>FSSH01000205.1_pt1 | contig 97784 bp, 82 predicted proteins | sample 1166101 | NCBI WGS metagenome assembly FSSH01 (sample SAMEA32972668, study PRJEB13176) | freshwater metagenome | biome: Drinking water system; feature: Biomass in drinking water that filtered by 0.45 um membrane; material: drinking water | place: USA | collected 2012-12-20 | depth 0 m | reverse complement strand
GCGCGGCCGTGGCGGCGAACGCAGAAAAGGAACACAGCAATGCTGTAGTGGCGAGACGGAACTTCATGTGGAACGACCTCCCTGGGACTGATTCCTGGATTAAGGTTACGTTCCTGCCTGCGACCGCACGCGGCGTGGCTTCTCACCGTGTGGTGCCAAGTCCTGTGCGGTGTCCTTCAATTACCATAAGCATCTTGCTGGTCAATTGCCGTCCGTGCTGCAGCGCAAAAAGATCGGACTGCGATACTTTTGCAACAGCGAACGGCACGCGCCCCCCAAATCCGTCCACCCTGAGCCTGTCGAACCCTGTCCTGAGCAGCTGCTGCAAGCAGCCAGCCAAAGGGGGCCGCCCTTCCTTCTGGCGAGCCCAAGGAAAGGACAACGAACAGCCCTTCTACAACACCAACCCTTCCGGCACCCCGGACCTGCAGGGGGTCCGCTTGTTTTGACGTTTGTTCCCCGCCAGCACCAATGGCACAGATTTGAAGTTGTGATTTAAGGAGGGTTGGGGCTTCGCTTCCGGCTCGAGCTTGCTCACCCTCATTACCGATCTCTCTCGTGACCAAAAATGCCAAAGATCTTGGGCCACTTAGAAGCGGGCGGCATGGTTTCCTGTGCGGACAAACCGGATCTCTTTTAAAGCAATCCTGCTGACGCCAGAGCGACAGGCGAAATCGGAGCCGGTGGGTGCATGAATAACGTCGACGCCTAGCGAACCTAGCACCTTTGCTAAAATCTATAGGTTTTTCCAGGAAACAATGGTGGACGCACTTGGGCTCGAACCAAGGACCCGCTGATTAAGAGTCAGCTGCTCTACCAACTGAGCTATGCGTCCATGCCGGGCAAGGGGGGTGCGCCGTGGTGGGCGCGCTTGCGATCGGAAGGGGGCGGTTAGCACCGGCTTTCGCCGAATGCAAACCCGATTATCACAGGCGTGTTACCAGCGAACGACCTGGCGGTTCTGACGATCAATCGACATCAGGATGCCCAGACAAATCATCGTCGTCATCTGCGCCGATCCGCCATTGCTGACCAGCGGCAGCGGGATACCGACGACGGGGGCCAGGCCCATCACCATCAGCAGGTTAATCGCGACGTAAATGAAGATCGTCGTTGCCAATCCCGCCGCTGTCAGCCGGGCGAACCGCGTCTGGGCGCGCATTGCCACCCTGAGGCCCCAATTGATCAGCAAGAAGAACGCAGCGATCAACAACAAGCCGCCAATCAGACCCCATTCTTCGGCCATCGTGGCAAAGATGAAATCGGTATGCCCTTCTGGCAGGTAATCGAGATGGCTTTGGGTGCCGTTCATGAACCCCTTGCCAAAAATGCCGCCCGATCCGATCGCGATTTTGGACTGGCTGATATGATAGCCGGTACCCAGCGGATCGCTTTCAGGGTTGAGGAAGACCAGAATACGATTGCGCTGATAATCATGGAGCAGAAAATTCACCGCAAGGGGGATTACCGCGGCCAGCGCCAGCGCGCCACCGATGAACAGCCGCAGCGGCACCCCCGCCAGGAACATGACGGTCACGCCGCCGCCGACAATCATCAACGCGGTGCCCAGATCAGGCTGCCTCATCACCAGCAGCGCCGGGACCACGATCAGCGCAGCGGCAGGCCAGATGGCCCCGAAACGCCGGGTTTCATTGGGGGGTAGCAGATCATAAAATTTGGCCACCGCCAGCACGATGCACGGTTTCATCAGCTCGGATGGCTGGATGCGGATGCCGATGCCGGTATCAAGCCAGCGCTGGCCGCCACCGCGCACCGCGCCAACCAACTCGACCAGCAGCAGCAGCACAACAAGCACGCCGTAAGCGGGCAGGGCGATGGAGCCCCACACATTTTCCCGCACGCGCGACAGCAATACGGCAAGGGCGAGCAGGCCAAACAAGCGAATGCCCTGCGGCAGCGCCCAGGGCCGCAGCGATCCGCCAGCGGCCGAAAACAGGATGATCAGCCCGAACCCGCCAATCGCCAGCACCAGCAAAATGACCTTCCAGGGAAGTTGGGCTAGCGGTTCGGGGACGAATTCATATCGGGTGCTCATTGGTCGGGCGACTCCGTCGATCCTTCAGCGGCAACGCCGCCGCCGCTGGTATTGCCGACAATGGCAGCGGTTTTGCTGCTTGCGGCGGTCGCAGCGGCAACGGCCGCTGCCTCGGTAGGGGCGCTGGCGTTCAGCTCGGTTGCAGCGGCGGCGGCGGCCGCGGCGGGCGCTTTACCGGTCGATGCGAGGCGATATTCCTCTGCCGTGGCCGCCATTCGCGTCCTGATGTCGCCGCCCCAAGTCGGCTCGACCTCCGCCAGCGATGCCATGGCCCGGTCGCGATCAAACAAATACGTCATGATGTCGCGCCCGATCAGCGGCGTATCAAGGTTGCGGACGGTGTGGCCGTTATGCTCGAGCACGATGGCAGCGGCATAGCGCGGGTTATCGGCAGGCGCAAAACACACAAACAGCGCGTGATCGCGCAGCTTGAACGGCAATTGGCCATTTTTCAGCACGCCTGATGCCCGTTCGGCACCGGTGATGCGGCGCACCTGGGCCGTGCCGGTTTTAGCCGCCAGGCTGATGCCGGGCACGAGCAGTCGAGAAGCGCCGCCGGTGCCGCCTTCGTTGACAACGCCGTACATCGCATCGCGCACCCGGGCGAGATGGGCAGGATCAATGCCAAGCGGGGGTGCGTTGCGCTGGACCTGGCTCGCGAGGATGCTTGGCTTTAACTGGCGGCCAGAGGCGATGCGCGATGCCATCACCGCCAGCTGGAGGGGGTTTGCAAGCACATAGCCTTGGCCAATCGACGCGTTCAGCGAATCGGCGACTGTCCAGTCTTCTTTATATTTGGCCATTTTCCAGGCCGGATCGGGCATTGTGCCATAACGCTGCGATGGGAAGGGCAGGTCAAACCGTTCACCCAGCCCGGTCAGCCGCGCGACCGGGGCAATTTTATCATAGCCCAGCCGCCGGACCATCTCGTAAAAATAGATGTCGCAGCTTTGCATCACGGCAGTTTTCATGTCGACCGCGCCGTGGCCCTGCCGTTTATGGCAGTGGAAGGTGCCGTTGCCGACGCGCATTGCGCCCGAACAGCCGATCCGCTCCGCCGGATTAACCCCGGCCGCCAGCAGGGCCAGCGCATTCATTGGCTTTACCGTTGAACCGGGCGGATACAGGCCCTGCAGCACCTTGTTCATCAAGGGAACATGATCGTCGTTTGACAGCATTTCCCATTCGAGATGGCTGATGCCATCGGAAAAGCTGTTCGGATCATAGGCCGGCATCGAAACCATCGCGAGCATTTCGCCGGTCTTGCAATCGATCACGACGGCAGAGCCCGAATTGGTGCCCAGCCGCCGCGCGGCATATTCCTGCAAGCCCACGTCGATCGTCAAGCGTCCGGTCTGGCCGGGCGTATCGGGGCGGGTGGCGAGTTCACGCACCAGCTTGCCGCGCGCCGTTACCTCGATCCGCTTTGCACCAGGCACACCGCGCAGTTCGGATTCCAGTGACTTTTCAAGGCCATCCTTGCCGAGTTTAAACCCCGGTGTCACCAATAATGGATCGCGCACCTTGCGATATTGCTCGGCAGATGCAGCGCCAACATAGCCGGTTAAATGCGCAACCGCCGCCCCGCCAGGATAATTTCGCGAAAAGCCGCGCGTTGGCGCGACACCGGGCAATTCGGGCAGTCGCACGCCAATGGCCGCAAACCGCTCCCAATCCAGATTTTCGGCGACCTGCACGGGTTGAAACCCGGCGGCGCGCTTCAGATCAATTTTAATGCGTTCGATATCTTCTGGCTTCAGCCCCAAAATCTCTTGCAGCAGGCCAAGCACGCGATCTTTGTCCTGCAGTCGATCAGGGATAATGTCGACGCGGAAATCGGTGCGGTTATTGGCAATGGGCACGCCGTGGCGATCAACAATCCAGCCCCGCCGCGGCGGCATCAGCGTCATGTTGACGCGGTTGCTTTCGGCCATCATCTGGTAATGTTCGTTCTCGGCAATCGACAACCAGCCCATCCGAACCGCCAGCAGCGCGCCGACCCCAGCTTGCAACCCGCCCAGCGCAACCGCGCGGCGTGAAAAGCTGTAGGACTGGTTCGCTTCGGTAACGATGCGGGTCGGTCGGTTCATGCAGGGGTCCGTTTGCGGTCAAGCCAGGCGATCAGCCTGATGACAACTGGATATAACATGATTGAGACAATCGTCTGAAGCAACAACACTGTATCGACATGCGCCCCGATCGGGGACGCAACCAGCCTGCCCAAAATCAGGCACGTCGCAATGCCGCCTGATGCCAGCAGCCAATCCTGCCAGAAATCATGCCACACCAGCCGCTGATCCAGCAGATCGACAACCAGGAAGCTGACGGTCCATAATAGCATCGCACTGCCAAAGGGCTGACCGCTGACCAAATCGTCGAACAGGCCCAGCAATAATGGTGCCCAAACGGGCAGCGAATCAGGCCGGCTCAGCCGCCATCCGAACAACATGATGAGGCCGAACGGCGGCAGGATTGGGAAAGTGAAGATCACTGGCAGCAGAGTGAGCGAGGATCCTGCCAGTACCGTTATCGCCGGGATCACCCATTTGCGCTCGCCGGCCTCTTTTGCATCGAACGCGCCAATGATTGGATCGCTCACGGTGCGCTGCCTTGTACCTTGCGTGGCGTGTTGACGGGGGCAGGGGCGGGCGTGCTTGGACTATCCGTGGCGGGCGGCGGCGCTGCGACCTCCATCCGCATAAATGCACGCTGCACCAGCGCAAAATCAAGCGTGTCGGGCTGGGCGAATGATCGGGCCAGCGCCGTGTCGGTTGATTTGCGGACGACCCGGGCCACCGGAACATTAGGCGGGTAAATACCGCCAGTGCCCGACGTGATCAGCACATCGCCGGGCAGAAAGGCCACGTTGCTGATCGATACCGAGCGAATTTCTATCCAGCCATCGCCGCGCCCCATCGCGATGGCGGGCATGCCGTCGCGGGTGCGGCGGACCGGGACGATGCTTTCCGGGTCGCTGAGCAGCATCACCCTGGCGGTGTTTGGGCCCGCTTCAAGAATACGCCCAATCAACCCTTCGGGGCCGCGCACCGGCTGGCCAGTCGCGACGCCCTGACGAAACCCGGCATTCAGGGTCGCAAAGCGCCGCGTGCTCGACGCCGTGGAGCTGACCAGCCGGGCGGTAGTAACCGGATCGGTCGATTGTTCGCGAAGCGCCAGCAACTTTTTCAGGCGGCGATTATCATAGGAAAGCGCCCGCGCACGCATCAACAAAGCGTGCGTGTCTTCAATCTGTTTACGCAGCGCAGCGTTGCGTTCCACCAAGGTGAAATGATCGCCGATCGTGCCGGGGATCGACACAATCCCGCGCCCAACCGCCCCCACGCCGGCCGAAATTGGTGTCGTCAACTCGGCAAGCGCCAACCGCAAGGCGGCAAAGGTCGACGGATCAAATGTTGACAGCGCCAGCAGCGCCGCTGCCACCAGCGACCCGGCAACAGCGACGACATAGCCCAGAAACAGGCCATATTGCGCCCGCCGCGAAAATCCCGGGCGCCGATTACGAGGCGGCGCCATGAGCGCGCTCTACCCCTAGGCCGTCAACAGAACGCCGCGGAAGACAGGGTCTTCCAGCGCACGTCCCGTGCCAATGGCAACGCAGGTGAGCGGATCATCGGCAATCGTCACCGGCAGGCCGGTTTCGTCGCGAAGCACCTCATCAATCCATTTCAGCAGCGCGCCGCCACCGGTGAGCACAATGCCCTGATCGACGATATCTGCCGCCAGTTCAGGGGCGGTGTTTTCCAGCGCGATTCGCACGCCCTCTACAATCGTCCCAACCGGTTCGCTCAGCGCCTCTGCAATCTGGCCCTGGTTGATCGTGATTTCTTTCGGTACGCCGTTCACCAGATCGCGACCCTTGATATGGATCGTCTGGCCAATGCCGTCAGGCGGCGCCTTGGCAACCCCCACTTCCTGCTTGATGCGTTCAGCCGTTGCTTCGCCAATCAGCAAATTATGGTTGCGGCGGACATAGGAAACGATGGCTTCGTCCATCTTGTCACCGCCCACGCGCACCGACGTGGTATAGGCAAGCCCGCGCAGCGACAGCACCGCAACTTCGGTCGTGCCGCCGCCAATGTCGACAACCATTGATCCGATTGGTTCGGTTACCGGCATATTCGCGCCGATTGCAGCGGCCATCGGCTCTTCGATCAGAAAAACCTGGCTGGCACCGGCATTTTGGGCGGCATCGCGGATCGCGCGGCGTTCGACGCTGGTCGATCCCGATGGCACGCAGATCACGATTTGTGGCCAGCGCATGAACCGGCTTTTCCCGCCATGAACCTTACGGATGAAATGGCTGATCATTTGTTCTGCAACGTCGATATCGGCAATCACACCGTCGCGAAGCGGACGAATGGCCTGAATGCTGTCAGGCGTTTTGCCCATCATCAGCTTGGCATCGTCCCCGACTGCTTTTACGCGCTTGACGCCGTTGATGGTCTCGACGGCCACAACCGATGGCTCGTTGAGCACAATGCCACGGCCGCGCAAATAAACGACCGTGTTGGCGGTACCAAGGTCGATCGCCATATCGTGAGACATGAAATTGAAAAACCGCGAGAAAATCATCTACATTCCCGTCAATAGCCGCACCCGCCCCGGCGCAGCGTTCTATACCCACGCTTCGCATTACAAACCGACAGATTGGCTGAAGCAATTTGGCTTTAGCAATCGGGCAAAGCTAGGATAAAATCCACGCTCTGGTTGGTTGTTGATGCGGCTCGCGGAATGCCGCCGATTGGGCTAGAGCGCCCCTTATGTCAATACGCCGCTTACCTGAACATCTCGTCAATCGCATTGCAGCCGGTGAAGTGGTTGAACGGCCCGCCAGCGCGCTGAAGGAACTGGTCGAAAACGCGCTTGATGCAGGCGCCACGCGGATCGCGATCAGCCTGGCTGGCGGGGGGATCGACCGGGTTGAGGTGATCGACGACGGATCGGGGATGGCGCCTGCCGATATGGCGTTGGCGCTGGAACGCCATGCAACTTCAAAAATGCCGGATGACGCGATTGACGCGGTGACCACGCTGGGTTTTCGCGGCGAAGCCTTGCCATCGATCGCGAGCGTGGCGCGGATGACGCTGGAAAGCCGGGTTCGCGGCGCTGAAGGGTGGCAGCGAATCGTCGACAATGGCGGCCTGGTCAGCGAAGGCCCAGCGGGCTTGCCCCCGGGTACGCGGGTACGGGTGGAGGGGCTGTTCGAACGCGTTCCCGCGCGGCGCAAATTTCTGCGCAGCGCGCGCGCTGAATATGCGGCGTGTATGGATGTGATCCGGCGACTGGCAATGGCGCGCCACGACATTGCTTTCACGGTCGACCATGATGGGCGACAGGCGCTGAATGTCGCTGCGGCCGCCAATCGACCTGCGCGGGTGGCGGCGCTGACCGATCGGGCACTGATTGAGAACAGCGTCGGCGTTGATCTGGAGCGTGAAGGCATCCGCCTGGGCGGGGTTGCCGGGCTGCCCACGTTCAATCGCGGTGTTGCCGATCATCAATATCTGTTCGTCAATGGCCGCCCGGTAAAAGATCGCCTGTTAACCGGCGCGGTGCGCGGGGCCTATGCCGATGTGCTGGCGCGCGACCGGCATGCCGTGGTTGCGCTTTTTTTGGATGTGCCCAGCGACATGGTCGACGTAAACGTTCACCCAGCGAAAACCGAGGTGCGCTTTCGTGATCCGGCCCTGGTGCGCGGGATGATCGTCAGCGGGCTGAAACAGGCGCTGGGAGAGGCGGGGCATCGCAGCATGCAACGCCCCGATGAAACGGCGTTGGCGGCGTGGACGAGCGAGCCACTAGGTGCGCCGTCGGCACAGGCCGAGATTTGGGCGGCGGGCGCCCCGGTCCGGTCGGCCGTTTATGATCGGCGGCCCGGATTCATTGCCCCACCACCACAGGGTCGCGCCGAGCCTGCTTATACGCCGCCGCCTGAATCAATTGCTTTCCCGCTGGGCGTTGCGCGGGGGCAGGTGGCAAAAACCTATATCGTTGCTGAAGCCGAGGATGGACTGGTGATTGTTGACCAGCATGCCGCGCATGAACGGCTGGTGCTTGAACGGATGCGGCGTGGCATGGCGAATGGCGCGATCGCGGCCCAGGCACTCCTGCTGCCCGAGGTTATCGAGCTGGAGGAAACGGCCTGCGACCGGCTGGAAGCACGTGCCAAGGAATTGGGCGAATTCGGGCTGGAACTCGAACGGTTCGGCCCACGCGCCATGCTGGTGCGGGGCGTACCGGCGATGCTGGGGCAGGGGGATGTCGTCGGCCTCGTCACCGATTTGGCCGATGAGCTTGCTGCCTATGATGAAGCGCTGTCGTTGAAAGAGCGCCTTGATCATGTTGCCGCGACGATGGCCTGCCACGGATCGGTGCGGGCAGGCCGTGTGCTTTCCGTTGCCGAAATGAACGCGCTGCTCCGCGAAATGGAAGTCACGCCGCATTCGGGCCAATGCAACCATGGTCGCCCGACCTGGGTAAAATTGGCGCATGGCGACATCGAAAAGCTGTTCGGGCGGCGATGAGGGCGGTGCGAACCGTGCTGTTCCTGTTGGCGCTGCTCGCGGCAACAGCGGCGGCGGCGCAGGTGCCGGCCCAGATGCCAGAACGGGCGCCCGATCTGGTGCTGACGGGCAAGCTGACCGGCGCCGATCATCATCGGTACACATCAGTGCCGTTTCGCGTCCCGCGTGGCGTGAAGCGGCTGGTGATCGCCTTTGACCATGATGGCCGCGCTGACCGGACGGTCATTGATCTCGGCGTTGAGGATGCGCAACGATTTCGCGGCGCGAGCGGCGGCGACAAGGCGCTGATATCCATCGCTGAACGTGATGCAACGCCGTCTTATCTTCCTGGCCAGATTGATCCCGGTATTTGGCGACTGACGCTCGCTGTGCCCAATATCCGGGCAAAGGCCGTGACGAATTGGACCGCGCGGCTGTGGTTTTTGAAGGCGGCGTCGCCGCCAACCCCCGCATCGGTGATTGATCGTGGCGCAGGCTGGTATCGCGGCGATCTGCACCTGCATACCGCGCACAGCGACGGTGCCTGTGCAAGCCAGAGCGGCCGGCGCGTACCGTGCCCTGTCTTCAGGACGCTGGAAACCGCGGCTGCGCGCGGGCTCGATTTCATCGCGGTGACCGATCACAACACCCCGAGCGCAGTTGCGAGCATTGCGGAAGCCCAGCCATATTTTGATCGGCTGCTCATCATTCCAGGGCGTGAAATCACGACGTTTTTTGGCCATTTCAATATCTTTGGAACCGGGGAACCGCTCGATTACCGCATCACCCCAAATGGCCCTGTGACTTTCAACGCAATCGCTGACCGGGTGCATGCGCTGGGCGGGTTGGTGTCGATCAATCACCCGGGCTTGCCATCCGGGGAGGCCTGTATGGGGTGCGGCTGGGCAATGCCCAACGCGGATCTGGGCCGTGCGGATGCGATTGAGGTGATCAACGGCGGTGCGATGGCGCTTCCCGGCGGGGTGGAGGGGCCGCTGTCGGGACTTGGGCTGTGGCTGCGAGCGATGGCTGCGCCGCAGTCGATCACCGCGATTGGGGGCAGCGACAATCACGATGCCGGACGGACAGATAATGCGCCGGGGACGATTGGCCGTCCCACCACGGTGGTTCATGCAGAAGCATTGACCCAGGCAGCGATCCTGAAGGGCATCCGGCAGGGACGTGTGTTCATCGATCTGGCCGGTGATCCCGCGGCGTTGGTTGATCTGCGGGTTGAAACAGGCGCATCGCAAGCCCCGATGGGTGGGCGGCTCCGCGTGGCGGCTGGCGAAGCGGTGGGCGCGCATGTCAGCGCAAGCGCGGTGGCGGGCGCTACGCTCGATCTGCTCGTCGACGAAAAGCTGCTTGCGCGGGTCGCGCTGGCGTCGGGCAAGGATGTGCACGTGCCGCTGACGGGGCTAGTTACGGGGACTTCCGTGGTCCGCGCCGTGGTGCGCGACGGACGCGGATCAATCGTGCTGATGAGCAACGCGGTTTTGATCGATCGTTAACCTGCGAAGGCGTGATCTTGAATCGCCAAGTTTTCCGTTGTGTCGCGCGAAGTCGAGACAGGTTTAGCAGCGCTATTTGGGTGATTGACGACGTCGCTTGCAATGAATCGCATTGGATCGTTCACGCAGTGACCACCAAGTCTAGGGCACCGGAGGATATCCCTGCATCACGCGCGCTTTTGCGCGCGCGGCAAGGCAATGACTATTCATAACAGGCGCGGCTGGCTCCCCGGCTCACACTAAGCCTGCTCGTCGATAACCGCCTGGATCGCTTTGCGCAGCGCATCGCGTGTCTGGTACAGCCAATTCCCAGAGCCGCGACCCTTTGGTTCTTCCCAGCGCTCGGTAATCTCGGTGGCCAGCCCGTCGGCATCCAGCGCCCCGCCCGCCGCTTGCCTGCGCGCAATCGCTTCGTCGATTTCGGCGCGAAGGAGTCTGTCTATATCCATGCTGCAAAAGCTCGTGAGGTTGGGCTGGTTCGATTCGGTCGCGGCGTTCCGCGCAGAACCAGTGCTATGATGGCTTTGCACCGAGTTGGGAATACGGGCAAAATGCCAGTGCAGCCGCGTGATTTATTATCGTCGCCAATCCGCCCGTTAGTATTTCCGGGTGCTACCCCGCAACGGGCAGCATCACCGCCCCGGCATCGTCGCGCACCAGCTCGCCATAAGCGAGCACGGCAGACAATGGCAGCTCGCCATAGATATGCGGAAACAACTGCCCGCCGCGCGATTCCTCCCATTTCACCGCTGTACCCAGCACGTCCAGATCAATCGCGGCGACCCACAGCCCTGTCTGCCCCGCGAAATGTTTGTCCACCGTTTCAGTCAACTGGGCGTGGGTTGAAAGGTGGATATACCCGTCGGCCAGATCGATTGGCGCGCCGGTGAATATGCCGTGATGCTCCAGCACCGTCATCTGGTCGGACGTCAGCACTTTATACGCGACGGGTGTCCTCATTCGTCGCCCGATGCTTCCGGGGCGGCTGGGGTGGCGGGCAGCTCATCCGCGCCGCCATCTTCATCATCGCTATCGGTGATCTTTGCCGCGCTGACGACCAGCTCGTTCTTGCCGACATCGAACAGTTTCACACCCGCTGAGTTGCGCCCGATCACCCGCATGGTGGCGAGTGGCATGCGGATCAGCTTTGCCTGATCGGTGACGAGCATCAGCTGATCGCCCTTTGCCGCCGGGAAGCTGGCGACAACGGGGCCGTTGCGGCGGATATTGTCGATATTGGTGATGCCCTGGCCACCACGCCCGGTGCGGCGATATTCATAGGCGGATGACAGCTTGCCATAGCCATTGGCGCAGACGGTGAGGACGAATTGCTCGCGCTCCACCAGCTCTTCATAACGCGCTTGGGTCATCGCGATGCTGCCGTCCTTGTCGCCCTTCCAGGGGGCGAAGCGGAGGTAATCTTCGCGCTCTTCTGGCGATGCGCCAACTTTGTGCAGGATCGAGAGTGACATGACCTCGTCGCCCTCGCCGAGGCGCACGCCGCGCACGCCGGTCGAATTGCGGCTCTGGAACTCGCGGACATCATCGCCGGGGAAGCGGATCGCCTTGCCCGCGCGGGTGGCGAGCAGGACATCGTCCGCCTCGTCAAGCAACGCTACGCCGATCAGCCGATCATCCTCATCATCGCCTTCAAACTTCATCGCGATTTTGCCGTTCGACGGCACATTGGTGAAGGCGTCCATCGAGTTGCGGCGCACATTGCCCTTGGCGGTGGCAAACATGACGTGGAGCGCGCCCCATTCCGCCTCATCCTCGGGCAGGGGGAGCACGGTGGAGATCTTCTCGCCGTCTGCGAGCGGCAGCAGGTTGATCATCGGCCGTCCGCGCGTGGCGGGGCCACCCTCGGGCAGCTTCCACACCTTCATGCGGTACACTTTGCCGTGGGTGGAAAAGAACAGGACGGGCGTGTGCGTGCTGGTGACGAACAGCTCAGTGACGATATCCTCGTCCTTGGTCGCCATGCCCGCACGACCCTTGCCGCCACGCTTTTGCGCTCGGAATGTGTCGAGTGTGGTGCGCTTGATATAGCCCTGCATGGTGACGGTGACGACCATCTCCTCACGCTCGATCAGGTCTTCGTCGTCGATCCCGTCTGCTGCAGCGGCGATTTCGGTGCGGCGCGGGGTGGCGAACATCTCGCGCACTTCGACCAGCTCGTCGCGCATCACCGCATACAGCTTTACCCGGTCACCCAGGATCGCGAGCAGCTCACTGATCGATTCGGCAAGCGTTTTCAGCTCATCGCCAATTTCATCGCGGCCCAGCGCGGTCAGCCGGTGGAGCCGCAAGTCCAGGATAGCGCGGACCTGAATGTCCGACAGCCTATAGGTGTCGCCCTCAATTTCCGCCTCAACCGCTTCAACCAAGCGAATATAGGGCAGGATTTCCGCCACCGGCCATTCACGGGCAGACAGCGCGGCGCGGGCAATGGCAGGGTTGGCGGACCCCCGGATGATCCGCACGACTTCGTCCATATTGGTGACCGCAATCACCAGCCCGAGCAAGATATGCGCCCGCTCGCGCGCCTTCAGCAGCTCGAACTTCGATCGGCGGGTGATCACTTCCTCGCGGAACTTGACGAATGCCTCGATAATGTCGCGCAGGTTCAGCGTTTCGGGGCGACCGCCGCGGATCGCCAGCATGTTAGCGGGGAAGCTCGATTGCGCAGGCGTGTGCCGCCACAGCTGGTTGAGCACGACTTCGGGGGTCGCATCACGCTTTAGATCAATGACGATTCGCACGCCGAGCCGGTTTGATTCATCGCGAATATCGCTGATGCCCTCGACGCGCTTTTCCTTGGCGGCCTCGGCGATCTTTTCCACAAGGCCGTTCTTGCCGGTTTGATACGGAATCTCGGTGAGCACGATCGAACGCTTGTCGCCGCGCCCTTCCTCAATTTTATAGCGTGACCGCACGATGATCGATCCGCGACCCTCGGCATAGGCATTGCGGCAGCCGGTGCGGCCCAGAATGATCGCGCCGGTGGGGAAATCGGGGCCGGGCACAATCTCCATCAACTCCTCGATGGTCAGCGGCTCGCCGCCGTCGACTGCGCGGTCGATCATCGCCAGGCACGCATCCACCACTTCGCCCAGATTATGCGGCGGAATGTTGGTTGCCATGCCAACGGCAATGCCGCCCGCGCCGTTGACGAGGATGTTGGGGAAGCGGGCAGGGAGGACGGTCGGCTCTTCGCGCGATCCGTCATAGTTCGGCGCGAAATCGACGGTGTCCTTGTCGATATCGCTCAGCAGCATCATCGCCGCCTTGGTCAGTCGCGCTTCGGTGTAGCGCATCGAGGCGGGCATATCGGGGTCCATCGACCCGAAATTGCCCTGGCCGTCCATCAACATCACCCGCATCGCCCAATCCTGGGCAAGGCGCGCCAGCGCCATGTAGATCGAGCTGTCGCCGTGGGGGTGGTAATTACCCATCACGTCGCCAACGATCTTGGCGCATTTGCGGTACGGCTTGCCGGGGACGAATCCGCCCTCCTGGCTCGCGTAAAGAATGCGGCGGTGAACGGGCTTTAATCCGTCGCGCACATCGGGCAGCGCGCGCGACACAATCACGCTCATCGCATAATCGAGATAGCTCGACCGCATCTCATCAACGATGGAGATCGGCGTAACGTCAGATGGGTCGGCGAGCAGCGTCTCGTCGGTCAATTTTCGGGTGCTTTCGGATGGTGTGTCAGTTCAATGACGACCCTAGCCCGCCTCACCGCATATGTCACGCCTGCGCGCGTGCGCGAGGGGTGGTTGCTGGCGGTGGGAAGGGGATTGGCTTCGCGTGCAGGGTCAGCGGGCGCGGAGGTAGTTTGTCGGGCGCTCAAGTCGGTGGCTTTGCTAACGATTCTGAGACTAAGGCCAGAAAACGCCGGCCTGTCGGCTTTTGCCCGATTGCGGTCGTTGACGTTGTGCTCCCGCGAAGGCGAGCGTGGGGCCGGATCGTCCCCCGGACGATCCTTGGACATGCGGCGCATGTCCAACCCCACACTCGCCTTCGCGGGGACACAACCGAAGTTGAAGTGACCGCATTCCACCACAATCAATCGTTTTGGGTTGCCAATCGCGAAGGTTGGACTTGTTCTCCGGCGAAGGCGAAGCCCAGGCTGGCTCTCCGCCTTCGCGGGGACACAGTAGGAGTGGAGCGATTATGCTTCAGGACCACGGGTTGTTCCGCATCCAGGGCAATATGGCAAATTCGCTGCCCGTCTTCTCCGCGCCCTCTGTGCCTCTGCGCGAAAAAATCCGCTTCTCCCCAAGGCGCAACCCGCCGCCCTATCCCATGCGACTGATATGCTGCTTGTGGGGGGCTTCCCGGTTTACACCAACCGGATCGCGGGCTAGGCATTGCGTATTGCCTAGCTAACACGCCACCATTGGAGTCGACACCCTATGCGCCTTTTCCCATCGCTGCTGCTGAGCGCCGCTGCCCTTGCCCTTGCGCCAACCATGCCGGCAATGGCCCAAACGGCGCCGAGCGCTGCAACGCCTGCCGCTACGCCGGCTGCGCGGCTGCAGGCGCTGTTTGCCGCCAGCGATGAGGGCAGCCTGAAGCGCAACCCGATTCAGGGGCTGTTCCGGGGGGATCTTCGCTATGCGGATCAGTTTGGCGATTACCTGTCGGATGCGCACATTGCCGCAGAGAAAAAGGCTGCCGAGGATGATCTGGCCGGGCTTGCCGCGATTGATCGCGCCGCGCTCAGCGACAATGACAAGGTCAGCTATGATGTATTCAAATGGCAGCGCACCAATGATTTGAAGGGCTTTGATCCAGCGTTGCTTGCCGCGACGGTGGTTCGCCCGATTGACCATTTCTTTGGCTTCCACACTTTTTTCCCCGATCTTTCATCGGGCGAGGGCGCGGCACCGTTCAAGACCGTGAAGGATTATGAGGACAGCCTGAAACGCACCGATGGCTTTGTGGCCGCGCTGGATGCCAGCATCGTGCGATTTCGCGAGGGCATGAAATCAGGCGTCGTCCAGCCCAAGCTGGTCGTCAACAACATGATCGGCCAGCTCGAATTGCTGGTCGCGCCCAAGGTTGAAGACGCGGTGATGTACAAGCCCGTCAAGAAATTCCCCGAAAGTTTCAGCGCGGCCGACAAGGCCCGGTTGACCGCGGCCTATGCCGATATGGTGGGCAACAAGGTGAACCCTGCCTTCAAGCGGCTGCATGCGTTTTTGAAAGACGAATATCTCCCGGTTTCGCGCGACAGCGTGGGGTTGAGCGGGATGCCGGGCGGACCGGCGCTGTATCGTTACCTGATTTCCAGCACCACGACGACCGACATGACGCCAGAGGCGATCCACGATCTTGGCCTGTCGGAGGTCGCGCGGATTACCCAGGGCATGGAAGCAGTTAAAACGCGGGTTGGCTTCAAGGGCAGCTTGCAGGATTTCTTCACCTATATCCGCACCGATCCGCAGTTCAAACCAAAGTCGAAAGAGGATTTGACGGCGCGTTATTATGCGGTTGGCAAACGGGTGGACGCAACCGTGGGGAATCTGTTCTCCACACTGCCCAAGACATCGTTGGAAATCCGCCCGGTGCCTGCTTTCCGCGAGAAAAACGATGCGGGTGGTTCGTATAATCAGGGCACGCCAGATGGCTCACGCCCCGGCGTTTTCTACTTCAACACCTATGATCTGCCGTCGCGTACCTTGCCCGGCATCGAAACGCTGTACCTGCATGAAGGCGTGCCCGGCCACCATTTCCAGATCAGCCTGGCGCAGGAAAATGCGGCACTGCCCGCGTTCCAGCGCTTTGGCGGCAACACTGCCTTTGTAGAGGGTTGGGCGCTTTATGCTGAAAGCCTGGGGAAGGAACTCGGGATGCTGACCGACCCTTATCAGTTGCAAGGCAGCTATGATGATGAAATGCTGCGTGCGATGCGGCTGGTGGTGGATACTGGCCTGCATTCAAAGGGTTGGACCCGCGATCAATCAATCGACTATATGCTTGCCCATAGTTCAATGGGCCGCACCGACGCGACGGCCGAAGTCGAACGCTACATCGCGATCCCCAGCCAGGCGCTGGCATATAAGATCGGCCAGCTGACGATCCGGCGGCTGCGCACGAAGGCAGAGGCAAGCCTGGGCTCGAAGTTTGATATCAAGCAATTTCATGCCGAGGTGCTGATGACTGGCGCGTTGCCGATGGCGGTGCTGGAAAAGAAGATCGACGACTGGATTGCACGCGTGAAGGCGAAGGGTTGATGGTGTGCGTGCGATGAAGGGCGATATGAAAGCTTAGGCCCGTCGGAAAATAGCCAGGCTGGTGCCGTGGGGCACCAGTGATGGCCAGCCAGTGTTATCGCAAGCTGGCCAGCGCTTCCCCGGCGGCAGCCACCGTGCGGGCAACGTCCTGGGCGTTTGTGTTCCAGCCGCAAACGCTGATTCGCATCACGCGTTCGCCATTCCAGCTACCGCCGCTGACAAACGCTTCACCGCCTGCATTTATCGCCGCGATTACCGAATCGCTGATGTTGCTGCCGTCCTGTGCATCGAAGCGGATCAGGCCCTGGTTCATGGTCGGTCTGGCAATGCCACACGCGCCTTCAAAGCCTGTAACGCCATCGTAAATTGCGGCTGCGTGATTACAACAGCGCTCAATCATCGCTGCAAGCCCGTCGCGGCCAAGTTCCATTAGAGCGGCCAGCGCGGGTAGGGCACGTGCGCGGCGCGACCATTCCGGGGTAAAATCCATCGGATCGCGCACCGGTCCGCCGCTGGTAAGGTAGGATGCCGTCATCCGCATCGCGGCACTATGGGCAGCCGGATCACGCGTGATGGCCATGCCACAATCATATGGCGTGTTGAGCCATTTGTGCCCATCGGTGGCCCAGCTGTCGGCCTGTTCAACCCCTGCAACCAGATGCGACAAGCGGGGATTGGCGTTGGCCCAAAGCCCAAATGCACCGTCGACATGAACCCATGCGCCCGCAGCGTGAGCAATCGGGCAGAGCGTCGCAAAATCGTCGCACGCGCCGATATTCAGGTCACCGGCATTCAAAATCAGGATGGTTGGTGCATCCGGCGCTTGCGCGAGGGCCGCGCGCAGCTCGTCTGCGCCGACTTGGCCGGGTTTGCTGCCCGTCAATGGCTCGATACAGGCGCTGCCGAGCCCGAGCAGGCGAAGCGCACGGGTTACCGAGGAATGGTGAATGGCATTGGCCAGGACGCGGATGACCGGGGCACCCTGCAGGCCCCTTGCCTCAACATCCCACCCCTTTGCTGCCAGCACCGCATGGCGCGCCGCCGCCAGCGCCGTTGTGTGGGCCATCTGGCATCCGGTGACAAAGGCATAGCTGGCGTCAGCTGGCAACTGCAACGCGTCCAGCAGGAACCTGCCCGCAACTTCTTCAAGTACCGCACCCGCTGGACTGGTTGATGCCAACACCGCGTTTTGGTCCCATGCAGAACACAAAATGTCGGTGGCCAGCGCGGCGGGCAACGCGCCACCCTTTACCCAGGCAAAAAAGCGTCCGCCCGCGTTCGCCGTTAATCCAGGCTCTGCCGCTGCCGCAATCGCGCGGACCACATCATTCGGTGCCATCCCCGTTTCGGGAAATTCGGCAGGAAGCGGTGCGCGCATGTCGTCTGGCGTGCCACGGGATGCGACCGGGCGCGTTTCGAGCGAGGCGAGGAAGCGGCGGGCTTCAGCAAAGGCGATATCAAGCGTGTCCATGGCTGGTCGTTAGGGTTTCGATCTGGCCACGTCGATATGGATTTACGCCGCCCGCCCCCAAAAGTTAAGGTGCCACCTCAACCCCGTCCCACGCAAACAACTTGCCGCTATCGGGCGCGCGCAGCCCATCAATCACGTCAAGCAGTTGTGCCGCTGCCCGCCCGGAATCGAACAAATGCCCCGCCGCGACGTTTGCCTGAAACGGTTTTGACAGGGCGGTGTCCACGGTGCCGGGGTGCAGTGCCACGACGATGGAGCTTGAATTGCGGCGACGTTCCTCGACCGCGATGGTGCGGATCAGCTGGTTCAGCGCGGCTTTTGATGCGCGGTAACCGTGCCAGCCGCCCATCCGGTTGTCAGATATGCTCCCCACGCGCGCTGAAAGTGCCGCGAAAACCGTGCGTCCTGCCTTTGGCATCAGCGGCAGAAAATGCTTGGCGACCATCGCAGGGCCGATGGCGTTGACCGCATACACTGTCGCCAGCCATGCCGGGTCGAGTTCCTTCAACGACTTTTCCGGCCCCGACGGCCCACCATGCAAAATCCCTGTAGCAACGAACACCAGCGTGGGGGCTGGCCCCTTCGCCACCAGCGCCGCTGCGTTGGCGATGCTCGCCTCATCCGTAATGTCGATATGTGCCGCGCCGTCCAGCGACCGCGCAAAGCGGTGGACCACGGTGAACGCGCCCTCTTCCTCAAGCGCATCGGCAATTGCGGCGCCGATCCCGCCCGATGCACCAATGATGACCGCCGCGTTCATGCCCGCGAAAACATCCACCGGTTTGCATCGCTTTCAGGTGAAACGAAGCGGTATCCATCGCTGTCAAAGTTCCGCATGTCCTCCACCGACTCGATCCGGTGTTCGCACATCCAGCGCGCCATCATCCCGCGCGCGCGTTTTGCGTTGAAACTGATGAAGCGGGGGCCATTCGGGCCCGGCTCGCGAAAATCCACATCGATCACGCGAACACCCTTGGGCAGCTTACCCGCCACGGCGTGCCAATATTCCTGGCTGGCGAGGTTCAGGACGACGCCTGATCCTTCTTCAGTCACATCGCCCGCCAGCATATCGGCAATCCGGGTGCCCCAATAGCTGTACAGGCTTTTGCGGCGCGGTGCCCAGCGTGTGCCCATTTCCAGCCGATAGGGCCGCATCGAATCGAGCGGGCGAAGAAGGCCGTAAAGGCCTGACAGCATGCGGACATGGTTTTGCGCGAAATCGATCGCGGGTGCGTCCAGCGATTTGGCGTCGAAACCGGTATATACGTCACCGGCAAAGGCAAACAGCGCGGGCCGTTCAACCTGGGTTTCGAAAGCCTTAAAGCGTTCGGCATTCAGCGTGGCCAGCTTGTCGGAAATGTCCATCAGGTCGGCAAGGCGCTTCTTTCCCAGCCGGGATGCCGCCTGAGCGAGTACCAACGCTTCGGGCCCGAATCGCGGCTCCGTTGGCGTGACCTGGGGCAGGGGGGTGACATAGTCGAGCGTTTTGGCGGGAGAGAGGGTGACGATCATGATCGCCTGCTACCGGTGCCTGACACGCCGGTCAAAGCAGTTTGTGGCGGACCCAAAGCGGATCGGGGGCGTTCAATCGCGGTTAAGTCGTCATCTGTCAGATCCAATCTGTCCCGATGCCGATTTCCCTTGCATCAATGGGCCGCTTGTATGGGAATGGCACGACCGGTATGGCACGCGCATTACAGGCTGAAAACGGCTTCAGGAGAGTTCTGAAATGACCAAATTGTCTAAGGCAGCGCTTGCTGCTGCACTGCTGATCGGCACCACCGGGCTGATCCTGCCCGTTGCTGCAGATGCGCAGAAGAAGAAGGACGACAAGGCGCAAAAGGCGCCGGTTCTGGGTGCCGAATTCCGAAAGGCAGCGCTTGAGGCCCAGACGCAACTGCAGGCCAAGAACGTGGCGGCTGCGGAGCCTGCGGTCGTTGCGGCCGAAGCCGTCGCCAAAACCGAAGACGAGGTTTATTTTGCCCAGCTGTTTCGCCTTCAGCTTGAAGCAAATCGGCTTGAGCAGACCGCCAATGGCGACGCCGCCGTGTATCGTCGGCTGGAAGGCGCGCTGGCTAAGCCGCTCGATGACCTGATCGCCAATCCCAAGACCGAGCAAAAGGATCGTTCACGCTTCACCTATCGGCGCGGCCTGATGGAATATTCCCAGAAGCGCTATGCGACGGCGGTGACCTTTATCGAAAAGGCACGCGACCTTGGCGAAACCGACCCCGAACTCAGCCTCGCGCTGACCAAGGCAAAGGTTGAAGGGGGCGATATTGTCGGCGGTGCCGCGGAAATGAAGAAGGCGATTGACGCCGAACTGGCTGCTGGCCGCAAGCCAATTGAAGCTTGGTATGATTATATCATCCCGCGCCTGGCCAAGGCAGATCGTTTCGATGATTATCTGGTGTGGTCGCAGGCCAAGCTGAAGCAATATCCCACGTCGAAAAACTGGCGGTCGCTGATCGTCTATTTCGGTTTTTCCGGTAAGCGCGTCGATTTGCTCGACAAGGGCCAGAAGATCGACTTGTTCCGCCTGATGCGCGTCAACAATGCGCTGGCCGATCTGGCTGATTTTTCACAATACGCGCAATATCTTAACACGGTTGGCTTGCCAGTAGAGGCCAAGGCGGTGTTCGACGAAGGCATTAAATCGAACAAGATGCAGCTGACCCGCGACGACGATAAGGGGCTTTATGCAGCAGCGGTTGCAGCGATCAAGCTGGACGGGCCAATCTCCGCTCGTGAAGCCAAGGCAAAGGCCGCTGCAACCGGCGTTTCGGCCGCATCCGCTGGCGATGGCTATCTGGGTGAGGGCAATTATGCTAAGGCGGTCGAGCTGTATAAGGTCGCGCTGGCAAAGGGCGTGACCAAGACAGAAGAGGTCAATACCCGGCTTGGCATCGCTTATGCGCTGTTGCGTGATGATGCCAATGCGCGCGCCGCCTTCGCCAATGTAAAAACCGCGCCGCGCCGTGATATTGCGGCTTTCTGGATCATCTGGCTCGACCTTGGGGCAACCGTTCCGACGAGCTGATCTGCGCCCATCGGAAACACAATAAAAAGGGCGGCCGTGGTGCCGCCCTTTTTTTGGTCGCGCTACGCGTCAGCCCGCGCGGGCAATTTGCGTTCAGTCTTCAGCCAATACCGGTATCCCGGGCAAATTCTTGGCCGTGCGGATGGTGAGCGAGGTTTTGACGCTGGCGACATTGGGGGCCGGCGTCAGGTGCGTGGTCAAAATGTCCTGAAACGCCTTCAAATCGGTCGCGACGATTTTCAGGATAAAATCGATTTCGCCGTTCAGCATATGGCATTCCCGAATTTCGGGGATCGTGGCGATGTAATCTTCAAATGCCGACAGATCCTGTTCGGCCTGGCTGCGCAGGCTGACCAGGGCGAAAACGGTGATGGGATAGCCAAGCGTCGCGGCGTCCAGGCTGGCATGATAGCCCCGGATCGCACCTTGTTCTTCCAACGCCCGCACGCGGCGCAGGCATGGGGGGGCTGTGAGCCCGACTCGTTCGGCAAGATCGACATTGGTCATGCGACCATCATCTTGCAGCAATTCAAGAATCTGCCGATCGATCCGATCGAATGCCATGAAAATTCCCTCTTTGCGCACGCGATGGATTCGATCCGCGTTTGGCCCTTCTCACATAATATAATTGCTAGCAAACGCAATTGTCCCACATTGCGACGTGCCGAAAACAGCTGTTCCCACGCGCCCGTAATTGCGGTTAAGAATTCGTTACGACGCGCCCCTGTGCGTTGACGGAAGGCAGCTGAATTTTGCGGTTCGACGACAGCCTCGACACGGTGTTATCGGCAGATATGTCGACGGCTTTTGGCGCGCAAACGGCGTGGCGGCAGCTTGTGGACCTGATCGGTCGGGGGCGTGCGCCGGCCAGCGAGATGGCGATCACCCGGTTACGATCGATTCGCCCGCAAGTGCCATCAACGATTCGCGCCGCGAGCGCCCGTGCACTGGCGTTTGCGCGGCCACCAGCGCCGCTGGTGCGCTTGTTCGCTGAGGAAGATCTGGCGATTTCGGCACCAGTGCTCCGCATGGCTGACCTGAAGGCGGATCAGTGGATCGCGATGCTCGCCGATCTGTCGCCCGCCGCACGATCTGTATTGCGTCACCGGCGCGATCTGCCCGTTGAGGTAACTCGGGCGCTGGAAACCTATGGCCCGATTGATTTTATCCTGCCTGCGTCGGCGCTGGCGCCGGAAATCGACCAACCTGAACTTGGCGCTGATCCGGTAATCGGGGACGTGTCGGATGTGGCAGAAGCTGAGGCGGTTCAAGTTGAAGTGGTTGAGGCTGCGGTTGATGTCGAGGCTGAGGCTGAGGCTGAGGCTGGATCTGAGGCTGGCGGGACTGAGCTCGCTAGGGTTGAGGTGCCGGAGTCTGCGCCAACCGATGAACCTGCCCAGACCGACGCAATAGCCGAACCCTATGTAGAGTTTGGGGCTGCGTTTCTGGCGGCGTTGGCGGCTAAAATTCCCGCACCATCTCCGCTGGCGCAGAGCGCGACCGATGGTCCGCCGCTGGGTGGCGCTCCGCAGGCCGAATTTGCAGAGCTGCCCGCTGCGACCGACGCTGTCCCGCCTGCTGCGATTGCTGCTTTGGCATCTGTGCCGGTGCCCGCGAACGACATCGCCCCAGCGGTTGCGGAAATCGGCCCGCAGCCAGTGGATGCGCCTGAAGCCATTCCTGAATCGCTACCGGAAAAGCCGCCAGCACAGTTTTTTGAACCGCTATCCATCGATTGGACGGCGGTTATTGCGGCCCGCCCGCCTGAGCCGGGCAAAGCTGTTATAAAACGCCGCCCGCCCAATGTGCCACCAATCGGCCCTTCTGGCCCGCCGCTGACAGTTATTGAGCCTTCGGTAGTGCCCCCAGAAGCGATTGCGGCTGCCCCGCTGATGACCGAGCCCGCGCCGTTGGCGCTGAGCGTGGCTGACGATCTTCCCCTTCCGATTGATCCCCCGGCGCAATCGGGAGCGATGTCCTTCGTATCGATTGCAAGCGTGGCGTTTGGATTGCCCGTCGTGGTCGAGGCGCTGCGCCATCACGATCAATCGAACAGTTCGGCTGCCGAAGCTCCGGTGGTCGAAGTACCGGACGCAGAAGAACCGCATGCCGCGCCGGTGACGGCGCTTGCGCCCGCGCCCGCTGATCCGGCAGGAGTTGCGCCAGCCTCGACACCCGAAACGGTTACGCCGCGCGGCCCTTTCCAGATTTCTGATCTGGTCGCGCGCATCGATGCTTTTCAGCGTCAGCGCGACGAGGATGGCCTGGCCGAACCGGGCACCGCTATCGCCAATGATACCGGCGAAGCGCTGGCCGCGCCTGAGGGGTTCAGCTTCGAAACCGACGCGCGCGGCATGATCGTGTGGGTGTCGGGTGTATCACGGGCGGCGTTGATCGGCGTGTCGCTGGACGGTGGCACGGCTGGCGCAGCGGCGCAGGTCGATGGCGTGGCGGCTGGCGCATTTCGTCGGCGATCAGCATTTGCCCAGGCGCGTTTGCTGGTTGAGGGGCAGTCCGATGCCGCAGGGCAATGGCGCATCTCTGGCGTGCCGGCGTTTGACCGGGCGACCGGGCGCTTTACCGGCTATCGCGGCACGGCACGTCGCCCCCGTGCCGATGAACGCGCGGAACCTGCCCATACAGGCCGGTCCCCGGCAACCGATTCGCTGCGCCAACTGGTGCATGAACTGCGCACGCCCACCACGGCGATTGCAGGCTTTGCAGAGATGATTGAGGGCGAGCTGCTTGGCCCGGTGGCCGGCGCGTACCGTGATTATGCCGGCACCATCCGCGACCAGGCCATGGGGCTGCTTGGTGCCATTGACGACCTGGATACCGCTGCCCGGATTGAGGCGCATGCGCTGGACCTGCGCGCAACCGACATTCCCGTGGCGTTGCTGCTCCAGCGAATTGCGCTTGATTTGGAGCCGCTTGCCGCGTTGCGCGGCACGGCGCTGGCCCTTGATATCGCCGCGGGCGACGTGGCGATCAGGGGGGATGACCGCGCGGTTGACCGGCTGTTCGCGCGGTTGCTGGCAGCATTGGTCGCCGCGGGCAGCGCTGGCGAGACGATTGCGGTGCGGATGGGCCGGGAGGGTGATGAGACCGTCGCGATCCATATCGATCGCCCCCGTGCACTTGCCGCCTATGCCGGTGACGCGCTGTTGATGATCGATGCCGAGACCGAAGCCGAAGCAACGGGGGCGCCTTTGCTCGGCACCGGTTTTGCGCTGCGGCTGGCGCGCAACCTGGCGGTTGAACTGGGCGGCAGCCTGACGATTGGCGTTGATCGCTTGACTTTGCGATTGCCCGCCGCCTTCACTCATGAAGTGGGCCAGGCTTCAACCATCTGATCGTGCCGGACGATATTCCTCCGGCAATCCGCGCGGCGGGGCATTATCGCCCAGCGCCGCCCGACAATGACGCGCTGATCCAATGGCCTCAGGGGTTCGGCCAGTGCTTCACGGTTTTCGTCGACACCGAAGAGGAATTTGACTGGGCAGCCCCGCTAGCGCGCACATCGCGGGCGACCACAGCGGTGACCGCTATCCCGGCAGCGCATGCGCGTTTCGCCGCCGCCGGGGTGCCGTTGGGGTTCATGATAGATCACCCGATCGTTAGCGATCCCGCTGCGGTCGATATCCTGCGCCGCGTTCTGGACGACGGGCAGTCAAGCATTGGCACCCAGCTTCACCCCTGGGTGAATCCGCCATTTGATGAGGTGTTGACGCCCTATAACAGCTTCCCCGGCAATCTGCCGCCTGCGCTGGAGGCGGCAAAGCTTGATGTGTTGACAGCGGCGATCACCGAAGCGTTTGGCAAGGCCCCCAGGGCGTATCGCGCCGGGCGTTACGGCATTGGGCCGGATACAATCGGGCTGCTTGCCCGGCGCGGCTATGCCCTCGATAGCTCCATGCGCGCGCGCTATGATTATTCGGCGGAGGGTGGGCCTGATTTTTCCGCCATCGGCAATCACGCCTTCCGGCTGGGCGGGCTGGTGGAGTTACCGCTGACGACGGTGTTTACGGGGCATTTTCGGGGGCAGGGGGCGTCGCTATTTCCCGCGCTGGGCCGGGTGCCACGCGGGCGCGGGTTGATGGCGAGGAGCGGCTTGCTGGCCCGAATTGCCCTGACCCCTGAACAAATGCCGCTGCGCGATGCGTTGCAGGCGGTGCAAGTGGCGGTGGAGCAGGGGGTTGCCGTGCTCAGCTTCTCGTTCCACTCACCGTCGCTGGTGCCCGGCCACACCCCCTATGTGCGCGATCGTGCGGACCTGTTGGCGTTCAATCATTGGTGGGACGGCATATTTGCGCTGCTCGACCGGTTGGGGGTTCGCCCAATTGGGCTGGACGCGTTGATTGAAGCGTCGCGTTAGGCTTGCCCACCAGCCCAACCCTCCGCTAGGCACGGCAACGGTGGGGCCTGTAGCTCAACGGTTAGAGCTGGCCGCTCATAACGGCTAGGTTGCGGGTTCGATTCCTGCCGGGCCCACCAACTTTTTCTCCAATCGACCCGAGCGTGCTGCAAATAAAAGACAAGCGGCTTGCGCTCGCGGCGCGCGCCGCCTAGGGCACCCCAGCGTCGGGGAGTGGCGCAGTCTGGTAGCGCGCCTGCTTTGGGAGCAGGATGTCGCAGGTTCGAATCCTGTCTCCCCGACCACTTTATCGCGAAAGCGACGGATTTCCGCCACTTTGCGTGTGTTTTATTCCGGTCTGTGCACAGAGCTGTAGCACACAACCGGAGCACACGCTGAAAGGCGAAGACCCCCTGTGTGCAACATCCCCCATGCCCATCGACGTGCTGGCCGCTACACCTTCCGGCGCCGCATCCATTTCCGAAATCTTATCTCCACCCCGCTATCGATAGCGCTGGGCACCGCCGACCCGAAGGTCGCGCGCACCCGCGCGTCGATTCTGTCGGCGCGTTTCACGACGGTGAAAGTGACGGTCGAGGACATGTTGCAATCGGGCCCTGCACTGACGGGTGAGCAGATCGAGGGACTTTTCCGGCGCGCGCTCGAAGAAGAGCTCAGCGCCCTGCTCAACGACGCCTACGCCAATGAGCCATGGTCGGATTCCGTGCCGGACGTTGCCGCGTCGATCGCGCAAGCCTGCCGCTTGCTGCGCCGACCAAACCGGCCGTCCAGCCCAAAATCATCGCGCCGCGATGTCCCGCCCGAACCGTGGGAGAATGCCCACCTCGACGGAGCTGACTTCTACGCCGCGCAGATCCTCTCGAACCTCGGCGACGAACAGGTAGCTGCCATTCTGGAAGCATTGGGCGTGCCGGTGCATGCTGCCATCATCGAGCCGGCGCGGACCCATATCATCCGCGGCATGGGCAAAGGCGCCGACCTTGCGCAGCGCGCCTTCGAAGATGATGCGATGGACGCCGCTGATCCCGTCGCGGCGCTCATGACCGGCATTGGACCGGCGCGTGAAGTTCGAAGGACCGAGCCGGTCGTCGTCCCAATCGTCCCCCCGGCTGTCGACAGCCAATTTCAGGTCTATGACGCGCGCCCTTTCAGCGCCGTGATCGACGACGTGCTCGCCGAGCTCAAGGCGGATGGCATCTGGAAAGGCGACCTCAAGCAACAGCGCCGCATCATGGAGACGTTCGCCTGGATCACCGGCGACAAGCCGCTCGGCGCCTATACCCATCTCGATGCGGCCGCGTTCAAGAAGGGCATCCAGAAACTGCCCGCTCGCTTTTACTACGGCTCGTTGACCGAGGGCGCCATGTCCCGCCCGTTCGCGGAAGTGATCGCCGAGCTGCCAGCAATCGCCCCCGCCGATCGGCGCAACCCCAAGACGATCAATCGCGACCTGTCGACGATGGCGACGGTCGCCAAGAATTTGGAGACGACGTCGTGGAAGCCGCGGATGCCGGGCGCTACGGTAATGGACTTCAGTGCCGGGCGCATCACGATCAAGGTCGATCCCAATATCGACACGCGCCCGCCCTGGACGACGGCGCACCTCGAACATCTTTTCCGCTCGCCGCTTTATACCGGCAATGGCGGCGCCTTGAACCGCCTGCGCGGCGATGGGCTTCGCTGCCAGGTCTGGCACGACGCTGCCTACTATCTACCGCTGCTCTGGTTCTACCATCACAGCTGCCGCGAAGAGACGGCCGGGCTTGAGGTCGCCGACATCATCGCAGACCACGCCGTCCCGCATTTCCACATTCGCGACAATTTGACCCGTGGTCGCGATGGCGAAATGGCGGGCGAGAAGCGCGGCGCGCGCAATCGCAAGCTCCCTATCCATGCCGAACTGATCCGGCTGGGGTTTCTCGACTATGTCGAGGCAATCCGCGCCGAAGGACACGTCGCGCTCTTCCCCGAGCTTTATCTGAACGAAGAAAAGCGCGGCGGCGCCCACTTCTACGAGCGCGCCTGGCAGCACATGGTCGATTACATCGCCGAGCGACTGCCGCTGCCCGTCAATCCCGTCGGCAAGGGGCCGGACATCCATTCAATCCGGTCGCTGGGGTCAAGCTTCTACGAGGTTGATAGCGTCAATGCGCTGATGCGTGCAGACGTCATGGGCCACGCCAGGGAAGGCACCAACGGCAAGCACTATTCGAAGCGCATGGCGACAGAAGGAGAGGATGTCGTGCTGCCCGAACGGCGCGATTTCATTGAGCGCTACGTCCCGACGATCACCGGCCATATCAATCCGCAGCCCATACGGCTGTTGCCTCTGGAGAAGCGGTCGCGAGTGGGTGCCGGCATTACCCGCAAGCGTCGCAGCGACGCCGGGGCATGCAGGACGGGCGACCGGTCGCCCGACCAGGATTGACCCGGACTACTCGCCGAACAGGTCGGCGTGAGTGCCAGCTCTGACAAAGACGACGATGCCGCCCTTTCCGGCGGCATCGTCCGTTTTGTAGATTAGCAAGAAGTCTCCACCGACATGACATTCGCGGTGAGATGACCATTCACCCTTCAGTGGATGATCCTTCCATTCCGGCCCAAGCGGCGCATCGTTCGCGATCAGCATCAGCATGACCGACTTGAGCCGGTTCATATCGTATCGGCCAGAGCCAGATAGGCGCGCCCAATCCTTGCTGAACGCCTTGGTGTAGTCGCAGGCACGGGGATGGGGGGCGCGCTTCTGCTGCGCGCCCTTAGCCATTCAAGGCACCGATCATCGCCTCGCCATCGTCGTAACGGGCAGCCCGCTCTGCAATGATGGCGTCCGCCTCGGCCATCGCGTCGCGCGTGGCGACGTTCGGCACCTTGAGTTCGAGCGGAAACGCCTGCTCGGCAACGATGCGGTGATAGAGGAGGCGCACCGCATCAGCGGCAGACAGGCCCATCGCCGCCAGCGCGGCATTGCCCTGGGCCTTGATCTCATCGTCTAGACGAATGTGCAGCATGGCCGAATGAGCCATATGATTTACTCCTGTATCTCGTTTGAGATACATATAACTTGTTTCGAATTGGTCAAGTTCACACGCTACATTTTGTTACCTAAACGACGTCACGAACGACACGCGCTCGAAGTGACGAGGCCGTGGCACCCGTAACGTCCGATACGCCGAGCGAGCGGCCGGACTTGCAGGTTACCATATCTTGGGCAGCGTCGGCCAACCGAACCCGGCCTGAGCGACGAGACTGAGCGTCGCGCAACGGCGGCGCCAAGCGGCGCCCAGCCTCATCTGCTGCCGGGTCGACGATATCCAGGCCGGGTGCCTCTGGCCCTTGCGAGCGCCTGCCTTCCAGTGGCGTGCGGTCACGACGGCGTGCATATGTGGTGGAACGATCCACCCACCGTCTCCGCTGGCCAGACCGTGCACCGCCCAGGCCGCGCACGCACCGCGTTCGACAAGCTGTTGCTCGAGGAAGCTCGCAGCCATCCAGCACCATTTTTTGGACGGTATGGCGTCCGGAATCTGAGCGATCAGATGCCAGGCGCTGACAGCTCTGGGGTCACCCGTCGCCAAGGTGGCCGCGTCGGCATCTTCCCAGATCTGATAACCATTGGCCGCCCAAAGCGGGGCGTTGGCGGGCAGCAGCAGCCCCGAACCGTGCAACTCGAACCGTCGCTCCGCAAACGACCTCGGCATGGGGCCGAAGCGATCTGAAACGGAGCTGTCGCGCCAGATATACGCAGTGTTGCAGGTCGCGGTTTTGAGGGCAGGCCGTCGGTCGAGAATAAGCCAATCCTCTGAGATCGGCCTGATTTTGAAGTCGATCGCATCCGGCGGACGGCGATCCCGCGACGGCGAGAGGAGGCGACGACGGATGGTGGCGATTTGGGCGTTCGTGATGTCGATCATGATCTCATTTCCTTAAAACGGCGACGCCGCCCGGATCAGGGGCGGCGTCGCAGGGCATCGCGGACAACCGCGCTATCGGTTTGCGCGTATCAGGCGGCGACGCGGAGCGCTTCGTGCGGAATGGCGTCAGCGTAGCTGCCACCATCCGGCACCCACATCGATCCCTCAGCCGATGCCGATTTCATCGTCGCAGCGACCTGTCGCCAACGGCGCCGGGCAATGGCGATGCCCGATTCCCAGCTGGCCTTGGGAGGGAGCTTGGCGCTGGTAAGGACGTGACGCGGGCCGATGTGCCAGCGTCGACGATCTGCGAGCAGTTCGATCTTCGCCGTTTCGTTCGCAGCGTATGGCAGCACATTCGGCATCCACTCGATCCCGGTGTCGCGATGGACAGCCATTGAAACGGCGATCGGTTCATCGGCGTCCAGTTCAAAGGCGACATGCACAACGTCTCGTCCGCTATCTCTAGCGAGACACGCGAGGTCCATAATCTGGATAAGGTTGCGCGGACTGCTCACGCACCAAGCAACCGTGTGAAACGATGGCGCGTAAGCCGGGTAGCCCATCAGTGTGCGCAGTGCCATCGTCCAGCTCTGCGACTTCTCGATGTATGGATGTCTCATGGTTGTTTCCTGTCCTGTCTGACGGCCTGTCGGCCGGGGTCTTTTTCCGCTCATTCACGGAACCCGCTTGGAACCGTTCTCAATGCACCTTGACGCTCTCCGCGCTTTACGAAGGGCGGCGTTTTGCGGCACGCGAACGTGCGAAGCCCGATGCCGAGCACTCCGCAGCGCTCAAGGCAGATGACGATTATACCAGTCGATCTCCGCCCACTGCGGTCGGATCGCTTTGGAGATGGCACGCAACGCTGCGCAGTCGGCATCAACCTGATCGAGCGGAACATCGATTGCCCAGACGCGTGCCTTTGGCCGCCAGCGATACCCCCTCGATTTGAGCTCGTCCTTGATCGCGAAGGGTGCACCGACGGCGCTCACGCGGGCGTCGATGCGACGACCATTCTCGACGATATGCGCGGCGATGGTGCGGCCGTCGGCCGCAGGCATGGCGATCAGCATCGCCAGGGCCCAGGTGTCATTTGCCGCGCGGTGGGCTTCATAGAAGTGTCCGAACCCTGACAGCAACGTCTGTTGGCTTCGCCCTTCGTGACCCGCTGCCTGCCAGTCGAATTCACTCCTTGCACAGATCCAGGGGTGGCGCATCCCGGGAAACCGGCGTGTCAGATGACCCGCGTCAAACGGTGCGTTGAACGCACACAGGACATCGACTTCGCCCATCGCGTGGGCCAGAAGCTCTTCGGAGAAGCGCTGTCCACGCACGTCAGCATCGGTAATGCCGGTGATCAGCGTGATCTCAGCGGACAGCGGCTCACCAGGATCCTCCATCATCGTCAGCGGCTCGGTGATGTCCGCCAGCTGGCCATCGCTGAGCGTCATCTTGAGCATGGAGATCTCGATGACCTTGGCGTCGTCAGACAGCCCGGTCGTTTCGACGTCAATCACGCCAATGACGATATCGCCACCGTCCGGCGGCGTCGGCATCAGCCACAGTTCATCAAGGCGCGGGAGCCGCCGCAGCACGCGATAATCGGTGCTCGCGTCCAATGCGCGGGCATAGCCTTGCAGGGTCGGATCACCCTGCAGTTCGAAAGGTCTCATCTGGTTTCCCCGATGCCGGGACGGCCGGCGCCGGAGCGGCCAAAGGCATTTTTTCCTTCACCTGACCGCTCGCCAGAAGCGTCCCAGGGACATGATGTCAGCCAGCGCCGCCGAAGGCTGGCGCAACCAGAGGACCGCAGCGCGGTCCGATCCGAGGCACGCAGTGGCGACACGCAGGACGACGACGTCGGCCTGCCGGCGGCCGGAACGGCCGGGCCTCCTGGAGCGGAGCGGAAGGGCACGGTAGATGTGGGCATAGCCCACAACTACGGTGTTGCGCCTGAGTTAACGTTACGCGCGGACCGCGTAACGTTAACGGTATTGCGCCTGAAAAATGGGCGGCCCAAGCAAGCGTTGAAAATTGGCATATCTGATCATTTAAGCAATTTTCCAACGCATTTTCAAAAAATTTGGTGGCCAAAGCCTTGGATTGCATATACGTTGAAAATTAGGTTAAATACAGACTAATCGGAGTTTTCAACGAATGGCGCGCAGGGGACGGCCGAGGAGCTCGCAATATGGTTGGCGATCGACGCAGGCCGACATGGCGCTGGAGGGGAACTTCCATCACTTCGCCAACGCCGTCGTGGACTGGCTCGATAACGGTAATTACACCGCATACTCGACGGCCCTTTATGCGCTGGACAAAGATTACGTAGGTGATTTCGATCCGATCGATCCTGCCGCTCCCAAAGAGGAAAGGATCATCGCTTGGGCGAACCATTATACGGCGGCTACAAGGGCGCTGAGCGAATTCGGTCTTGTTCGTGAGCTGATTGAACAAAGGCGTGAAATGGCCATCGCAGAGCTGCTCAAGACGGTAGCTGAGCCAACGTCTGTGCCAGTATATTGGCAGAAATTAATCAAGCGCATTCAAGCGGAAGGCATCGTGCAAACTGACGTTCATCCAAGTTCGCGTGCGTTAGCTAGGCATCTGGCCAACGCTATTCGTGACTTCAACTCATCCGGCGACGTCCAGGCTGATGAGACTTATTTTGACCTGCCTATCAAAAACTGGGCCGAGCTTCCGCGCGAATTCGCCGGCTTCCAGCTTGTGGACTTTGATCCAAGCGATTTGGTATTGAAGCCGACAATTCATCCGTTGCCGCCATCGCCCGACATTGCATTCTACACCTCTGACGGAATCGCCCCTCCAACTGAATCCAACAGGATCGCAACTTACAAAATCTGGATTGAGATCGTCGAGAATTGGGCCAAGCGTGTCGGTCACGAGATGCATAATCAGCAATCGGCGGTCTGGGCGATGCTGCTTGCCTATCGCATGGACGACGATCGCTCTGACGTGAGCTTCTTCGACCGCCAGTTAATCGAATCGCCTTGGTTGAGCGGTGGTGTTGTGAAGATCGAGGTCATCGAAGACGATTTGCCGCCCGAGTATCGTTAAGCCAGCTTCGCCGCCACCAGCCTGAACTTCTCCAGCGCCGTCTCCAGGCTGTCGACGATCTCGGCGGCGATTTCGGCGGGTGGGGGGAGCGTGTCCGGATCAGTGGCGCTGGCGTCCTTCAGCCAGAACAGGTCGAGGTTCAGCTTGTCGCGCTTGACCAGGTCGTCGTAGCTGAAGCGGTGGAAGCGTTCGGTTTCCTCTCGCTTGGCGCGGCCGTATTTCGAACCGTAGCTCGTCACGAAATCATCGAGGTCCGCGCGCTTCAGCGGGCGTTCCCGCAGGGTGAAGCGCTGGTTGGTGCGCAGGTCGTATACCCACAGGTCCTTCGTCGCGATGCCGGTGCCGGGCGTCGCACGGTCGAAGAACAGCACGTTGGCCTTCACGCCCTGGCTGTAGAAGATGCCGGTCGGCAGCCGCAGCAGGGTGTGGAAGTCGAATTCCTCCAGCAGGCGCTTGCGCAGCGTCTCGCCCGCGCCGCCCTCGAACAGCACATTGTCCGGCATGACGACGGCGGCGCTGCCGCCGACCTTCAGAATCGACATGATATGCTGGAGGAAGTTGAGCTGCTTGTTGCCCGTGGTGACGGTGAAGTCGTCGCGGACATAGTCCTGCCGCTCGCTGTCGATCCCGCCATCCTCGCGGACGATGCGGAACGACTGGCGCTTGCCGAAGGGAGGGTTGGTCAGGATGACGTCGAACGCCTTGTCGCCGCGATCGAGCAGCGCGTCCTTCTGCTGCACCGGGGACGTCGCGCCACCGATGCCGTGCAGATACAGGTTCATCGCGCACAGCCGCACCACCTCGGCGACGATGTCTGTGCCGGTCAACTTGTCCGCGCGCAACGCGGCGGCGACGCGGCGATCCTTGGCGGCGGGCTTGCCCTTCATGTGATCGTAAGCGGCGAGCAGGAAGCCGCCGGTGCCGACGGCCGGATCGTGCACAGTGTCCTCAGGCTCAGGATCGACGAGCTGGGTGATGACCTCGATCAGCGGGCGCGGCGTGAAATACTGGCCGGCGCCGGACTTCACCTCACCGGCATTGCGCTCGAGCAGCCCCTCATAGATCGTGCCCTTCACGTCGACGTTCAGGCCCATCCACGTCTCTGCGCCGATCAGCGTCACCAGTCGCTGGAGCTTGGCGGGATCGCCGATCTTGTTTTCGGCCTTCAGGAACAGCGTGCCGACGATGTCGGTGCGCTTCGACAGCGTCTCGAGGATGCGGCGATAGGTCACCTCCAGGCTCTCGCCAGCCTTGCCGGCAAGCGAATCCCAATTGGCGTCGGTGGGCAGCGCGGAGGCCTCGCCCAGCGCCTCGGCGCGCTCCTTGTCCATCTTGAGGAACAGCAGGAAGCTGATCTGGCCGAGATAGTCGCCATAGGACACGCCATCGTCGCGCAGGACGTGTGCATAATTCCATACCTTCGAGACCAGTGCCTGTTCGTTCATGCGAGTTCTCCACGGAAGGCGGCGGCGAGGATGGATTGGCGAAGGGCGGACGAAATTGCGTTCAATTCGATGGCATCTGACCAGCCGTCCTCCGCCTGCGCAGTCGCGTCGCGATACACTTGGACAATGTGTTCGAGTTCAGCTTGGGGAGGTATTGGCACCGGCGCGACCTTTACCGACGATCCAGCGACGCCGTGCTGCCCCGCGCTTGTTTTTGTGTAGGCCGCAATGTGCTTTCGGCTTGCCCCGGCATTCATCGCAAGCTCAAGAAAATCACCGACTGCATCGTCGGCACTGGACGGCGGAGCACACATGACCTTGTCAGGGTAAGCGATGGGGGTATCGCCGCGATAGCGTCCGCACACCCCAACAAGCTCAGGATTGCCGTTGTAGCGCGTGAAGAGCAGATCGCCCCGCTTGGTCAGTGCACCGCCGACAGGGAAATCCTGGGGCAGCCAACGGCGTTGGTCGTCGCGAACCAACATTGGCCGCACACTTGAAATGCGAAGGATTGGAATCCCTGGTGGAGAATGCGCCGGCTTGGCCGAGATGCCATTGGAGAGTTGGTCGACAAGCTGATCGAATGACGCCCACGTCCATCCTTCTGGGATTGCGGGTAGCCCGTCCATGGTTGGCGCTAGCGGTTCCTTGTAGCGCTTTCCATTGTTTCTAGCGTCTGCGTCCCACCGCGCTCGGCGGTCGCCGAGAATACGTGCGAGAAAGGCGGCACCTGTTTCGTTGGCCGGGTTGGCGGCGCGCCAGTCGGCGGTCAGTTCGCCGGTGACGGCGGCCTTGAGCAGCGCCTTGCGCCACGTCGCCAGATCGTCGCGCGCCCGCGCTAGCGCCGCTTCGCCATCGTCGATCTCTGCGAACAGTTCGTCGATGCGGGCGACGACCGTATTTTGAACATCGACTGACGGGACGGGGATGAGCGCGTTGCGCATGAAGTCGGTCGGCACGCGCTTCTGGCCGGCGGTGCCGGTCATGTTGAATTCTGCGGTTTCGCGGAATCCGCGCTGGCTGACCCAATGATACAAGTAGCGTGATGTCACGTCGCGCGGGGACATGACGTGGAATTCGGTCGATCCGAACCCTGAGCCAGCCGGGATAGCAGGGATGACTGCGATCTTGCCGTTCTCCATGCAGGGAGTGATTTTGGCGAAGATTACATCTCCAGTGCCAAAGCGGGTGAAGCCTTGCCGGACAGAAGATACGGGTCGGCGCGCAGATACATCGATGACGCCCGTTTCGGCTTGCACCGCCGCCATGGGAACGAAAGCCACTTCCGTTTCATCGGTGAGGCGATCCGGTCCTCGGCGCGGATTAACGGGGGCGACATTATCAATGCAATCCCAACGCCATCCGTCCGGCAAGGCCCAAGGTCCCTCTATCGGCCCCGCCGCCGTCGCTCGTTTTGCCATTCTCCGCGCCCCCCAATTACGCCACCAGCGCGTCCTGAAGCTCGTCGAGTAGCGTGTCGAGCCGGGGACCGAAAGCCCGGCGTGCGCCGAGGATGCCGCCGCGCGCACCGAACTGGTCCTGGATGTCGGCCGTGGTCACCTCGATGTTCGCGGCCAGATAGTCACGGATCGCCTCAAGCCAGCCGAGCTGCTCCTGCGTATACGCGCGCCCGGCGCGTTGCTCGCGGCCCAGCCACAGGTTGAACCGGCCTGCCATGTCCGACGAAAGCGGTGCCAGCGTTTCCGCCTGGCCAGTGGCGAAGCGGACCAGGGCAACGATGTCGGTCAGAGTCTTGGCCGGGTTGGCGCGCACCTTCTCGCCCTGCAACCGGCGATAGGCGCTCCACAGCGCGAGCGGTTCGAGCAGCCATGGCGGCCGCATCATCGCAGCGCGCAGTTCCTCAAGGCTGACATAGGTCAGCCGTTTCGACGCGGCTGGCAGGCCATAGAGGATGCGCAGCGCAGTCAGCTCGTCGCGATGCTCGTCGAGGAAACGGCCGAAATCGGTCGTCATCGTCGTCGCCTGGGCCTCGTCCCACGCGGACGAGACAACGACATCACGGCTGATGTCGTCGATAACGACCTCAGATGCTTTCTTCAGCTCGATCAGCACGCGGCGCAGCGCCGGATCGTTATAGGCCGCGAGTGCCGCCTCGCGCCGTTCGGCGGCAACCGCCTCGACCTGGGCATCGGTGACGGCCGCGCTGTGGCGTTGGCGTGCTGCGTCCTCGATCTTGTCAGCATCGATCGCGTCGATCAGCTCGCCCGCGAGTGCCGACAAGGGCTTGCCCGCCACCGCCTCAATCTTCGCCTTGGCCGCGTCGTCCAGCTTGCGGTCGAGCCGGGCGAGACGACCGGCGAGCGTCGATACGGCATCCTCGTCGCTGCGCCCGCTGGCGATCTGCTCGAGCAGCTTGTCGAAGGCGACGCCGTGTTCGCGCTCCAGCGGGATCGCCTGGGTCTTCAGGCTGTCGGTGACGCCGACGGCATCGACCAGCACGAAGCGGTCCTTCACGCCCGCGCCCGGCGTGATCGTCGCCAGCGTCGCCGCGTCGATCGTGCGCACGCCGCGCCCGCGCATCTGCTCGAAATAGACCGCCGATCGCACGTCACGCAGGAAGATCAGCGCCTCGATCGCCTTCACATCCGTGCCCGTGGCGATCATGTCGACGGTGACGGCGATGCGCGGGTTATAGGCGTTGCGGAATTCGGCGATCACCGTCTCGGCATATTTCGCGCCGACCTTATAGGTGATCTTCTTGGCGAAATCATTTCCGCGGTCGAACACCTCGCGGCCGATCTCGACGATCTCCTCAGCGTGGTTGTCGTCCTTGGCGAAGATCAGCGTCTTGGGCACTTCACTGCGGCCGGGGAACAGCTCGGTGAACAGCGTGTCGCGATATGTCTCGAGCACGGTGCGGATCTGGTTGCGCGCGATGACGCTGCGGTCGAGATCCTGCGGGGAATAGGTGAGGTCGTCGTCGAGCAGCCGATAGGTCTGCGCGCGGGTGTGGCGATCCCGGACGGGGACGGTGTAGCCCTTTTCCACGCGACCGCCATGCTCGCCGATCTGAGTGCGGATGCGGAAGATTTCGAAGGGGACGTTGACGCCGTCGGCGACCGATTTCTCATAGGGGTAATCGGCGACCAGATTCTCGTCGAAGAAGGCGGCGGTCTGCACCGTCGGCGTGGCGGTGAGGCCGATGATCTGCGCGTCGAAATAGTCGAGCAGCTGACGCCAACTGCCGTAGATCGAGCGGTGGCATTCGTCGACGACGACGATGTCGAACGTCTCCGGCGGCATCGTCGCGCTGTAGGCGACGATCTTCGGCGGCGGCGTCCAGCCGCGCTCGAAGTCGCTCGCTTCCTAGTCCTCTTCGGACAGCTCAGTGCCGGTCAGCTGCGCGAAGACGCGCTGAATGGTCGAGATGACGACCTTGGCGGGCGGATCCAGCCCAGCCGCGCCAAGGCGCTGAACGTTGTAAAGCTCAGTGAATAGCCGCCCGGTGCCGGGTGGCCGATAGGTCTGGAATTCCTTGAGCGTCTGCCGGCCCAGGTTGTTGCGATCGACCAGGAACAGAATGCGCCGCGCATCGGCATGGGCGAGTAGGCGATAGGCGAGCGTGGCAGCGGTAAAGGTCTTGCCCGCCCCGGTCGCCATCCGCACGAATGCCCGCGGCCGGTCACTGCCGAGCGACGCCTCCAGGCCCTCGATCGCTTCAACCTGGCAGTCGCGCAGGCCATCAATGATGAGCGGCGGCATGTCGGTGAGGCGGGCGCGGAGAGACGATCCCGACTTTAACCACTCGTGCAGCGTCTCTGGCCGATGGAACGCGAACACACGACGGGACCGATGTAGCGGGTCGACACGGTCCGAAAACAGGATCTCGGTGCCCGACCCCTGATAATCGAAGCGGAGCGGGTCACTCCAGCGAGCAAGCGCCTGTTGCGGCTGCGGCTGATAGCCCCGGGCCTGTTCGGTGACGCCCGACAACGTCGTCCCCGCCGGCTTCGCTTCGATCACGCCGCACGCCTTCCCCGCGACGATCAATAGATAGTCGCACGGCCCGTTGGCCAACGGAAACTCGCGAACCGCCACGCCCAGCGATGCAGTGCGGTTCATCTCCGCACGATCCTGCACGACCCACCCTGCTGCGGCGAGCTGCGCGTCAATGACCTGGCGGGCCAAGGCTTCCGGCGTCGTGTTCATGATGGGACTATGCCGCGACTTCAGGGGAGACGTAAGCTCTTGATTTTTGTTTAGCCGCGTCGGATATTGTTATCGTAACAATTGCATCCTTTAAAGGTTGTCAATCCGGTAACTACCGGTGGGCAAAGTGGGCAATAAACGGCGCTAGCCAGATGAGAATTTGCCCGCTCGATGTCGATTTGTCCCAGTAGCCGGCCTTCACGAAGAGAGGCTCTCAAGACTTAGGAAATCGGCGCGACCGGGCGGTCTGGCGCCGCGGTCATCACTAAACGCTGCTCCCATACAACGAGGCTCCACATGACACAGCACCCCCAGAATCCTACCGAGATATTTTTTACGACTGACGATGGGCGGCGGTTTCGCGCCGTCCTTGACCACTGCGACAGCTGCGCGGCGTTAATGACGCAAGATGAGCTGAGGAAGATCTCCGTCCTTTTGCAGGCCACTGCGAGCGACGACAACGTTGTGTTCTCTTGTTCAACCTGCGTCGGGGCGGCACAGGTGAAAGGCGAAAATGTCGTCGATCGCGTGAGTGATGTATTGCCGAATTGGGTTCGAAACGGCGACTGATAGGCAGAAGCCGACTGGCCGCTTTTGATCACCTGACGACGATTGCGGACATCTCCGCAGTGTCAAGAAGCTATCTCGAATGGGGCAGCGTATCGAATTTTCATAATATTGATCGATAAACCGAGGCTAGAACATGCTTCAGTTTAGCGGCGCGCTCGCCGACTGGCTTCCCCTCGGCGGGACCCGGCGCGCAAGGAGCTGGAGGCAACGCTGTCCGTTCTAACCCATTGTTTGAGGTCGCTTCGACAAGCGCAGCTGAACGGAGGAGATAGAAATGCCTTCGATTAGCACCTACATGTAATCCATAGCACAACGGTTGCGAAACGGGGGATTGATGCCGGCGATTTTCGTTCATGTGTCGGATATTCATTTCGGGCAGGAGCGCGACCACGTCGTTCACATCCATGATGATGTGAAGCGGGAGCTGGTCGCGGACGCCGCTGCGGTCGTCGCCAGCCTTCCGGAGAGCGAGGTGAAGGGCATCCTTGTCACCGGCGACATCGCGTTCTCGGGCAAGGCAGAGCAATACGAGGCGGCCGGCAAGTGGCTGGACGCGCTCGCTGCGGGGATTGGTTGCCCGATCCACCGGGTTCAAATGGTGCCCGGCAACCACGACCTCGACCGCGACAAACTGTCGATCGGTGGCAGCCACCTCCTAGAGTATATCCGGCAGGGTGGCGCAGCCGATTACGAAAAGGTTATCTCGAACGAGGACGACCGCGCGACGCTGTTCCGCCGATTTGAGGATTATGGGCGGTTTTGCATCGGCTACAACTGCGGTCTGGATCTCGAAGCGAAACTCGCCACTAACCTGCGTATCGAGGTCGGACCCGGGCGCTGGATAAGGTTCGTGCGGCTGAACTCTTCGCTGTTATGCCATGGCAAGGAATGGCTCGATCCGCCGGAGCTGGTGATCGGCGAACGCCAGTTCATCATCCCTCGCAACGTCGGCGAGGAGAATGTCGTTCTCGTCCACCATCCGTTGAATTGGTATAAGGACGAGGCGCAGGTTCGCGACTATGTGCGCAGCAGGGCGCGCGTCTTCATCTCAGGGCATGAGCACAACCCGACGGTCAAAATCGATAAGGTGGAGGATGGCTGCGATGTGATGATGCTTGCCGCCGGCGCGGCGGTGCCGTTCAAGTCAAACGACGAATACACCTACACCTATAACATTATCGAGTTCGATTGGGAGGACGCGACCGACTGCCTCGTCGTCACCATGCATCCGCGTGCGTGGAACCCAAAGAACACCTGCTTCGAAGCGGACGAAAAGCGCCTGGGCGGCGAGGAGCCGCGCTTCACGCTTGGTTCGCCGAATTTCAGGAAGCTCGGCGCTGCTGCGCCCGCGCAAGGTGTCGCGCGGGTAACCGGCGAGGTAGCGTCCGAACCGACCGTCGAGCTTGTGCACGCCGAGGACGTCGAGATCACCGCAGGTGAGGAGCCGCAAATGCCGCCGTATGTGGAAGGCTACGAACTCGCCATGCTTAGGTTCTTCCGCGACCTATATGAAAGCGAGCGGCTCAAGATTCTTGTCGACCTGGACGCCCTGCCGGCCGAATCAGACGAGCGGATGAGCCAGGGCTTGGAACTGCGCCTATTCGACTGGCTCGCCCGACAGGGTAGGCTGACCGAAGTGGTGACGATGATCGACCGGCTGATTGACGAGCGAGACGAGAGGGATGCTTGATGAATAACCTACCAGTGCACATGAGAATTACGTCGCTGGCTCCGTCGAACGAAGACGTAGATGCGCGCAGGACGACGATCGCGGAGCTTTCAGACACTTGGGGAAAAATCAACGACATCAACGAATTGCTAACAAGGGCCGAGGCCATTGCGGACTCGCTCGGGAATGACGGCGAGCCATACGAGCATCTCGGCCTGGAGGTGCAGGAGGTTCTGCAGAAGAGCGCTTCCGCTTTTCTCTACACGGAGAGCCCGCTCGACGTCGGCGTCTGCGCCGGCATCGCGGCCCTGTCGATCATGGAGAGCGCGCCCGGAACCAACGGTTGGATTATTGCCGACGTCTATTCGAACGTGCTCTGGTCCGCGCTAGCGTTCCAGCCTGCACTGGGAGAGGACAAACGCGAGAAGCTGCGGCGCGAGGTGCTCGACCGCGCGCAGGAACGCAGCCGCAGCTCCGCAGACAAGGCGCGAGAACGTTCCGTGGTCCCCGAGATGGGCGATCTGAGCATCACTGTAACCGCGGATACGTTGAAGACTACCCACACCTTCAAGAAGGCTACCGGTGCGACCATCGACGCGCTGCGCCGGAATGCCGTGCTCGACCGGGAGGAGCTCGACTTCCTATGGTGGGTTCAGCTCAACCGCAGCCGGCTTATACAGAAGCCGTTTGGCGGCATGGCCGAGCCCGTCCGCCTGGTTGCATCGGCCATCGAGGCGGCCACCCACCTTCGCCGTCTTCCCGCAAACCTGCATTTTGATCTGGTCCTGCGGACAGTGCAGGAGGATCCGGAGCTCGACCTGAAGGAGTTGATCGAGGTGATCGGCGACGACAAGGCGCTCCTGGCGAAGGCGTTCAACGCGACGCGAGCAGCTGCCCACTCATCCGTTTTCCCGCTCCTTCATGCCCTCGCCACCGATGATATCGACGTGACGGGAGCCGAGGTGAAACGCAAGGCGTCGATCTGGGCCGGCCGCGCGCTGCTCGAGGCGGGTCTGATGCGAATGTGCGACAACGGAGCGCTGAAACTGTGAGCGCGTCGTGCAACTTCGACGGTTGCACTGTCGGTGAGACCGGAACGTGCGCTCTCGAGCGCGACCCGGCCACCTGCGAGCACCGTGTCGGCAACATCGGCGCGGACGCCGCCGCCCGGTCCACTGAGGCGGACGCGGCATCTATGGTTGGCGCGCCGGTGCTCGAGCGGCCAACGGGCATGGCATCGTTTCCGTCAAGCCGAACGCTCGATCCCGATGCTATCTCGAAGTTGATGGCGTCGCGCTACGTAACGGTCGTCGGAATCCTAGGCGACCCAGAGTCGGGCAAGACGGCCTGTCTGGCAAGCCTGTATCTTTTGGTCTCTAACGCGGAGCTGAAAGGCTGGAAGTTCGCCGACAGCAAGAGCTTGATGGCCTTCGAGGACATCGCTCGCGGCGCGCGCGAGTGGAACGCGGGCAATCCGCCCGAGCAGATGACGGTGCACACTGAACTGTCTGACGACCGGCGTCCGGGATTCATGCATATTCGCCTCGTGCGAACCGGGGACGGTCGGCGTGTTGACCTGGCGCTGCCGGACCTGCCGGGCGAATGGACGACCGAGTTGGTTAGCACGGCGCGCGCCGACCGGTTCGAATTCCTGAAGGCCGCCGAGGCGATCTGGATCGTGTTGGACGGACGCTCCTTAGCGAATAAGGAACGCAGGCAGGCGATCATCTCGCGCGTCGGGCAGCTTGCGGGCCGTCTGTCGACCCTGCTCGAAGGTGACCTGCCGAAGCTGATGCTGGTGATCACCCATCGTGATGCCGGCGAACTGCCGCATTCGGTCATAACCCGCTTAGAGGGGGAGTTGGCGAAGCGCGAAGTGACAGCGACCGTCGTGCCGGTCGCGCCTTTCTCGGACGACGACGCCCAGGTGAGGCCGGGATTCGGAATTGAGGATCTCATCGCCGCGACGACGGTCGGCGCGCTGCCTTCGTTTGAGTTTTGGCCACCGTCCGATCCGACCGAGGGCTCGCGTTCATATATCGGCTTCAGGAGGGATCGTTGAGCAGTTCAATCGTGCTTCTTGGGGGCCCCGATTCCGGCAAGACTAACTATGTCGGTCGGGTTTGGCCGGCGCTCGACGAAGGCAAGGGGAGCCTGCATGCCGCCGAGCAACCCCAAGACATCCGTTTCGTCCTCGACGTTACGGACCACCTCAACTCGGGCAGCTTCGCGCCCCGCTCAGAACATGCCGACGATCGCCGCGACTTTGAGGTAGTGGTGGCGGCCGAGAAGGGGGGCGACAGGACAACGATCGTAATACCCGACATTTCGGGCGAGCTGTGGCTCAATGCGGCCGAGCAAGGCGAAGTCTCGGCCGAACTGATGGACGAGATGCGTTCGGCCGACGGCGGGCTCCTATTCGTCCGCGTCAATTCCGAAGCAGACGTGCGGCCGTTGAACTGGGTGACCTCCAAGAACATGCTTGCTAAGCTGGGCAACGAGGATGACAAGGGGCTGCCGACCCAGGTCATGCTCTGCGAACTGCTCCGTTTCCTAGAGACCACGCTGTCGCAGCGACGCGACGGCGAGCCGCCGCGGCTCTCCGTGGTGGTCAGTGCATGGGATCTGGTTGATCCGCAGAAGTTCGAGCAGGGGCCAAAGGCGTGGCTCGAGCGGGAGTATCCGTTAGCCGCCGGCCGGCTCGACGACATCGAGGGGATCGAGCTGCGGGTATTCGGCCTCAGTGTGGTCGGCGGCGACCTCAAGGTCGATGAGAAGTGTCGGGACGATGTGCAGGAGAATGGATTGGACGGCCGGGGCTGGATAGCCGTTGAGGGCGATGACGGCGTCTGGCGCAAGGATACCGATCTGACCTTGCCGATCGCGTGGGCGGTCGGCAGCTGACAGTGACTGTCGTCGAACGTCAGATACATGGATACAGGCAGGGACACCAGCTTCTGGCTGCGTCCGCGCAACTTCTGAAGGAGGACCAATCGGTCGTGGATCGGCTTTCGGACGTGGCAGGTCCCCTGCGTCCTCGCGAGCGGTTCCAATCTTACTTGACGGCCTATCCGCTACCCAGCGGCGAGCGATTCGTGCTGGCGCGGACGTGGCAGGATTTGACGGTTTCGCGGGCCGGATGCGTCCGCACTTTGAGCCTGATTGTTCCGATGAAGGATTGGGCGGATGCTGAGGAGCTCTCCTCCTTCCTCGATCTAATGCCGATGGATCACCTTCCCGATTACGGGGACGCAACCGGGGTTGTTGTCGAGACCGGGGCGAAGGTGCCCCTTCCGCCCGCAGTCGGCTTCAACGGCAGCGAACTGCTGGAGGCGCTATTCCTAGAGGAAACGCGCCCGGTCGTTGTGCTCGACGCGGCCGATCCCGACCTCATTGCGATCCGCCTGCTGACCGCGCTGTGGCCCTCGCTTCGTCGGACGTTCGCGCTCTCTACGTTCGCACTGTCACCGCGCAAGGTGGCCGGTCGCGACTTCGACCTCGTGTTCGCGCCCAAGGACGCTCGGGCGAAGTTCACCGATTGGAACGGCCGACGGGTGGACGGACGGTCGACGCAGGTCGGGCGTCATCGCTGGACCGGCGCGATCGTATCGAGGGTCTTTGACCAGCCCTTCCCTCGCTTACTCTCGCCCAGCGAGGTTGGACTGGTCGGCGGAGATGATGCCGACGTTGACAATGCCGGCGCCCTTCGAATTGCTTTGCTGTGGGATGAACTCGTGGCGAAGCTTGATACGACGCCGACGGCGGCGCTCGGGCTGCTCGATATCGCCAATTCCGGGAAGGTGCGCGATTCGTCTGCGCTGGAGGCGATCGAGCCTTCGCTCGCTGGCGCGGCTCGTCGGGCATCGATATCTTTGCCGGAGGGTGAGGCGTGGAGCTTCCTCGGTGCCATCGCCCGCAAGCTGCAGGGGCGGCAGATGCCCATGGGACGGAGCGCAGTAGCTGAGGCCGTCGAGCAGCTGGCCGCACGCGCGCCGGAAGGAGCCGTAGCACTCCTGTCACAGGATGATCCCCGCGGCGTGACTGCGGACCTGCTGCCCCGCATCGCATCTGGCATGGGCAGTGCATTCACGGACAGATCGGTGCGCGCGTTGCTTGATGCCGAGCCGTCTGTCCTCGGGCGCCTGCTCGTGCAAGGGGGAGCCTTGATGGAGCGCGTCGCCGACGACAGCCAAATGGTCGATCGTCTCAAGCAGGTGCTCCCGCAGCTGGACTCAGCGACGCTCGACGTGGTCGGCCGGAACATGCTGCCCTTGCTGACCGAGGACTGGCAGATTCCGGCAGCGGAGCCCTTCCTAACCCGCCTTGACGGACCGCAGCTGACAATGGAGCTTTGGCACCTCGGAACGGTCAACGACTTCAACTCCGCGCGGCTGTCCGGTCTCGTGCTGGACCGTGCACTCTCGGTGGTCCCCCGAGCTGAGGTGCGATCGGCGCTCACGCCGCTTTCTCCGTCCGTCCGCCGCGACGTCATGATCGCACGGACACTGGTGCCCTCTGTCGAGGATGCGCGCTGGGTGGCGAACAGCGATGCGCTTGACCAAGCGGCCGCGTCGACCATGCTGCTTGATCTGTTGCGTCAGGCTGACGACCGACAGCTAGTCTCGATCCTCGTCGATGGGCAGGTCGGAAATCGCGCAATCGACACACTACGGACGTATGCGCCTGAGCGGCTTTTACAGGCAATCGCCGACGAGGCGTTGCCGCTCAGTCTATTCGTGCAAGTCGTGCCCATGATGCTCGACACGCTCTCCGGCGAGGCCAAAGTGAAACTTGCCAAGCACATTCTCGGTCGCTGTCTCGGTCACCGCTTCGGTGATAACGAAGTCGCGTTCTTGGTATCTGCGCTGAGCGTCATGGGTGACCAGCTGGACGGAGCGTGGGTCGCAAGGATCGGCCTATCGAAGAACGTCGACGCTGCGATCGCGAGCCGGAACATGGTCGCATTCAGGAAGGCGACACAGCCGGCCCGCCTGCGGGTGGTGTGGTCTATCGCCGAGGTGGCGCAAGTCCTTCGGGATCGGCGCAGCTTTGACCTGGATGAGGCGGCGGCTGAGGCATGCGCTGCCTTCATGTTCGATGCCGAGAAAGTGACACCGAAGGCGTTGCTGATCGCCTCTGGGCACCTGCTGCCGACGCTTCTGCGTTCGCGCAATCGCCCGGTTTCGCTAATGATCGCAGCGGCGTTTCCGCCAATTCACGGTGAACTTTCCAAGGCGGACGAAGTGCCTGACATCTTCAAGTTTATCCCATTCTTCGATTGGGATCGCTGCAAGGCGGCGCGACACGAGCTCGTCGATGCCTTCATGTCGTCGTCGTGGCCGCCGCGCGATCTCGCGCTTACGGCGTGTCGCGCCAACGAGGTCGCACGAATCACGCGCCGCGTCTTCAAGCAGCCTGGAGGCGAGGTTTACCTCAAACGGATCTCGTCCGACCTCGACGGTCTGCCGGAAATGTGCCGGAAGGCGGTCAAGAACGCCATCACTCAAGTCCGCTCCAACCCGTCCGCCAAATTCGACAGAAGAGATTAACTCCAAATATCGCAATGATAACGAACTAATAATGGGATCCGAGCGCTCCATTCCGATTATCCTTGGTATCAGACTTGGAGCATCTCGGATTACACCTCGTGGCGTCGAGGCGGCCGCCTTTCGGCAGCGCAGCGATTGACCTCTGTGACTAGTCTTGGGGTGCGTTGCAGACTCCTCCAATTGGCACTGGACAGATACACACAACCGATTCACAAGGGCTCTGCAATCCTGCAAGAACTGCGGAAATCCGTGGGTGCGGGCAGACGGTATTCTGGGTTCGAATCCTGTCTCCCCGACCACATCCTGTCATAAATCGGCGCTAGCGGCTTAACCCTTGAAATGGGGGGAGTGCTGCATGCCGTTCGATACCGTCAATCGCCGCACCGTTGTTGCCGGCATTGCCGCAGGCGCTGTGCTTGCGCCGCTGGTTGGCGCGCAGGCGGCGGCCAAGCCGCTTGATTTTCTGGTGATTGGCGATTGGGGCCGCGACGGCGCGGCGCATCAGCGCGATGTCGCGGTGCAGATGGGCAAGGCATCGGCGGCACGGTCGAGTCGGTTTGTGCTCGCGGTGGGTGACAATTTCTATGACGATGGGGTCGATTCGATCACCGATCCGCAGTGGAAAAGCTCGTTTGAGGATGTTTACACCGATCCGGCGCTGAACATTCCTTGGCAGGTTGCGCTCGGCAATCACGATTATCGCGGCAACCCGCAGGCGCAGATTGATTACGCCGCCACCAGCAGCCGGTGGCGCATGCCATCACGCTATTTCAAAGTATCGGGTGCCGATATGGGCATGCCCGCGATGGACATGTTCGTTATCGACACATCGCCATTGGTCCATAAGTATCGCGATAATGTGCAAAGCGTGATCGCGCAGAACGTCGCGAAGCAGGATGTGCGCGCGCAGCTTGGGTGGCTCGACAAGGCATTGGGCGAATCGCAGGCGGCATGGAAAATTGTGGCCGGGCACCACACGGTGCGATCCGGCGGCAGCAGCCACGGCGACACGCCAGAGCTGGTTGAGATGATCAAGCCAATCCTGGAGCGGCACCACGTGCAGGCCTATATCGCGGGCCATGATCATGACATGCAGCATATCGTCGACAATGGCGTGGATTACATCCTGAGCGGGGCGGGCTCAGAAGTTCGCCCTGTTGCCACGGTAAGGGGCACGCAATTCTGCCTTTCGCGATCAGGCTTTGCCGCGATCAGCCTGGATCGTGATGCAATGGCGCTGGAGTTTCGCGATTTTGCCGGGGCGACCGTGTATCAGCGCGTTATCACCCGCGAACGGCGGGTGGCGGCTTAGGCTGTTGCTGCCCCGGCGTGGTTGCCGGGGCGATTATGCTTTAGCGTTTGCGCTGCTTGCGCGCGGCATATCGCGCGTCGCGGATTGCCTTTTTCTCGGCTTCGGTCAGTTCCGGCTTTACCTTGGCGGCCTCTGCCTCAGCTTCAAGCCGCTTGCGTTCGGCCTTTTCAGCCGCCTCAATTTCACGCTGGGCGATTTTGGCGGCACGCTTTTCCGCATCGGCGGCTTCTTTGGCGGCACGCGCTGCCAGGCGGGCGGCGACGGCTTCTTCATCCACCGGCGGGCGCGCCTTCAGCTTGTCGAGCGCGGCCTGCTTGGCCTTGGCGGCACTGGCGATGCGATCAGTAAAGCCGGGATCCTTATACGACATGGGGTAAGCTGCTCCGAAAAATATTTTGAAAGCCCCGAGATTATAGGGCCAAGGCGCGATGGGCGTGCTATGCCCATGGATTATGTTCCAGTCCATCCCACATCAATACAACATTGCCATTGATCCCGCTGATATCGATTTCATGGGCCATGTGAATAATGCCAGCTATCTCAAATGGGTACAGGAGGCTGTTATCAGCCACTGGGAAAGATTAGCCCCGGCAGAGGCGATTGCATCTCACCTGTGGGTCGCGCTGAAGCACGAAATTACCTATCGTAAGCCTGCGTTTCTGGCCGACGATGTCGTCGCCACTGTGCTGCTGGAAAAAGTGCACGGCGCCCGGGCATTTTATCAGACGATCATCCGGCGCGGTGAGGAAGTGCTGGCCGAAGTCCAATCGAGCTGGTGCTGCATCAACGCTGACACACATCGGCCCGCGCGGTTGACCGACAGCATTATCGAGCGGTTTTTGGGCAAATCACCCGCCTGATCTGTTGCCGCCCTGACCTTTCGCTGCCCTGATCTTTCGCTGCCCGGTCACATCGCCTATCGTCCGATAAAAAAAGGGGCACCCGCGATGGAGCGCCCCTTTTCCTGAAGCTGCAGTTTCGGCGTTCGTCGTTTAGCGCTTGTTCGTCGCCATGGCATCGGTGTTATCCACCGCGTCGTCGGCGGCGGCGCGGGCATTGTCAGCCTTGGTGTTCATGGCATCAGCCGAATTTTCCATCATGTCTGATGCCATGGCGTTCGACGTGTTGTCGGCCATCGCATCCATCGAATTGGCCTTCATTTCCATATTGTCGGCCATCATGTCGCCGGTGTTTTCAATCGCTGCACCCTCGGGCGAGCGGCTGCAGGCGGAAATGGGGACGAGACTGGCGGCGACGGTGGCCGCGAGGATGATCTTCTTCATGTCATTGCTCCCCAAAAGGACGATAAACGGACCGCCCCCGGGACGGATCACGGCACTAAGGCAAAGATACAAACACGGCTCCCCGCAAAGGGTTCGGCATAGTTGTGGCGTATTTTCATTGCCTTACCGTTATCCTTTCGGCGGTGTCACTTTGGTTTAACTGGCCCGATATCCTCTGGCGCATTGGCGGTCACCGCCAGCATTGCCGTCCAAGCGGCAACATTCTGGCGAAGCTGTTCGGGGTCGACGCGTTCCAGCGTGTCCTCTGGCGTATGGTGATAATCGAAATAGCGGGTTCCGGTCTGGTTCAGATCAATGCCGGCCACGCCTGATTTAATCAGCGGCGCGATATCGGCACCGTCACCGCCCAACGCCGTACCACGGACAATGCCCAGCGGGGCAAGTGCGGCCGCCACGCGGTCGCCAACGGGCTTTGCACTGTCAGGCAGGTTGAACTCGACACGCCATACCCGGTCTGCACCAAAGTCAGATTCGGCGGCGAGCACATGGCGCTCGCCCTGATGCGCGGCAAAATACGCTGCTGCCCCGGTGCCGCCGGTTTCTTCATCGCCAAACCAAACCACTCGGATCGTGCGGCGCGGCGCAGGGCCGTCAAGCAGCCGCTTTGCCGCGGCAGCGGTAATCGCCACGCCCGCTGCATCGTCGAGCGCGCCAGTGCCCAAATCCCAACTGTCGAGATGCCCGCCGACCAGCACCATGCCAGCGGTTGGATCAGTGCCGGGCACATCGGCAATCACATTGCCAGTATCGTGCATGCCGGTTTGGCGCGGGGTTAGCACCAGGTGCAGCGTGATCGGCTTGCCGCGCGCCACCATCCGCGACAGGTTATCCGCGTCAGACGTTGACAGGGCAGCGGCGGGAATGGCGGCAACGCCCTTCGGAAAATTGGTCTGGCCGGTATGCGGCCCACGGCCATGATCGCTGCCGATCGATCGGACGATGATGGCAGCGGCACCCTTTTTCGCGGCAACGCCGGGGCCGACGAAGCGGGCCGGGCCGAATGCGCCATAGCTGGAGCCATCTTGTGTCGCGACCATCGCGTTGGAAACAAACGCGATCTTGCCGGTCAAACTGCCATCGGGTGCGCGTTGCAGATCGGCAAAGGTGGGAAAGTACACAATTTCCGCCGTCAACCCCTCAGGCGGCGTCGCGCCAGACCCGCCAAGTGCTGCCAGCCGCAGCTTTTGCGGGAAGGGGCTGATCACCTCGGCGGTTTCCTCACCACGTTGCCAGACGGACATCGACGTGGTTTCGATATGAACATTCTTGAAACCCAGCGCCGTCAGCTTTTTCACCGCCCAGTCGCGGGCGCGTGCTTCGGCTTCGGTCCCGGCGGGGCGGGGGCCAACCTCGGTCGTCAGGCCTTCGATAATGTCGTATGCGACATCGTCCTTCAGCGCAGCATCGCGCAGTGCGGCGACCGATGGATCGACGGCAGGGGCCTGTGGCGGCGTGGGACGACCCTGTGCAAAACCAGGTGCGGGGACGAGGAGGGGAAGGGCAGTGGCGGCCAGCGCCGCGAGCATCTGGGTTTTTCTCATGGCGCACAGGGTTAACCACCGCGCGCGGGTTTGCCAATCACCAGCGGCCCCGTTAAAGCCCCGCCTCGAAATTCTTTCCTGTCCTTCATCCCCATTTATGGAGCGCATCGGCCATGGCCGTCCAATATACCTATGTGATGAAGGGCCTGACCAAGACCTTTCCTGGTGCTGCAAAGCCCGTGCTGAACAATATCAGCCTGCAATTCATCCCCAGCGCCAAAATCGCGATTATCGGCCCGAACGGATCGGGCAAATCGACGCTGATGAAGATCATGGGCGGGATCGATCCCGATTTCACGGGCGAAGCCTGGGCGGCGGACGGCATCAAGGTTGGCTATCTGCCGCAGGAGCCGCAGCTTGACCCCACCAAGGACGTGATCGGCAATGTGCGCGACGGGGCCGGACCGGTCGCGGCAATGGTGGAGCGGTTCAACGCCATTTCCGCCGAAATGGGCGATCCGCAGGAGGACACCGATTTCGACGCGCTGATGGAGGAAATGGGCGACCTGCAGACCAAGATCGACGCGGTTGATGGCTGGTCCCTCGACAACCAGCTCGAAATCGCGATGGAGGCACTGCGTTGCCCCCCCGGCGATGCCGATGTGTCAAAGCTGTCGGGCGGTGAAAAGCGTCGCGTCGCGCTGTGCAAGCTGCTGCTCGAAAAGCCCGATATCCTGCTGCTGGATGAGCCGACCAACCATCTGGATGCCGAAAGCGTTGGCTGGCTGGAAAATTTCCTGAAGGAATATACCGGCAACGTCATCCTCGTCACCCATGATCGCTATTTCCTCGATAACGTCGTCAACTGGGTGCTGGAGCTCGATCGTGGGCGTTACTACATCTACGAAAGCAATTATTCGGGCTATCTGGAAAAGAAGTCCAAGCGGCTGGACCAGGAAGACCGCGAGGAACAGGGCAAGCAAAAGGCCATTCAGGACGAACTCGCCTGGATCCGCCAAAGCCCCAAGGCGCGCCAGACCAAATCCAAGGCGCGGATCAAGGCGTTTGATGAACTGGTCGCCGCACAGGAAAACCGCACCGTCGGCAAGGCCCAGATCCTGATCCAGATGCCCGAACGGCTGGGTAATAATGTGATCGAGGCCAAGGGGCTCACCAAGGCTTATGGCGACAAGTTGCTGTTCGAAAACCTTGATTTCAACCTGCCGCCGGGCGGGATTGTGGGCGTGATTGGCCCGAACGGCGCGGGCAAATCGACGCTGTTTAAGCTGATCACCGGCCAGGAAGAACCCGACACCGGCGACATCAAAGTCGGCCAGACGGTGAAGCTTGGCTATGTCGACCAGAGCCGCGACGATCTGAGCCCCAACAAGACCGTGTGGGAAGAAGTGTCCGACGGGTCGGACGTGTTTCGCTTCGGCAAGCAGGAAGTGGGCACGCGGGCTTATGTTGGCGCGTTCAACTTCAAGGGACAGGACCAGCAGAAAAAGGTCGGCCAGCTCTCAGGCGGTGAACGCAACCGCGTGCATCTGGCGAAGATGCTCAAGGAGGGCGGCAACGTGCTCCTGCTCGACGAACCTACTAACGATCTCGACGTGGAAACCTTGCGTGCACTTGAAGAGGCGCTGGAGAGTTTCGCGGGCTGCGCTGTGGTGATCAGCCATGACCGCTTCTTTTTGGATCGGCTCGCGACGCACATCCTGGCGTTTGAGGGGAACAGCCACGTTGAGTGGTTCGAGGGTAACTTCGAGAGCTATGAGGAAGACAAGCGCCGCCGGATGGGCGATGCGGCGGATCGGCCGACGCGGTTGGCGTATAAGAAGCTGACGCGGTGAGCACTTACGTCGATCTCGCACCCACGATCAGTAGCAAAGAAAAGGCGCAAGTTGCTAAAATTAATAACAATTTCATCGGGTCGACGCTTGCATTTAGGTCAATCTTCATTGATACGGCCATCAGACCGAGCCAAGTAAAGCACGTAATATCTCCTAGCGCCATTACAAGTTTAGATGAAGAATAACGCTTAGCACTAAGCCAAAGGTCGGGATTTTTTACTGGCTCTTTATTTGAAAATAGATTTGTTCCAAGAATTTCTCTTTCAACCTGTTCAACCTTCAGTTCCTAAGATTCGTGCCAGTATTTGCTACCCCTGTTTTGAAGCGACCAAGCTAGCGAGCATAAAAATCCATAACAGGACGCGAGGAACTGCAATTCGGGGTAGTCTTTGGTCGCCGCACCATATGCAACCAAAGCAGTGGTTATAAACCCCCAAAAGAAAAGTGAACGGTTCCAAAAACGTTCGATTTCGAACTTTCGAACATCAGTAGCGTACTCGAGTATTTTTGATTTTTGATAGAAGTTACATTGAGAAACATCGAGAGAAAGATAGTTCTGCTCCCGATTTGAAGTTTTGCTTGCGACGAAGGGCTCGGCGACTTTATCAATCGATACTTTCACGAATCTATCGCTTTTACCACTAATCCCGCCACCGTCACCGCTTCAATCCGCTCCCGAAACCCCACTTCCCGCAGCTGCGCATAAGCTTCGCCCTCGGGCGCCCACATCTGATGGATCACCTTCGCCTCGACATCCGCGACCCAATATTCGGGGATGCCCGCCGTGGCGTAGAGCCGCGCTTTGGTGCCGAGGTCGCCCTTCAGGGTCGGTCCCGCTACCTCGATCACCAGCGCGACCGACGCCAGCGGCACCGCGCCTTCGCCCATCGGCTCATTGGTCAGCATGATATCGGGTTCGGGCAGGCTATGCCCGTCAATCGTGAGGCTGAACTCGACCACGGCGGTGAGCGGCGATTCGATAGCGATCAATGCCTCACGCACGGCGTCATAGAGCCGCATCTTCACCATGCCATGCGGCCGATATTGCGGGCTCATGACGATCACTTCCCCTTCGATCAGTTCGGTCCGTGCGCCTTCGAACGCGCCGGATGCGTCGAGCGTGAGGTAATCTTCGACGCGAAGCCGGTACTTGCCGGGGGCGGGGGGGCGTTCCTGCAAGGTCATTGCGCCGCAACCTCCACTACCAACCCCGCCACCGTCATCGCCGCAATCCGCTCCCCAAACGCCACCGCGCGCGCTTGCGCATAGGCATCGTCCTCGGGTGCCCATAGCTGGTGGATGACCTTTGCCTCGATATCCGCCACCCAATATTCGGGAATTCCAGCGGTCGCATAGAGCGCTGCCTTGCGGCCCAAATCGGTGCTGAGTGTCGTGTCAGCAATCTCGATAACCAACGCGACGCTCGCCAAAGGAATCAATCCTTCGCCGTCCGGTTCACTGGTGAGCACGATATCAGGCTCCGGAACGCCATGATCAGGGATAGAAATGCTCGCTTCGACAAATGCCGTGAATGGCGACCGTGCTTCTCGCAGCGCGGCACTTATCGCATCATAGAGTTTCATCTTGATCCGGGCATGCGGGCGATGCTGCGCATTCATGTAGAAGATTTGCCCCTCGATCAGTTCCGTCTTGGCATAGCCGTCAAACGCGCCTGAGCGGTCGAGGAGCAGATAGTCCTCGATCCGAAGCTTTACCGGCAATGGCGCGGTGTTGAGCGGTAGCATTTCGGTCATCTCACCAGTTTAACAGATCTGCCTATCGCGGCCAACCGCGGAAGGGGCGGCGCGCCAGCGCGAAGAACTCGCCACGAACGTTGACGGGGCTTCTGGCACTGTATTATCAATGCAATGCACTACAATAGGTGGCCCATGGTCCGATCGATACTGTTTGCCGTTCTTGCTGCGTTGCCCATGATCGCCCGTGCGCAAACGCAGCCTGAGCCCGCGCCCCCCGCCTTCACCGTGCTGACCGACGAGTTCGCCCGATTTGCCGATAAAACGGTCGATCTGCCCGATGCCGAGCGGGTGGAGAAATTCCATGCGGTGTTTGATCCGCTGCTGCCAGGTTTTTATAACAACAAGGGCAAGGCGCAGGCGCGGTTCGATACGATGATCGCCGCATCACTGAAAAGCTTTCCGAAGGACCGGGCGGGCATTACCGCCACGACTGAGCGTTTTGCCGATGCTTATGCGACGGGCGAGGCGCGGTTTCGCAAATTCTTTCCCGATTATCGCCAGCAAATGCCTGTCTATCTGGTCCATTCGATCAACCAGATGGATGGCGGTACGCGGACCGTCAAAGGCCGCACCACCCTGTTGTTCGGTGCGGACATGATCGCGCGGATTCATGATCAGTCGACGATCGGGCTGCTGCTCGATCATGAGTTGTTCCACAGCTACCATGCACGGTTTTTTCGCGATTGCGCGCAGATCTGGTGTTCGCTGTGGAGCGAGGGGCTGGCAGTCTATGTCACCCAACGGATGAACCCCGGCGCGACCGACCGGCAATTGCTGCTGACGCTGCCGGTCGCGATCCGGCCCGTGGTCGAGCCGCGCCTGGGCGAGGCGATGTGTCTGCTCCGCATCAAGATGGAATCAACGTCTCAGACCGATTATGCCGAATTCTTCAATTTTCGCATGGCAAAGAGCGAATTTCCATCACGCTTCGGCTATTTTCTGGGGCTGTTGATTGCGGAAAAGATCGGCAGCGATGTGCCAATTGCAACGCTGGTGAAGCTGCCCAATGCCAAGGTGCGTCCGCTGATCGACAAGGCGATTGCAAGCTATGGCCCGTGCCCGGCTTTATTGCCCGCACAAGCCGCCGCTACACCGTAAGTCGCTTCGTAAACCCCTTGGGCATTCGATCGGTAGCGGCTTCGGCGATGACGGTGTTGACGCGGGAAAATTCTGATCCGGTGCGGCATTCCTCAATCAGCGCACTCACCGCATCCTCATCGCCCGCCGCGAGGATTTCGACGCGACCATCCTTGAGATTGCGCACCCATCCGGCGAGTCGAAGGTCTTGCGCGCGGCGGATTGCCCATGCCCGGTAACCGACATTGTGGACTTTGCCGGTAACAAATATCCTGCGCATCATGCTCATTCAGCTACTCTTTTTTCGTACAGGAAATCTTCTCTGGACGGGGCGTAGCATGGATGGGGCCGGAACGGCGCGCATTTCGCCGCAAACGGTGCAGCGATCGCCGAAGATTGTCCGATTTGCGCCCCACTAATCCGGATAGCGGATGGCCAGCACTTCATAATCGCGGGTTCCCGCGGGTAGGGTGACGCGGCGTGTGTCGCCGACGGCGGCCCCGCGGAGCGCCCGGGCGAGCGGGGCGCTCCACCCAATCCGGGCGTGGGCAGCGTCTGCCTCGTCATCACCCACAAGCGTGACGGTGCGTTCGTGATCGTCATCATCCACCAGCGTCACGCTGGCACCAAAATACACCCGGCTGCGATCAACCTGCGCCGCAGGATCGATCACCTTGGCGGCCTTCATTCGGCGCGACAGCCAGCCGAGCCGCCGGTCAATCTCGCGCAGCCGTTTGCGGCCATAGATGTAATCGCCATTTTCGGAACGGTCGCCATTGCCCGCCGCCCAGGACACGACATCAACGATACGCGGGCGTTCCTCGCCCAGCAGCTGATCATATTCGGTGCGCAGCACGGTATAGCCCGCCAGCGTGATGTAATTGGGGGTGTCCACGCGGTCAGCCAGCGAAAGGGGTCATCACGCCGACGGGTTGCGCCCCAGATACCAGCTAAGCCGCGCATTGCCCTGCGACCTAGCGCGCTGCGGGTTCAGCAGATCATAAACCACGGCATTTTCCAGCACGCGCTGCACATAATTGCGCGTTTCAGATAGCGGGATCGCCTCAATCCAGTCGATCATGTCGGTGCCGCCCATGCGCGGATCGCCATTTGCCTTGAGCCATTTGTTCACATTGCCCGGACCGGCATTGTAAGCAGCGACAGCAAGCGGGTAACTGCCATAGTTGTCGAGCATGCGCTGGAAATAGGTGGAGCCAAGCTGGATATTATAATCAGTGTCCGTCGTCAGCGCGCCACCATCATAGGACAGGCCGAGCTTGCCCGCCGTTTCGCGGGCCGTGCCCGGCATCAACTGCATCAGCCCGCGCGCGCCAACGCGGCTAACGGCGGCGCGATCAAACTGGCTTTCTTGCCGGGCAATCGCGTGGATCATCGTCCAGGCGCTTTCCTGATTCACCGGCACCTTCACGCTCGGAAAGCCTGACGCGGCATAATCGGGCAAGGCGTTCACAAGCGCACTGCGCCCCACCATCACCCCCAGATCAGGGCGGCCCAGCGTGCGGGACAGTTCAATGCCCAGCACATGATCGCTGTCACTCTTGGCGGCGATAGCAATCTGGCGAACGAACAACGTCTGGTCTTCATGCGCGCCGATGGTGCCCAAGTAGCGCGCAGCGCGCACGGTTTCCCTGGCGTAAAACGCATCGCGCGTCGCCTGATCGACCGGGCGAGGCGCGACTTCGGGCGGCGGAGCCAGCGCACGGCCCAGCTTTTCATTCGCCAGCTGCCCGTAAAACTGGTCGCGATACCCGGCCGCGCGCTCAAAATAGGCGGTGGCGACGTCGCGCTTGCCCGCCGCAAAGGCGGCACGACCTGCCCAATAAAATCCCTTTGATCGCGTTTGCGGGGTTTGCGATCCGTTGGCGTACCGATCAAACATGCCCACCGCATCGCCCGCGCGGCCCAGCTGTTTCAGCGCCGTCTGCCCGGCGAGCCAGGCCAAACTCGTATATTCATCACGCTCGCCATAAGGGCGCTGGCTTACGTCAGTGCCCATAGGATAGGCATCGTCGATCTGGCGGGCGATATCGAACGCGGTTGAGTATTGCCCGTCTGCCTTTGCACCGCGCGCGGCGCTGAGCAGCAGTTCATACCAGTCCTCCACCCGGGCGGGGCGCGACACCAGCACACGCGGCTGGGCGAGCAGCGCGCGCGCGCTGCCCCAGTTGTTGGTGTTGGTCAGCCAGTTCGCGCGATCGGCGATATAGCCTGCGTCATTGCTGAACCGGTCCTGCGTGGTCGAGGCAAGCAACGCTGCATCGGGTGCGCGGGTGCGATAGGCGAGCCGGGCGGCAAACATATCGCGCTTGGCGGCACTGACGAACGACAGCTGGCGTTGCGCAGAGCCCGTCGCGCCCGCCCATAACAACGCATCCATGCGCGCGTCATGATCATCAGGGGTCAGGGCGCCGCTGAAGCTGCCCAGCAGCCGCGTTTCATCGCTGGCCGGGAGTGTGCCCTGCCGCCAGGCGGCGCGGGCGGCGGCATTGGCATCGTCGCGCGCATTGATAGCGGCAAGCGCCTCTGCAAAGCGGAGCTGCCCCGTTCCCGTCAGCGGCGGGAAGCGCCGGAAATAGCTGGCAGCGACACCGGGGGACCAGCCGCCATTATCCATCGCGCGTTCAGCGTTGCGGCGCATGGCGTCTTCGCCCGGCCAGCCGGGATGCGCAAGCAGGAAGCGGGAATAGGTATCAAAAGACAGGCTGTCCGACTGGCGAAGCTGTTTCCATTCGGCAATTGATGCGGCCAGCGCTGCCGTTGCCTCGGTTGACATTGGCACGCGTTCCAACTGGGCGCGATACGCATCCAGCTGATCCTGCGGCACGCCAAGCGCTGCAGCAATTGCGGATACCCCTGCCAGAAGCAGGCTCGATTTGGAGAGGAAAGCCAGCATGTTGCCATGTTACGTGATTCGCCACTATCTGTCGCGTCCGAAAGATCATTAATTCGGCGCATTTTGATACGCCCCAACAATAGAGCAAAAAATCATGTTTTCCGGCTCAATCCCTGCGCTTGTGACGCCGTTTGGCCCCGATGGGGCGTTTGATGAGGCGGCTTACCGCGACCTGATCGAGTGGCAGCTTGCCGAAGGATCATCAGCGTTGGTGCCGTGCGGCACAACGGGAGAGGCAGCCACGCTGTCCGTTGAAGAACATTTTCACATCGTTGCGGTGTGTGTTGATCAGGTGAAGGGCAGGGTGCCGGTGATTGCGGGCGCGGGATCGAACGATACGCGCGTTGCGATCCACAATATCCGCGCTGCCAAGGCGGCAGGGGCAGATTGTGCGCTGATGGTGCCGCCCTATTATAACCGCCCGAGCCAGGAGGGGATTTTCCAGCATTTTGCAGCAGTGGCGACCAGCTGTGATTTGCCGATCATGCTGTACAACGTGCCCGGCCGCACGGTGACAGACATCGCGGTGGAAACCATGGCGCGGCTGCACACCGCCTATCCGCAAAGCTTTGTCGCGGTAAAGGACGCCACCGGCAATCTGGCGCGCGTAACGCAACAGCGGCTGGCGTGTGGCGGGGACTTCATTCAGCTTTCAGGCAATGATGAGACTGCGCTGGCGTTCAACGCGATGGGCGGGGTCGGTTGCATCTCCGTCACCGCCAATGTCGCGCCGCGGCTATGCGCCGCGTTTCAGGCGGCATGGGCGGCGGGCGATGTGGCAACGGCGCGCACCTTCCACGACCGGCTTTTCCCGCTGCATCTGGCGATGTTTACCGATGCGTCGCCCGGCCCGGTCAAATACGCGATGACCAAAATACGCCCCGGCTTCCCCTGCGCCCTGCGCCTGCCAATGACCTGGCCAAGCGAGGCGAGCCAGCGGGCGGTGGATGCAGCACTGGCGGTGGCGGGGTTAGTTTAGGGCGTGAAGCAATCACGGGGTGAAGGTTAACTCCCTACTACCGCCCTTAATCGCTACTGGTTGCCCTGCAAAGTGCGGCGCCATGAATTTTCAGACTTGTTCGATGATAAGATCGTAACGAGTGAAAAACACTTACGCTAAAAAATCAGTATTTCTTCATCAATTTGGAAAATAAACGGAAAACTGAGTATTGCTGTCGATAAGACTGTCCGAGTTTTTGCTTTATTGCATCAGATAGACCTGCAAAAAGAATAAAATCCAGAGATATTACAAATAGAATTTGAAATATATTAAATCTTATTCCACCTATGTAGTCCAGATCAAGATATGCAAACCACATAAAACCAACAGATAGATACAAGCCAAGAGATAGTAATATCAGACCTCCGAGCCTAGTCTCGGGACTTCTTAATGTTACAGATCCGAATTCTTCCGCGTCCAATACTCTAATATTTGATATTTTCTCTAAATCTGAAAATATTCTAGGTAGTATAGCGAAAACATGCCTAGCAAATAAAGTGTTACTATCAGGAATAAGCCCCTGAATGTAAGATCTCGTCGCTTCAATGTCAAAAGGGATAGCGCCTAAATAATCCAAACGAAGTAGCGCGCTTGCTGTCTTTGCGAGAGGAGTTGGATCATCCATAACTTTGTTCAGAACGAAACCCACCACCTTTTGCTTTATGTTCTCATCGGAAAGAATGTCAGCGAGGTGCTGCGAGGCGCGAATTGATGTCGTATCTGTTTCTACTACTACGATTATCTCGTCGGCCATACGGCAAACTGCGATAGATTGGCTATCTATTCCTCCGCGACAATCGACCACAACGAGATCACTAATATAAACAGCTTGATTAAGAACGTTTCGAACGGCCAGTTCGATTTCGTTATCCATATCTTCTCGGAAACGACGCTGATCGCCTATTGGCGCGAGCTTAACATTCGAGATCCAATCTTCTTCGCGTCGCGTTGATTTGCCGACTGCCGCCCAATCCGATAGGGGCTTGTCGGTAGGTCGGGATCCGAGAAAATCTGAAAGACCGACTCGCGCGTTAGAAAACTCACGAAATGTCAAATAGTAGGTGAGTCCTCCTGTGGCAAAGTCAGTGTCGACTAAAATTGCTTTCTTGTCGTTTATTGCCGCTCCTTGAGCTAAGGCTACGGCAAACATAGTTTTGCCGCTCCCGCCCTTTCCACTTACTACGGCAACTATTTTTCCACGATCGGTATTCGATTCGTCTTTAGTTGCGTAGTGAGGCACGACAGTCATTTATTAACTTCCTCTAATAATCGGATTACCTCTGCTCGGTCTTTCTGTTGAATCACAGGCGAACCTTTTACAAAAGGCGCAACGATACAAATGATCGTGGCAACAAGTAAAGAAAGAAAACTTGCTATCACGCAAAGAGAATTCCACTGGCCAATATCAACCCCAGCTTGCTCCTTGAATAAAAGGTAGGCTTGGTTTCCACCCAAAAAAATACACAAAAATAAACTTAAAATAAAAGATACAAAGCCGGTCGTTACTTCTTCACCTCGGGCTTCAATGTGAAATATTAAAAGTGGAATTTCAAATTTTGCTTCATCAAATATTCCGATTGGAACACGTTTAGATATTAGTTTTCCAGAAATTATAATCGCTATAGCGGCGAGTATTATCCACGATAGTATCGCGGTAACGGCAGCTTCTACGAATTCCCATGGCGCGGCCTTGTCTGCCATTCAAATGGTTCTCACTGAAAAAACGCCTAGAAAACGTGCCGAAAAGTACGCTTATCGAATTCTCTTTCGTACAGGATTCCGCGGAGACCAGTCAATGTTCTAAGGAAATCTGCAGCGAATTGATTTGGAAGACGTCGGGTGAAAGATTATTGCTAGATTTGCATAAACCGACCCTCGCTAAACCATCAACCTCGCTCCACCCCCACCACCCAACCCAAGCGCTTCCCTTTCCGCCACCGCGCGCCTACATGCCGCTCCCTTATGGCGCGCCCGAAACCCCCCACGTTTGAAAAAACCAAGATCGTCGCCGAAAACCGGCGGGCGAAGTTTGATTATGCGATTGAGACGGTGTTCGAAGCGGGCATCGCGCTGACGGGGACTGAGGTGAAGGCGCTGCGGGCGGGCACCGGCTCCATTGCAGAGAGCTATGCCGAAGTGAAAGACGGGCAGGTCTGGCTGGTCAATTCGAATGTTCCGGAATTCAGCCATGGCAACCGGTATAACCATGAGCCCAAGCGCGCGCGCAAATTGCTGCTGCATGAGCGTGAGATCAACAAGATGCACGGTGCCGTCGCGCGCGAGGGGATGACTCTGGTGCCGCTGATGATCTATTTTAATTCAAAGGGGCGCGCGAAGGTGGAACTCGCTCTCGCCAAGGGCAAAAAGGCCCATGACAAGCGCGAAACGATCAAAGAGCGCGATTGGAAGCGCGAACAGGGTAGAATCATGCGAGATCGTGGCTAAAAAAGACATATAGTTACGCATGTTACAGATTTGACACGTCTTGGCGTTGGCTTAAAACCTGCTGCATCCAACCTCCTTTAAGGATGCCCCATGCGGAAGTCTGTTTTCGTTACCTCGCTCCTCGCCACCGTTGCGCTCACCGGCGGCGCACTTGCCCGCAACGGCGCCACGCCAGCTGCGCCGGCCGCAAAAACCCCAGCCAAAACGTCCGCCCAAACGCCTGTCAAATCCGCCAGCAAAACCGGCGCCGAAATTGGCAGCTTTGGCTTTGACATTGACGGCATGGACCGCAGCGTGAAACCGGGCGAAGACTTTGCCACTTTCGCTGGCGGCACTTGGTACAGCAAAACCGAAATTCCGGCTGATCGGGCGTCATATGGCATGTTCAACATGCTGCAGGATCGCTCACTGGCGCAAACGCGGGTCATTCTCGACGGTGCAGCCGCCAAACCCGGCAGCAAGATTGGCGATTACTACGCCAGCTTCATGGATCAGGCCGCAATCGAAGCGCGCGGTATTGCGCCGATCAAGCCGTGGATTGCCGCCATTAAGGGCGCGACGGACAAGACCGCGCTCGCTGTGGAAATGGCAAAGCTGCAACGCTACGGCGTTGGCGGGCTGTTCGGCGTTGGCGTGGGGCAGGATGACAAGGCCCCTGAAAACTACATCGTCAATGTCGGCCAAAGCGGAATCAGCCTGCCTGACCGCGATTATTATCTGAAAGACGATGCCAAGCTGTCGGCGGCGCGCACCGCCTATCAGGCCTATCTGGTCAAGATGCTGGGCATGCTGGGTGAAAGCGATGCGGAAGCGCGCGCGGCTGCAGTATTCGCGTTCGAAAAGAGCCTGGCGACGGTACATTGGACGCGGATTGAATCGCGCGATGCCGACAAAACGTACAATAAATGGTCAGCGGCAGATTTTGCTGCCAAGGCCCCCGGCTATCCCTGGGAGGAAATGCGCGACGCGCTGGGCGTCGGTAATCAACAGACGTTCCTGGTCGCACAGCCCAGTGCGGTGACGGGCGAGGCAAAGGTATTTGCCGAAACACCGGTCGCCGTGTTGCAGGATTACGCCCTGCTCCGCCTGGCGCGCAGCTATGCCGGCTATTTGCCCAAAAGCTTCGACGACACGGTGTTTGCGTTTTACGGCACGGTGCTGTCGGGCCAGCCGCAACAGCGCGATCGCTGGAAGCGCGGCGTTGCCCTGGTGAGCGCCGGGCTGGGCGAGGAAATCGGCAAGGAATATGTCGCCCGCTATTTCCCCGCTGAATCCAAGGCCAAGGCCGATGAGCTGGTAAAAAATGTCGTCGCCGCGATGGGTGCGCGGATCGACAAACTCGAATGGATGGCCCCTGAAACCAAGGTGAAGGCGCGCACCAAGCTGGCGTCATTCACCGCCAAGATCGGATATCCCAGCCGGTGGCGCGATTATTCGGCGCTGAACATCACGCGCGATGATCTGGTCACCAATGTCGCGGCCGCGAACCTGTTTGAGTATCAGCGCGATCTGGCGAAGCTGGGCCAGCCGATCGATCGGACCGAATGGTTCATGACGCCGATGACGATCAATGCCTATGCCAACCCGCCGATGAACGAAATTGTGTTCCCGGCGGCGATTTTGCAGCCGCCGTTCTTTGATGCAAAGGCCGATCCGGCGGTGAACTATGGCGGTATTGGCGCGGTAATCGGTCATGAGATCAGCCATCATTTCGATGATCAGGGCCGCAAATATGATCCAACCGGAAAATTGGCTGATTGGTGGACCAACCAAGATGTCGAGCGCTTCGATGCATTCACTAATAAGCTTGTAAAACAATATGATGCCTATGAACCAATCCCAGGCCAGCATGTGCAGGGCGGGCTGACGTTGGGCGAAAATATTGCCGATCTGGCGGGGTTGACGGTGGCGCTTGATGCCTATCACCGGTCGTTGAAGGGAAAGCCGGCACCGGTGATTGGCGGGCTGACGGGCGATCAGCGTTTCTATCTGGGGTGGGCGCAGGTGTGGCGCATCAAGTTCCGCGAGCCGGCGCTGCGATCACAATTGCTTTCGGATCCGCATTCGCCCGGTCCATTCCGCACGGCGACGGTGCGTAACCTGGACGCCTGGTATGCGGCATTCGGGGCAAAGCCGGGGGACAAGGTTTATCTGGCCCCGGCGGACCGTATCCGCATCTGGTAATCTTCAAGGGCGGCTTCGCGTGGAGCCGCCCTTTCCATTGCAATAAAAATTGAGACTTGGGGAGTTTTGCCATGCGTCCACTGCGAATGATCGCCGCTGTTTCCACCCTGGCGCTCAGCGGCGCGCTGGCCAGCGTTGCCATGGGGCAGCCGCAAGCGGCGGCCAGTGCGCCAAAAAGCGCGGACAGGCCTGAGATCGGCAGCTACGGCTTTGACGCAGCGGGCATGCAGCCTGACGTGGCGCCGGGTGATGATTTCTTTGCCTTTGCCAGCGGCACCTGGCTGAAGAACACAGCAATTCCCGCCGACAAGCCAAGCTATAGCGCGTTTGATGTGCTGCAGGATGTATCGCAACTGCGCACGCGCGGGTTGCTGGAGACAGCGGCGAAAGACCCGAAATCAAAGATCGGGCGCGGCTATGCCACCTATCTCGATACAAAGACGATTGAGGCAAAGGGGCTGGCCCCGATTATGCCATGGCTTGCCCAGATCAAGGCGCTGAAGACCAAGGCAGGCTATGCCGCGCTGGTCGCGCAGGCGGATCGTAATGGCGTCAGCGTGCCGTTCGGCAGCGGTGTTGGCGCGGATCAAAAACAACCTGATGTGTACACCGTCAGCGTGCGTCAGGGCGGGCTGGGCCTGCCTGACCGCGATTATTATTTGAGCACCGATGCCAAGCTGGTCGAAACGCGTACCGCCTATCAGACCCATATCGCCAAGATGTTTACCCTGGCTGGCGAACCACGAGCGGCGGCGCGCGCCAAGGCGATCGTCGATTTTGAAACCGAGATTGCGCGCGCGCACTGGACGCGGATTGAAAGCCGTGACGCCGACAAAACCTATAACAAGATGCGCGTTGCCGATTTGCAGTCCATGGCACCGGGTTTTGATTTTGCCACTTATTTTGCAGGTGTCGGTACACCGGTTGAATCGGTGGTGGTTGGCCAGCCGACCGCGATCACCAAAATGGCCGCACTGATCGCCGCGACGCCGGTTGAGGTGCTGAAGGATCAGTTGATCATCCGGTCTTTCGACAGTTTTTCCGATGTGTTGCCCCGGCGTTTTGATGCCGCAAATTTTGCCTTTTCGGGCACGGTGCTGCGCGGCACGCCCGAACAACAGGCGCGGTGGAAGCGTGCCGTCAGCTGGACATCCGGCGCGATTACCGATGATGTCTCCAAAATCTATGTCGCGCGCTATTTCCCGCCCGCGACCAAGGCAGCAGTGGATCTGCTCGTCAAGAATGTCATCGCGGCGATGAACGTTCGGCTCGACAATCTGGAATGGATGTCGCCCGAAACCAAGGTGAAGGCACATGCCAAGCTTGCCGCGTTTACGCCGCGGATCGGCTACCCTGACAAATGGCGTGATTATTCGGCACTGATGATCCGCAGTGGCGACGCATTCGGCAACAAGCTGCGCTCCAATCGCTGGCAGCAAAATTATAACGCCGCCAAGCTTGGCAAGCCAATCTATCGCTGGGAATGGGGCCTGGCACCGATGACGGTGAACGCGCAGGCCAACCCGACGCTGGTTGCGATCACCTTTCCGGCTGCGATCCTGCAGCCGCCATTTTTTGATCCCAAGGCTGATCCGGCGGTGAATTATGGCGGTATTGGCGCGGTCATCGGCCATGAAATGAGCCATCATTTCGACGATCAGGGTTCAAAATATGACCTGACCGGCAAACTGACCCAGTGGTGGACCGATGCTGATATCGCCGCGTTCAAGGCGCGCACTGCCAAGCTGGTTGCGCAATATGACGCATATGAGCCGCTGCCGGGTTTCCATGTGAAGGGCGGCCTGACGCTGGGCGAAAATACCGCTGATCTGGCCGGGCTGTCCGCCGCATATGACGCCTATCACGCGTCGCTTGGCGGCAAGGATGCGCCGGTGATTGACGGGATGACCGGCGATCAGCGCTTTTACCTGGGCTGGGCGCAAGTGTGGCGGCGAAAGCACCGTGAGGCCGATTTGCGCAACCGCCTGCTCACCGATCCGCACGCACCGGGCGAACAGCGCGCGTGGATCGTCCGCAATCTTGATCCCTGGTATGCGGCGTTTGCCCCCAAAGACGGTCAGAAGCTGGTGCTCAAGCCGGAAAGCCGCGTGCGCATTTGGTAAGCTTGTCCGTCAACTAGCGCTGCTAGCTGCTTGACCACAACGCAAGCCGCGCCAAAGAGGGGGGATGGCTAGTATTCCAACCTCGTCCCCCCCGGCTGCGCGGTCGCTGCTTACCGCTGCGATGATCGCGGTGGGGTGCGGTGTTGCGGCAGCACTGGTAATTCTGGGCGTGGTGGGTGATGCCGTGTTCGCGGCGGGGTTTGTTGCCGCGGCGATCGTGCTGGCCGGCACGGTGGTGGTGCTACGAACGGCCTTTGCGCCCGCTGCCGCCGCCGAAATCGACATTGATTGGTCAGTGGCGCGCGCGCTGGCAGCTGCCACCCCTGATGCTGTTGCGGTTACGGACCGCGCAGGTCGGCTGGTGTGCGCCAATGATCGCTATCAGGCGGTTTTCAATGGCTATCCCACGCCGCCGAACCTGCCGGTTGGCGAAGCGGGAATCGCAACGCTTGCAGACGCCGGGCGGACGGCGTGGCGTGACGGCAGTGCTCACGTCGAGCGGTTGATGATCGATGCCGGGCCAATCGCGGCGCATGTTGAGCGCGCCGGGGCGGCAGAGGATATGCTTGTCTGGCGCTTTGCAGGCGCACAAGGCGCCGATCTGGCGACGAACATGGAGGCCATGATCGTTGGCGCGATTGGCAACCGGCTGGCGGCCAGCGGGATCATGGCCGCGCTGATTACCGCAGAAGGGCGCATCCGCAGCGCTAATCGCGTGTTCCGGTTGCGCGCGATGGGGCATGAGGAAGGCGCGATTGCGGGCCGCGATTTCGCGCGTTTCCTGGTGACGGACGGACAGGGGATGGTCCGCTTTGAACGCGAGGGACTGGCCGGTACACCGTTACGCGTCGTGCAAATCCCGTTTATTGAGGGGGATGACGCCCCGCTGCTCGTCGCGCTGCTCGACGAAGAGGCAGCGGCCGGCCCGGCAATTGGCGCGGGCGCATCGGCGCATATCCGCAGCCTGGTGTCGCTGATGCCGTTCGGGATCGCGCTGATCGACCGGGAGGGCCGTTTCCTCCAGATGAACGACGCGTTTGTGCGGGCAGCCGATGTCGATCCCGCCGCCCCGCCGCTATACCCCGGCGATCTTGTGGTGCGTGAGGACAAGGCGGCGGTGGCAGATGCCGTGCGCCGCTTTGCTGGCGGTGCCACCCACAGCACCGATATGGCGGTGCGGCTGCGTGACCGGCCTGATGAGCCCGTCGCGCTTTCCATCGCCGGTGCGCGGGGGCTGGGGGAGGCGGCTGTGCTGCTGAGCCTGAAGGATAATGGCGAGGAAAACCGGCTGAAGCGTGAAGTGGCGCAAGCAACCAAGATGCAAGCGGTTGGCCAGCTAGCGGGCGGCGTGGCGCATGATTTCAACAACATCCTCACCGCCATCATCGGCCACTGCGATTTGATGCTGATGCGCCATTCGCCCGGCGACAGCGATTATGACGATATCCAGCAGATTCGCGCCAATTCAAACCGCGCAGCCAGCCTGACGCGGCAATTGCTCGCCTTTTCGCGCCAGCAAACGCTGCGGCCGCAAATTCTGCAATTGCCCGACGTGATTTCCGAAGTGTCAAACCTGCTCAAGCGGCTGCTGGGCGAAACGGTGACGCTAACGGTAACGCATGGCCGCAATCTGGGGCCAGTGCGCGCTGATCCAGGGCAGCTTGAACAGGTGGTGATGAACCTGGCCGTCAACGCGCGCGATGCGATGTTGGGCAAGAATGGGCGCGGCGGTGGCACGCTGACCATCCAGACGCTGACCGTGACGGCGGCTGATGTGCGCGCGATGGATTCCGAAATATTGCCGGTCGCCGATTATACCGCAATCAGGATATCGGACACCGGCACCGGTATTGCGCCGGATATTCTGCCGAAAATCTTCGAACCGTTTTTCACCACCAAGGAAGTTGGCAAGGGCACCGGGCTGGGGCTGTCCACGGTGTACGGCATCGTGAAGCAATCGGGCGGCTATATTTTTGCCGAATCGAAAACGGCAGCGGGGCCGGGGCAGGGCACGGTATTCACGATTTACCTGCCGGTCCACACTGCGGCGGCGCCGGCAAAGGCCGCCCCGTCGCCGCCCAAGGCAAAGGCGGGTGAGCTATGGGGAAGTGGCACGATATTGCTGGTTGAGGATGAAGATATGGTGCGCGCCGTTGCCGAGCGCGCGCTGACCCGCCAGGGCTATACCGTGCTGACCGCCGAACATGGCGAAGCGGCGCTTGAATTGTTGGAAACCCATCCGCGCCCTGATCTGCTGATTTCAGACGTGGTCATGCCGATGATGGACGGCCCCACAATGGTGCGCCACGCCCGCGAGCAGTATCCCGATCTGCCGATCCTGTTCATGTCGGGCTATGCCGAAGAACAACTGCGCAAATCGATTGACCTCGACAATGTCGCTTTCCTCGCCAAGCCATTTTCAGTGCAGCAGCTTGCTGAGGCCGCGCGTGATGCGCTGGCCGCCAAATGATGCTTGGCGCGGCGGCATAACTAGGCTCTAAGCCGGGCGATGTCGCTGAACACCATTTTAGTCGTTGAGGACGAACCTCTGATTGCGATGATGATCGAGGATTTCCTTGAACTTCTGGGCAAAAAAATCGTCGGGCCGGTCGATTGCGTTGCTGACGGTCTGGCGGCGGTTGCGCGCGGCGGCATTGATGCTGCCATCCTGGATGTCAATTTAACGGGCGGCGAAACCAGTGACGCGATTGCCGATGCGCTGGCCGCAGCAGGCGTACCGTTCATGTTTGCCAGCGGCGGCAGCGGCAGTGGGATTGCCGAGCGGTTTGAGGACCGAGCCGTCCTGTCAAAGCCGTTCACGATGGACAGTATGGAGCGGGCAATCGCTGGGCTTGAGCCCATGCAAGCCTGATCAGGCAGTCCGTTCTGGCACCGCCGCGGCATCCTCTGTCAGCGTTGCCTGCGGGGCGACGGCTTCCCAGGGAAACACAAACCAGTCCTTTGTCACCGCCCGGTCAATAATGTCGGCATGATATTCCACCCGCTCGGCCGAACGGCTGTTATCGATCAGCGTTGCAAAACGGATGCTGCCCGCGACGGCTCCTTGTTCGGCCAAAATTGAGCGCAGCCGGCTGATCGTGCCGCCAGTATCGTTGATATCGTCGACGAACAGCAGCTTGTCGCCACCTCGGGTTCGCGCCGCCAATCGGGCGAGCGCACCGTCCGCAAACTCCTCCACCTTGCTGGAATAATCGACTGACAGCATCGGCAAACCGCAGGCATGGCTAAGGAAAGTCGCCGGCACCAGACCGCCGCGGCCGATGCCGATCAAATAGGATGGCACCCAATCGTCAGCGGTGATCCGTGCGGCCAGCACCATGACGTGATCAACAAAGCGTTCCTGCGAAATGGGGGTAAAAACCGGCATCACTGCGCCGCCGCATAGGCATCAAGCCTGGTCAGGTGCCCGGCCACAGCATCATCCGGCAGGAACGAACCCAGAAAGGAATTGCGCGCCAGCAGCACCAGATCGGCACGCGATAATGCCCGCCCTGCCGCCGCCGCGCGGTAGTTGTCGGCGATGTAGCCCCCGAAATAGGCCGGGTCGTCCGAATTGATCGTTGCGCGCAGCCCAGCGCGCAGCATCGCGTCAATCGGGTGCGCGGCCATATCGGGCACCACGCACAGCTTCAGGTTCGACAATGGGCACACTGTCAACGTCATGCCGGTCCGCGCCAGCCGCGCCATCAACACCGGATCTTCCAGCGCGCGGTTGCCATGGTCAAGCCGGTCAATCGCCAGCATATCAAGCGCCTGCCACACATAATCAGGCGGGCCCTCCTCCCCGGCATGGGCGACGCGCTTCAGGCCCATCGCCCCTGCTGCTCCAAACACCCGCGCGAATTTTTCGGGCGGGTGGCCCATTTCAGACGAATCAAGGCCAACGCCAGCGATCCGATCAAGCCAGGGATCGGCGGCTTTCAGCGTCGCAAAGGCGGCATCCTCATCCAGATGCCGCAAAAAGCACAGGATCAATTGCGCGGTCATCCCGTGCTTTGCCTGTGCTGCCGCCATGCCGGCCAGCAGCCCGTCAGCCACCACCTGAAACGGAATGCCGCGATCCGTGTGCGTTTGCGGATCGAAGAAAATCTCCGCATGCACCACACCGTCCGCTGCCGCGCGATCAAAATAGGCGAGCGCCAGATCGTGGAAATCCTGCTCAGTGCGCAACACGTCTGCACCCGCATAATAGATGTCGAGGAAATCCTGCAGCTGGGTGAAGCTATAGGCTGCGCGAACTTCCTCTACAGTCTTGAACGGAATCGCCACCCGGTTGCGCGCGGCCAGCGCCACCATCATCTCGGGTTCCAGGCTGCCCTCTATGTGCAGGTGCAGTTCGGCCTTGGGCAGGCCGGTGATGAAGGAGTCGAGACTGGTCATAGCCGCCGTTCTTACGCGGGCGTGCCCTTCGGGCAAGGGGTGTCGGGAACATTAGCACCTGCGGGCGCTGTGACGCGGTTGAACGTGTCGACATAGGCGGGGTGCTCCGTGCCCATCAGCTTGTCCCAAAAGGTGAACCACGCCCCATAATTATGGGTGAAGCCCCCGCCATGGTGCATGTCATGGTGCGTGGTGGTGACGATCCATTTGCCAATCGGGTGAGTAGCTGTGCCGCGCGGGTGGAGTTCCAGCCCGGCGTGCTGCATCGTGTTGCGGATGATCTGGAAGATCACATAAGACCAGATCGCATCCTGCGGCGTTGGGATGAAATACAGCCACACCGGCAGATAGATGAAGTTCAGCGCGGCTTCCGGCAGCGAAAAGCTATACGCGGTCCAGGGCGATGGCGTCACCGAACGATGATGATACCGGTGGACTGTGCGAAACAGCAACCGCGTGTGCATCGCCCGGTGAGTCCAGTAATAATATGTGTCGTGGCCCAGCGTCATCGCGGCAAAGAACAGCGCCACCACCCACAGGCTCTGCGTGCCCTGGTAATCGTGGAAAATGCCGATCCGGAATCCCCAGTTCAGAAAAATGTTCAGCACCGCAAAAACCATGATCGCACCAACAGATGCCAGAAACTCGCGGCGAAAATCGGCAAAGCCCGGACTGCGTTTTTGGATTTGGCGGCTGCGCCATGCGGTGCGCTTCAACGTCCATACCAGTATCGCAATCACCGTCGCGGCAATCGCATAGCGTTTGAAGTTGAACACGAAAGAATCGGCCAGTTCGGCAATGATTGCCGTGGCCGTCGGGATAAGGTCGATCATATCTGTAGCTCCCTCGCGGTGACGAGATCGCCATGCCGTAACATCAGGCGCCCCGCCGCGCGGGGTTGAAACGCGATTGATCGATTCCGGAATCGATCAGTTTTGGGCCTGACGATAGGCGCTGGGCGTCATCCCCTCCGCCTCGCGAAAGGCGCGATTGAACGGGGCAAGCGACCCGAACCCTGCATCCAGCGCAATCGTGAGGATGGGCACCGCCCGCTGCGCCGGATCGCTCAGCGCCGCACGCACTTCATCCAGCCGATACCGGTTCAGGAACGCGGCGAAGTTGCGATAGCCAAGATGCCCGTTGATCAGCCGCCGCATCCGATATTCCTGCTCGCCAAGTTGATTGGCCAGCGCCGCGATCGTTAACCCATCAGCGCGATAGGGGCGCTCGGTGCGCATATGGGTGTCGAGCCGACGGGCCAGGGCGACAAGCATGGGGCTGCTAGGCGCATCTTGCGACGCGCCGACCAGCATTGCGGGCGCGAACAAATCCTGATCACGCATCGCCAGCATGCCAAAACACCAGCCAAACGTGACGATCAGCGTGCCCGATGTCACAATCGTCGCCACGCTTTGCGGCAGCAACCCGGCATTTACGAACGGCACCAGCGCGGTGACCAACACCGTATAGCCGCCCACCGATCCAATCAGCATGGTACGAAACCGGCGGCGTGGCTCAACCAGATCGTCTTTGCGGCCGCGCCATGCCGTCCAAAGCCCGGCAAGCGCCAATCCCAGCATCATCAGCCGCATCATCGCATCAACCAGCACTCTGGCCGATCCACGCCCCGCGATACCGCTTTCCAGAATGCCAATGAGCAAGATGGGAATGAGCGCCACAATTAAATGCAACGGTCTGATCCGCGCATCATCATCAAACCAACTGCGGGCGAACAACCAAAAGAAACCGGGTGCGGATACCGACAACAGATCAGCGATCAGGAATGTATGAAAAACATAAGCCGCAATGCCGATATTCATCGCCAGCGCGAACCTCACCGTCATCAACCGCCAGTGATCGCGGATCAGGATGGCGCTCCACAGCCCCAGCAGCGCCAGCATGCCACCTTGAGTCAGCACTTCGAAATAGGCGATGGATGTCATGCGACATGGGTGGCGAACGGCGTCGGCGCTGGCAAGCCCGCCGGGCCATTGCAAATAATAATTTCTAAAAAATTATGTTCCCCTCTTGTTCACTAAGAACATTATGGGTACAGACGATCCATGCATTGCCCATCCGGCATGTTCGGTTTAGCGACGGAGGCTTACAATGGCAGCTCAATTGAAGGTCATCGACAGCAAAATGGCGGTATCCACGGACAAGGCAGCCGCAGAGCGGCAAAAGGCGCTCGACGCCGCCCTCGCACAGATTGATCGTGCCTTTGGCAAGGGATCGGCGATGCGGCTCGGCTCAAAGGAGACGATGCAGGTTGAATCGATCTCAACCGGATCGCTCGGGCTCGATATTGCGCTCGGCGTTGGCGGTTTGCCGCGCGGCCGGGTGATTGAGATTTACGGGCCGGAAAGTTCGGGCAAGACCACATTGGCGCTGCATGTGATTGCCGAAGCGCAGAAAAATGGCGGCACTGCGGCTTTTGTCGATGCAGAACACGCGCTTGACCCCGTTTATGCCAAGAAACTGGGCGTCAACATTGACGAGTTGATCGTCTCACAGCCCGACACGGGTGAACAGGCACTGGAAATCGTCGATACGCTGGTGCGCTCAAACGCGATTGACGTGCTGGTAATCGATTCGGTGGCAGCCTTGGTGCCGCGCGCTGAAATTGAGGGCGAGATGGGCGACAGCCATGTCGGACTTCAGGCGCGGCTGATGTCGCAATCGTTGCGCAAACTCACCGGTTCGATCAGCCGTTCGCGCTGTATGGTGATTTTCATCAACCAGCTGCGGATGAAAATTGGCGTGATGTACGGCAATCCTGAAACGACCACGGGCGGCAATGCGCTGAAATTCTACGCGTCGGTCCGCCTCGATATTCGCCGCACCGGCCAGATCAAGGATCGTGAGGATATTGTCGGCAACACGACGCGTGTGAAGGTCGTCAAGAACAAGGTCGCGCCGCCATTCAAGCAGGTCGAATTCGACATCATGTACGGTCAAGGTATTTCCAAGATTGGCGAGATTCTCGATCTGGGGGTGAAGGCGGGGCTGGTTGAAAAATCCGGCGCATGGTTCTCTTATGACAGTGTCCGCATCGGCCAAGGGCGTGAGAACGCCAAAACCTATCTCACCGAACATCGCGAAATGTCGGATCGCCTCGAACTGGCAATCCGCGCGCGCACCGACAAGGTTGCCGAAGAAATGATGGCCGGCCCAGAGCCGGATAGCGACGACGATATGTAAGTTTTCGCGATATCGAAGAATTTCGGCGGCGTATGCTCCTTGGGGCGTCTGCGCTGCAATAACTGGAAAGGCCCACCCGTGTCGGTGGGCCTTTCATGTTTTGCGGCGGGGCTAGGTTGCGCGGGGCCTTGGTAGCGCAGGGGTTGGTGCGTTGGCGTGGCAGGGGAATTCCAAAGCACTGCGATTCCGGGCAAGCTAACCGCGCAGCAATGTTGGCGTTCGCCACAGGCGGCTCGATTGCGCCGCGAATCGCGCAACATCAAAAATGAGCGTCATGGTGATCCGGCTTCAAAAGAAATGCCGCGTACCTGCATCACCGCGCCCAGCACGCCAATCGCATTGCCCTATCCGGTTTGGCTATCCGAGCGTCGCGAAGCGATCTAGATTGCGTTGTGTAACGTCGGCTTGCTGTTCCTTGCGCGCTAAAATGGCGGGCAAGGGCAGGGCATCAAACCGGCACCGCGCGCCATCAGGAGCCTGCCCCATGACCATTACTGTCCACCATCTCGAAAATTCACGGTCTCAGCGGATCATCTGGCTGCTTGAGGAGCTAGGCATGCCCTATACGATCAAGCGTTATGAGCGGGACAAGAAGACGATGCTCGCGCCGCCCGAATTGAAGCAGGTCCACCCGCTCGGCAAATCGCCGGTGATTGAGGATGACGGGGTGGTGGTCGCAGAAACCGGGGCGATCGTCGAATATCTGGTGGAAAAGGCCGATGGCCGAATGGGGCCGATGGTGCATCGCGATTCGGTGCTGCGCTACCGCCAGTTTATCCATTATGCCGAAGGATCAATGATGCCGCCGCTATTCGCGATGCTGGTGGTTGGGCGGGTCCCGCTGTTCGGGAAGGCAGCGTTGAAGCGGCTGACCCCGATGTTCACCGTTCATCTTGATTATCTTGAGGCGGAACTGGCCTCGCGGCCGTGGTTTGCGGGTGACGAAATCAGCGCGGCCGACGTGATGATGAGCTTTCCGCTGGAGGCTGCGCGGTCTCGCGCCGGCCTCGATGGTTCACGCCCGGCGATCACCGCATGGCTCGATAAAATCCATGCCCGCCCCGCTTATAAGACTGCACTCGCGAAGGGCGGACCTTACGCCTATGCCTAGCGCGCTACCCTGACCATCCACCTTCACTCCGGCACGAAGCTATCCCGCTCTGGCGTCACCGGCGACGCGATTGGCCGCACATCGGGTTCGGCTTCGGCCGGATCGTCGAGTTGCCCCTCCCACCGCGCCACGACCACGCTCGCCACCGCGTTGCCGATCACATTGGTCGCAGAGCGGCCCATATCGAGGAACTGGTCGACCGCCAGGATCAGCAGGATGCCCGCCTCCGGGATGTTGAACTGCGTCAGCGTGCCGGTGATGACGACTAGGCTGGCGCGCGGCACGCCGGCAACGCCTTTGCTGGTGATCATCAGGATCAACAGCATCTGGATCATCGTGGTCCAACTGAGATCGATGCCATAAGCCTGGGCGATGAAGATCGACGCGAACGTCATATACATCATCGAACCATCGAGGTTGAACGAATAGCCAAGTGGCAGCACGAAGCTGGCGATCTTGGGCGGCACCCCGAACCGGTCGAGCGCATCGAGCGTGCGCGGATAGGCGGCCTCGGACGATGCGGTCGAGAAGCCGAGCAAGATTGGATCGCGCAGATAGCGGATCAGCGTGCCAGTGCGCCGTCCGATCACCAAGAAGCAGGCACCGAGTAGGAATGCCCAAAGGACAAACAGCCCCAGGTAAAAACTCCCCATGAACATCGCGAGATCGCCGACGATCTTGACGCCATTGGTCGCCAGCGCCTTGGCGATGGCGCAGAATACCGCGATTGGCGCAAACAGCATGACATAGCCGGTCACCGTCAGCATCACCGCGACGAGTGCTTCGAGCCCGCGCACCAGCGGTGCCCCCGCTTCTCCCACCGCAGCCAAGCCGACGCCGAAGAACAGCGAGAATACCACCAGCTGCAGCAGGTCGTTTCTTGCCATAGCATCTAGCGCGCTCGTCGGCACGATGTGGATCAGGAACTTGGCCAGATCGAACGCTGATCGGTCGACCCCGCTCGATGCGTCGACTGCAGGCAACGCCAGGTTCACGCCGACCCCGGGCTGGAGCAGATTGACGATCAGCAGCCCCAGCGTCAGCGAGACAAGGCTGGCGCTGACGAACCACGCAAATGCTTTCAGTCCGACCCGCCCGATCGCGCTGCCGGCGCCCATATGCGCGATGCCGACAACCAGGGTCGAGACAACCAGGGGGGCGATGATCATCTTGATCAGGTGCAGAAACATCTGGGTTGGGATGTCGAGATAATAGTCCGCGCGCTTTAACCACAGGTCGCCCTCCGGTGTGCCGCTCCAACTCGCATTGAGCGCCCAGCCGAGCAACCCGCCGAGCAACAACGCACCCATGATGTACCACGTCAATCGCTTGCCCACGCACATTCCCCTGCAGTTAATTGCCCGACAGCGAAGGGGATTGTCGCGCCCGGGTCAAGCATTTCGCTCGATTTGGCCACCAATCACGGTCGATTCGAGGTAATTGCCGGGCTGCAGCCAGAAGGGGGGATTGCCGCCACTGGGTTCCGCGCCGTATCGCTGGTCTCCCAATATCGGAGTCCGTCATGCCTCTTTCGCGCCGCCAGTTGATCGCCGCCAGTGCAGCGCTACCGCTGCTGGGCATGTCTGCGCTGTTGCGCGCCGCCGAACCCGATCTGGCCAACCTCAGCGACATCACGTCCGGCATCGCCGGCATCACCCCTGCAGAACGTCAAGCCCGCATTGCCCGCGCGCAATCGCTGATGCGCGCCAACGGTATCGGTGCAGTGCTGATCGAACCGGGGGCGAGTCTGACCTATTTCACTGGCGTGCGCTGGGGCCGCAGCGAGCGGCTGACCGCCGCAATCATTCCGATGGAGGGTGATCCGTGCATCGTCACCCCGTTTTTTGAAGAGCCTTCGGTGCGCCAATCGCTGGCGATCCCGGCGGACGTGCGGGTGTGGCAGGAGGATCAAAATCCGCTGGAGCGCGTGGCGGGGTTCCTGCGTGATCGAAAGCTGGCTGCACAGCCGGTGGGGATTGACGAGACGGCGCGGTTCTTTGCGTTTGACGGGTTGGCGCGGGCGCTGCCATCGGCGCGACTGGTGTCGGCCAACCCTGTCATTCGCGGTTGCCGGATGATCAAGACCGCGCCCGAAATCGCGCTGATGCAAGCTGCGGCTGATGTGACCATGGCCGCCTATCGCTGGACCCACCCCCGAATCGAAAAGGGCATGACCCCGCCAGATATTGGCGCGTTGATGACCGCCGCCACCCGCAAACTGGGCGGCGCGCCTGAATTTGCGCTGGTGCTGATTGGGGAGGCTGCCGCTTATCCGCATGGCAGCAGCGCGCCGCAACGCGTGCGTGACGGCCAAATCGTGCTGATGGACTGTGGCTGTACGGTGCAGGGCTATCAGTCCGATATCTCGCGCACCGTCGTTTTCGGTGCAGCGAGCGCGGAACAACGCAAAGTCTGGAATGATGTCGCGCGCGGGCAGCAGGTCGCCAATGCCGCTGCGACCATCGGCACGCCAGCAGGGGCGGTCGATGATGCGGTGCGGCGGTTTTATGAGGGCGCGGGCTATGGCCCCGGCTATAAGCTGCCTGGCCTGTCCCACCGCACCGGGCACGGCATCGGCATGGACGGGCATGAGCCGGTCAATCTGGTCCATGGTGAGGCGACACCGCTGGCTGCAGGCATGTGCTTTTCCAACGAGCCGGGCCTGTATCTGCCCGGTAAATTCGGCGTGCGGATGGAGGATTGCTTCCACATGACCGATACCGGGCCGAAATGGTTCAGCGTGCCCCCGGTTAGCCTGGATGCACCGATCGGCTGACACGGTAACCCTTGCCCTTGAGCACAAGCGCGCATCGCCCTAAGTCAGCGTCATGACATCGACCAATGACATCCGCCGCAGCTTCCTCGACTATTTCGCAAACGAGGGACACGCCCGTGTGCCCTCGGCGCCGCTGGTGCCGCATAATGATCCGACGCTGATGTTCGTGAATGCGGGCATGGTGCCGTTCAAAAACGTGTTCACGGGGCTGGAGACGCGGCCCTATATCACCGCCACATCCAGCCAAAAATGCGTCCGGGCGGGCGGCAAGCATAATGACCTGGACAATGTCGGCTATACCGCGCGGCACCATACATTCTTTGAAATGCTCGGGAATTTCTCGTTTGGCGATTATTTCAAGGAACGCGCGATCAGTCTGGCTTGGAACCTTCTCACCCGCGAATGGGGCATTGATCCCAACCGGCTGACGGTCACCGTCTATCATACCGATGATGAGGCGTTCGACCTGTGGCGCAAGATTGCGGGACTGCCCGACAGTCGCATCATCCGCATCGCCACCAACGATAATTTCTGGTCGATGGGCGATACCGGGCCGTGCGGGCCGTGCTCCGAGATATTCTACGATCACGGTGAGCACATCGCTGGAGGCCCGCCGGGCAGTCCCGACGAGGATGGCGACCGCTTTGTCGAGATCTGGAACCTGGTGTTCATGCAGTTCGAGCAATCGGCGGATGGCACGCGCAACCCTTTGCCGCGCCCGTCGATCGATACCGGCATGGGGCTGGAACGCATCGCCGCCGTCATGCAGGGTGTACCCGACAATTACGATACCGATACGTTCAAGGCGCTGATCGCCGCATCGAGTGCGCTCACCCACACCCCGTCGACCGGCGATACGCAGGCGAGCCACCGGATCATTGCGGATCATCTGCGCACCAGCGGCTTTCTGGTGGCAGACGGCGTGCTGCCCGCCAATGAAGGGCGCGGCTATGTGCTGCGACGGATCATGCGGCGGGCGATGCGGCATGCGCATCTGCTGGGCGCTAAAGACCCGCTGATGCACCGGCTGGTGCCCGCGTTGGTGACCGAAATGGGCACGGCTTACCCCGAATTGCTGCGCGCCCAGCCGCTGATTGAGGCGACGCTGGCACAGGAGGAAACGCAATTCCGCCGCACGCTGACCAATGGCCTGAAGCTGCTGGACGAGGCGACTTCGGGAATGGCGGCGGGGGCGACCTTGCCCGGTGAAACCGCATTCAAGCTCTATGACACGTACGGCTTCCCCTATGATCTGACCGAGGACGCCCTGCGCGCGCAGGGGTATGGCGTCGACCGGAGCGGGTTCGATACCGCGATGGCTGAACAAAAGCGTGCAGCCCGCGCCGCGTGGAAAGGATCGGGCGAACGCGCATCTGACGATGTGTGGTTTGACATTGCCGAGGAAGCGGGCGGCACCGAATTTACCGGCTATACCAGCGATGTCGGCGAGGGCAGCGTGATCGCGCTGCTCAAGGATGGCGCGCGCGTTGACCGCGCGGGCACTGGCGAGGTAACAATCCTGACCAACCAGACGCCATTTTATGCCGAAAGCGGCGGGCAGATGGGCGACGCGGGAATCATTTCCGGCGAGCGCGGCTTGCGCGCCACTGTGCGCGATACCGCTAAGGCGGTGGGTCGCCTACATGCGCACCATGCGGTGATTGAGACGGGCGAAATTGCGGTGGGCGATAGTGTCCACCTGGCAATTGACACTCAGCGGCGTGACCAGATTCGCGCCAATCACTCCGCCACACATTTGCTGCACGCGGCGCTGCGCACGCGGCTGGGCGGGCATGTCAGCCAGAAGGGCAGCCTGGTCGCGCCCGAGCGGCTGCGGTTTGATTTCTCCCATCCAACCGCGCTGAGCGCGGCCGAGATTGCCGATATCGAAGCTGAGGTGAACCGCCAGATTCGCGGCAATGCGGCCGTGTCGACGCGGTTAATGACCCCCGATGATGCGATTGCCGCTGGCGCAATGGCGTTGTTCGGTGAGAAATACGGCGATGAAGTGCGCGTGCTCTCCATGGGCGGGGCCGCCGATTCGGCCTATTCGGTGGAGCTGTGCGGCGGCACGCATGTGCACGCGCTGGGCGATATCGCGCTGATCAAGATCATTGCGGAGGGCGCCGTTTCCAGTGGTATCCGCCGCATTGAGGCGCTGACGGGTGAGGCGGCTCGGCTATGGCTCGCCGACCGCGACGAAAAATTGCGCGAAGCCGCTGGCGTGCTGAAAGCCTCCCCTGATGAGGTGCCGGCGCGGGTGGCCGCGCTGGTGGAGGATCGCCGTCGGCTCGAACGCGAATTGGCGGACGCGAAAAAGGCACTCGCGCTGGGCGGTGGCGGCGGCGCAGCACCCGCCGGGCCCGAACGCGTGGGCGGGGTGAATTTTGTCGGCCAGGTGATCGATGGGCTCGACCCCAAGGGTCTGCGCGGCGCGGTTGATGATGTGAAGGCCCGGATCGGCTCAGGCATTGCCATGATCGTCGCGGTGAATGACGGGCGCGCTTCGGTTGCTATTGGCGTCAGCCAGGATCTGGTGAGCACCCATAATTCGGTCGATCTGCTCCGCGTTGCCGTGGCCAGCCTTGGCGGGCAGGGCGGCGGCGGGCGGCCCGATATGGCGCAGGGTGGCGGGCCTGACGGCGCAAGGGCGGCAGATGCCGTGGCGGCGGTTTCGGCAGCGCTGGAGGCGATGCCCGCCACTGCCTGACAACACCATTTGGAATTTTTGCGGAGCAGATAATGGAAAAGCCGATCGAATCGTTCCGCGCCAGCACCGGCAGGTGGCTGGTTGGCAGCCTTGCCGGTTTGGGTACATTGCTGTTGTGCCTGGTTGGCGTGGGGTTGGTAATCATTGCGATTCGCTGGTTCCAGAACATCGCCACCCAGTATGAACTGACCGATCAGCGGCTGATTATCCGCACCGGCATTCTCAACAAGAAAATCGATGAGATCGAACTTTACCGCGTGAAGGACGTAACGGTCGCCTATTCGCTGATCAACCAATGGGCTGATATCGGCGCGATCACCATCAGCTCCAGTGACCCGACCACGCAGGGGGGATCAATTGTGTTGCGCGATATCCCGCGCGCGCGAACTATCCGCGAGGAAATGCGCACGCTGGTGGATGCCGCACGTCAGGCCCGCAGAGTGCGCGAGCTTGATGTGGACCACGGTGTTTAGCCCCGGCTTCCCAGCCCGACATCATTTTGGACAGTGCGGTCGAGAGGCGCTCCAAAGCGCTTTCGACGCGCAGCTTTGCGGGGGGCGTGGATTTTTCCCGTCAGGGTTATTGCGAAAAGATCGAATTCTGCCCCGATTCGATAACCCACCTGAAAAATCTGACCACGTCCCTGAACAGCGCACTGCTATAGCTGCCGCCGGTCACCGCGTAATCGACCGCAACGAGAACCAGCGTTAACGCGGCAAGGGCCTTGAACATCATGGCCTGAAAAATGCGCTCGCGCGGTTAAGCCCATGTGCGCAGCCGTGGTGAACGGCGCGGGCAGCATGTTTTTGCGATTAAAACACGCAAATCAGGCCGGACGATCCTGATCCCTGTCGCGCAGTCGACGAAAGCGGGGTGCCCGCTCGATTCCGGCGGCGTTTTTGATTTCCTTGCGCAATTCATCGCGCTTTTCGTGGATCGATGCAATCACCGGTCCCACCGCAATGCCCATGTCAGTCAACACCGCCTCGGATAGCTGCAGCGAACTTTCCAGCGTTTCTGGCACTGCATCGGTTACGCCGACACGGTAAAGCTCTGCTGCATGGTCCACGTCGCGTGCGCGGGCGACAATGGTAAGTTCTGGCACCCAGCCGCGAACGCGCTCGGTTAGTCGCACGGTCAACACCGGATCATCCATTGTCAGGATCAGCGCACTCGCCCGCCCCAGGTTCAGCCGGTCGACCAGTTCAGGCCGCGCGACATCGCCAAAAATAATCGGATAGCCTTCGCGCCGCGCGGCGATGAACACATCAATATCCGCCTCAACCGCCAGATAGGGCTGGTGATGCACCGTCAGCATATCAGCCACCATGCGCCCAACCCGGCCAAAGCCTATAATCACGGCACCGGGCCCTTCCGGCGGCACGGCAATGTCCCCAAGGCCCGTGCCCGAACGCCGCTCGATCCGCTGCGCGGCCTGTCGGCCAATCCACGCGAGCAATGGCGTGAGCGTCAAGCCAAGTGCTGTCACCGTCTGCCAATAGTTCAGCGTTGCCGGGCCGATCAGTTGCACCTGTGCCGCCGCGCCAAGGACGATCAGCGTCGTTTCGGACGGGCTGCCCATCAACAGCCCGGTTTCGGCGGCCACCGCATTGCGCTGGCCATTCACTTTCAGCAGCAGCGCGGTGACGATTGCCTTCACCGCGACGACCCCGGCAAGCCCGGCGACCAGCGCGCCCCAGTTTTCAAACACCAGCTTCAGATCAAGGCTCATCCCAACCGTGATGAGAAACACGCCAAGTGCCAGCCCGCGAAACGGCGCGGTAATCACCTCCACCTCGCTGCGATAATCAGTTTCGGCAATCAGCAGGCCCGCCAGCAGCGCACCGACAATCGGTGATAGCCCCGCCGCCGTCGTCGCCAGGCTGGCGACAATGACGACGAGCAACGATGCTGCCAAAAACAATTCAGGGCTTTTGGTGCGGGCCGCTTGCGCGAACAGCCGGGGGAGCAGGATGCGCCCGCCCACAAAGATGGCGGTAATCGTCAAAATGCCGCCACCGACAAGCCCCACCACCGCAAGGCCGTTGCCTGACGCGCCCGGTGCCAGTGCGGCAAGCACGAATAACAACGGCACCAGCGCCAGATCTTCAAACAACAGCATCGAAAATGCTGCCCGCCCGATAACGCTGGCCGCGCCCGCGATCGGCACCACCAGCGCAGTGGATGATAATGCAAGCGCCAGCCCCAGCGTGATCGCCTCCGGCCAGGACTGGCCAAGCAGGTGGATCGCGATACCGATGACCAGCCCGGAGGAGATCATTTCGGCAGCACCCACGCCGAACACATCGCTGCGCATCGACCATAGCCGCTTGAACGAGAGTTCGAGGCCGATGGAAAATAGCAGCAGGATGATGCCGAACTCGGCAAACGGGTCAATCGCCGCGCGGTCGCTGATCGTCAGGTGCGACAGCCACGGATAATCGACGACCAGCCGGCCAAATCCGCTTGGGCCCGCCAGCACGCCGACCAGGATGAAGCCGATAATCGGGCTGATCTTTGCCCGCGTAAATGCCGGAATCACCAATCCTGCGGCGCCCAGAATGACGAGGGCGTCTGAAAAGCCGTTATTGTCTAATCCAATGGGCATTGGCGCAGACTAGCGGGGATTGGCTGAGGTTGCACTCATGTTGTGCAACGCGGCAGGCGCTTCCGGGGGCTGGCGTTATCCCACCCACTGAATATGCTATTTAAAGGTCAGCCTCAGCCGTTCGTCGTTGGCGATGCGCTTGTCACCCAGCGGAATGCGGTAACTGTCGGGGCTTTTTTGCTCATCAGATCGACATTACGGCCCGGAATGTCAGCCCGAAGCATAAGCTCCGGCAAGTTTTCATGCCAACCCGCAGAAATTGGTTGCGCCAAAATGGCGGCTGGGCACGCAGCGGCGAGCATCCCCGCCGCTGCCATCACCCAGCCGGAGGTCAAACACCCATCGCGGCTTCAAGGTTGACGCGAACCTGTTCGAAAAACTGTTCAGTCGTCATCCAGGGTTGGTTAGGGCCGATCAGCAGTGCCAGATCTTTGGTCATATGGCCGTCTTCGACCGTCTTGATGCACACCCGCTCCAGCGTTTCGGCAAAGGCCGTTACTTCTGGCGTGCCATCGAACTTGCCGCGATATTTCAACCCGCCGGTCCATGCGAAAATCGATGCGATCGGGTTGGTGGATGTCGCCTTGCCCTGCTCGTGCTGGCGGAAATGGCGGGTGACGGTGCCGTGCGCCGCCTCTGCTTCCACCGTTTTGCCATCCGGCGTCAGCAACACCGACGTCATCAGCCCCAGCGAGCCAAACCCTTGCGCGACCTGATCTGACTGCACATCGCCGTCATAATTCTTGCACGCCCACACAAATTCGCCGTGCCACTTCAACGCGGAGGCAACCATGTCGTCGATCAGCCGGTGTTCGTAAACAATGCCAGCTTCCTTGAACTTATCCTTGAATTCGCTTTCAAAAACCTCAGCAAACAAATCCTTGAAGCGGCCGTCATAGGCTTTCAGAATGGTGTTCTTGGTCGACAGATAGACCGGCCATTTCAGATTGAGGCCATAATGCATCGATGCGCGGGCAAAATCGCGGATCGAATCGTCAAGATTGTACATCGCCAGCGCAACGCCAGGCGATGGGTATTGGAATACTTCCCGGTCGATGACGGTGCCGTCGTCGCCTTCGAACACCATCCGCAATTTGCCGGGGCCGGGGACGAGGAAGTCGGTCGCGCGGTATTGATCGCCAAAGGCATGGCGGCCGACCACGATCGGGTGCGTCCAGTTGGGGATCAGGCGGGGGACGTTCTTGATGACGATGGGTTCGCGGAAAATCGTGCCGCCCAAAATGTTGCGGATGGTGCCGTTGGGCGATTTCCACATTTTCTTGAGGTTGAATTCCTTCACCCGGTCTTCATCCGGGGTGATCGTCGCGCATTTGACGCCGACGCCGTATTTCAGGATCGCGCGCGCGCTTTCCACGGTGATCTTGTCGTCCGTTTCGTCGCGCTTCTCGACGCCCAGGTCGTAATAATCGAGGTCGATGTCGAGATAGGGAAGGATAAGGCGCTCGCGGATCCACTGCCAGATAATCCGGGTCATCTCATCGCCGTCGATTTCGACGACGGGCGTCTTCACCTTGATTTTCGCCATCGATTGCTCGCCTGTCCTTGGGGAGGGAATATCACCGCCGTCTAGGATGAAGGCAGGCGGTGATCAACCTCTACAGCGTCTGAATCGTGGCTTTGTGGCTGTTTCCGGTGCGCGCATTGAAGTGCTGCACTGCGCAATGTACAGCAGAACGATGGCATTGCCCGAAAAAACACCCCCGAACACCCCACCCGACGCACCAAGCGTTACCTGGCGGATCCCCGATGTGCATCCAGAAGGGCGCAAATATGTGCTGATCGCAGGCGCGGTGGCGCTGTTTTCTCTGGTGGTCTGGGATTTTGTGACGTGGCCGTTGATCGGCCTTACAGTGTGGGTAGCGCTGTTCTTTCGCGATCCGGTGCGGGTGACGCCGCAGGGCGATGACCTGATCATTGCGCCTGCTGATGGCCTGATCACGATGATCCAGCGCATGCCGGTGCCGCCCGAGCTTGCCGGGGAAAACGCGCTTGGGGCCGCCCCGTTGGTGCGCGTTTCCATTTTTATGAGCGTGTTTGATGTGCACATCAACCGCACGCCAATTGCAGGCACGATCCGCCAGGTCATTTATATCTCTGGCAAATTCCTGAATGCCGATCTCGACAAGGCGAGCGATGAGAATGAACGCCAGCATATCGTGGTTGAAGGGCGCGATGGCCGCAAGATCGGCTTTACCCAGATCGCCGGCCTGATTGCGCGGCGGATTGTTGGCTTTGTGAAGGCTGGCGACATGGTCGCTTCGGGCCAGCGGATTGGGCTGATTCGCTTTGGCAGCCGGGTTGATGTGTATTTGCCTGATGATGTCGCGTGCCAGGTCATTCTGGGTCAGCGCAGCGTGGCGGGTGAGACGGTTTTGGGCCGGGTCGGTGGCATAACGCCTTCGGGAATTGCGCAATGAGCCCGGTTGCAAGCCGCGTTGGGAACTTTGTTAGCGTAAGCGTTGGCGGGCAGGCCAAGGGCGCTTCATGAACGGGGGGCAGCGCCGCCCGGTGCGCGGGCTGCCGCTGCGCGCGGTGGCGCCCAATGCGGTTACCGCGCTGGCGCTTTGTTCAGGGCTGACAGGAATAAGGTTTGCGATCTCTGCCGATTGGCAATTGGCGGTGACGATGATCATGATCGCCGGGGTTCTTGACGGGCTGGATGGGCGAATCGCGCGGATGGTGCGCGGCGAAAGCCGATTCGGTGCGGAACTCGATTCGCTGTCCGATGCGATCTCGTTTGGCGTTTCGCCGGGGCTGATCCTGTATTTGTGGTCGCTGAATACCCTGCCGCAGCTTGGCTGGCTGTGCGCGCTGGTATTCGCGGTGTTCTGCGCGTTGCGGCTCGCGCGCTTCAATGCCGCGATCGACACGTCGGACCAGCCGCATAAATCGGCCGGTTTCCTGACCGGCATTCCCGCACCAGCCGGGGCGGGTCTGGCAATGTTGCCGCTGTATCTGTGGTTCTGGACGGGGGAAGCGGTGTTCCGATCAGCATGGATCGTCGCCCCGTGGATCGCCTTTGTCGCGGTGCTGATGGTATCGAGCATCGCCACGTTCAGCTGGTCATCGTTCCGATTGCGCAGTTCAATCCGGTTTGAAGCGATTGCAGCGGTGGTGCTGGTCGGCGCGGCGCTGGTTTCGGCGCCGTGGCATACGCTGACGCTGGTCAGTGCCGTCTATCTCGCTTCGATGCCAATCAGCGTGCGCAGCTATGCCCGGATCAAGCGGCAGCGCGCAGTGGGGCAACCCGGCGTTGTGCAGGCGCCATGATACGGCCTGACCGTACCGTGCGCGCCGAAGCGCTTGCATAAGGAACTATTGCAGCACGCTGGTCATCGATCGGGCCTGATCGCAGAAGCGCGATGATTCGCGGCATGGCCGGCAACAATGTCGTCGCGATCACGGCCACAATTGCCCAGAGCGCGGCGGCGAAAAGGGTGAGGCTGAACAGGGCAATTATCATCAAACCACTCCAAGGGTTGCAAAAACCCTGACCAATCAACATCCGGCCTGGGATTTCCGTTCCATGTACGCTCTACAATCCCTTTATGTTCCACTCATGTTCCAACTGTCAACCCTTCGCATTATTATACTTGACGTACCCAAAGTGGGAACGTAGGGTGAATCCACGATCTGGAGACACCCGATGGCATCTGCCCTTTCCGCCCCGCACTTTCACAATGAAGAAGCCGCTTACGCCTATGTAGAGGCGCGGATTTGGCCGAATGGTCCGGTCTGCCCGCATTGCGGCGGCGTGGAGCGCATCAGCAAGATGCAGGGCAAGAGCACCCGCGTAGGCGCATACAAGTGCTACCAGTGCCGCAAGCCCTTCACCGTGAAAATCGGTACCATTTTCGAATCGTCGCACGTCGCCATGAACCTGTGGCTGCAGGCGATGTATCTGATCGCGGGGAGCAAGAAGGGCATCAGCTCCAACCAGCTCCACCGCACCCTTGGCGTTACCCTAAAGACTGCCTGGTTCATGTCGCACCGTATCCGCGAAGCAATGCGCTCGGGTGGCTTTGAGCCGTTCGGTTCGGGCGGCGGCATGGTCGAAGCCGACGAGACCTTTATCGGCAACCTCAAGGGCGTGAAGCCCCAGCGCAGCGGCTTCCAACACAAGATGAAAGTGCTTTCGCTGATCGACCGCAATTCGGGCGCGGCGCGCAGCTATGTGCTGCCCGACGTGAGCGCAAAGTCGATCGGCCCGATCCTCGCGGAGAACCTGTCGCGTGAGGCTTTCCTGATGACCGACGAGGCGCGGGTCTATCGGAACTTCGCCTATGCGTTTTCCGGTCACGGCACCGTCAATCACCTCGGTGGGGAGTATGTCGATGCGTACAAGCCGCATTTGCATACCAACACCGTCGAGGGTTTTTTCAGCATCTTCAAGCGCGGGATGCGCGGCATCTATCAGCATTGCTCCGAGAAGCATTTGCACCGCTATCTTGCGGAATTTGATTTCCGCTACAGCAACCGTCAGGCTCTTGGCTGCAACGATGGGGATCGCGCCGATCGCCTGTTGGCGGGTATCGTCTGCAAGCGGCTCACCTATCAAACAACTCGTATCGGAGCCTGATGGCCATGCCGAAAAAGAAGGAGAAGCTCACTCAAGAGCGGCAATCGGAGATGTTCCGAAAAACCGCCCAAGAGCTAATCGACGCTGGCGAACTAAACCCCACCGAGGCCGATGAGGTGATAGATAAAGTTATATCAAATCAGCGCCCGCGGGGAGCAGTGTGACCCTAAAAGCTTTCGATGATGCTAAATCGACTTGGCGGTGGGCAGATGCTGACATCGACAATTTCCAGAAAGCTTGCGCTACTTTCCTCGATAGCCACCCATACGCTGTCAGTTATCGAATGGGCACCAGTCGATTCGAAAAGGTCGGTATCCTTAAAATATTGTCCCAGCCAACAGAGGACATCCGGCGTCATGCATACCGAATCCTTAATGACCTCCGGAACTCCCTGGATATGGCCACTCATGCCGCCGCTATTTCTGTAGGGAGCATCAATCCTGATAAAACGAATTTCCCCAGCGGTACAAACCTTGCTGACCTGCAACGAAGATTGCGCCCCACGAAGGGTAAAAACCTGTATTCTGGCATCCCCAAACAATTGCACGTCACATTGGAGTCTTTCCAGCCCTTTTGGAGAGACGAAAAGGAAGGAAAGGGAAACGATCTCTTGCGATCGCTTCTTGAAATATCTAATAACAATAAGCACAGAATTCATCTCAAAACGAGATTGAACCCCCGAGATGTCGGCGTTTATGCTATACGCAACTGCGACTTTACGTTCTTTCAGAAATGGATTTCTGAAGATGAAGTCATATTCATAAAACTTACTGAAACCGGTCCTAATCCTGAATTTAAAGCCATCATCAAATGCTATATCTCCTTTTCCAATGGCCGATTGGTTGACTACGAAGCTGTTACTACTTTCGACCAAATCTCTCGCATGGTTGAGGGTATCATCAATACTCTCGAAGCGGAGACCGAGAGGTTGATTCGATAGATCATTCATCCGACAGACTTCCAATCATTGGGTACGCGAAATATAACAACGCCCAACCCTTGATTTGTGCCTACACCTCGGCTAAGCGCCGCGCCTCAACCCCGCATGGGAAGCGCACATCACCGGTGTTCGGTCTGGCTTGGCCCGATCGGATATTTGCTTCCCAGAGGACAAACCGGAAAGGAAATACATATGGCGGCACCAGTCGTCTCCATGCAGCAATTGCTCGAAACGGGCGCGCATTTCGGCCACCAGACCCACCGCTGGAACCCGAAGATGAAGCCTTATATCTTTGGCGACCGCAACGGCGTCCACATCCTTGATCTCAGCCAGACCGTGCCGCTGTTTGCACGTGCGCTTGAATTCGTCGCGGCATCGACCGCGTCGGGCGGCAAGGTGCTGTTCGTCGGCACGAAGCGCCAGGCGCAGGAGCCTGTAGCAGACGCAGCGCGCCGTTCGGGCCAGCATTTTGTCAACCATCGCTGGTTGGGCGGCATGCTCACCAACTGGAAGACGATCTCGGGTTCGATCAAACGCCTGAAGACGCTTGAAGAGCAGCTGTCGGGTGACACCACCGGGCTGACCAAGAAGGAAGTCCTTCAGCTTACCCGTGAAAAGGACAAGCTTGACCTGTCGCTGGGCGGCATTCGCGACATGGGCGGCATTCCCGACGTGATGTTCGTCATCGACGCGAACAAGGAAGAGCTGGCGATTAAGGAAGCCAACACACTGGGTATCCCGGTTGTTGCAATCCTTGATTCGAACGTCTCGCCGGATGGTATCGCGTTCCCCGTCCCCGCCAATGATGACGCAAGCCGGGCGATCCGCCTGTATTGCGAAGCGATTGCGATTGCGGCGACCCGCGGTGGTCAGCAGCAGCAGGCCGCAAGCGGTCGCGATCTGGGAGCGATGGATGAGCCACCCGCCGAAGAGGCACTGGCTGCTCCTGTTGCAGAAGCCCCGGTGGAAGCTGCCGCAGAGCCTGAAATGGCCGCCGCTGCAGCGACGCCCGAAGCAGCCGTCGAAGGCGAATAACAGATCGACGCCTGATTGGCGTCGCTGAACTGAAATATGGACGGGGTAGGGCGCAAGCCTTCCCCCGTTCAAAACCGTATTCAGCGCAAAACCATATTTACCAAAGACCCATATTCCGAAACGATAAGGATAAAAGACATGGCCGAGATCACAGCCGCCGCCGTCAAGGATCTGCGCGAAAAGAGCGGCGCGGGCATGATGGACTGCAAAAAGGCATTGACCGAAGCGAATGGCGACATGGAAGCCGCCATGGATTGGCTGCGAACCAAGGGCCTCGCCTCTGCCGCCAAAAAGTCGAGCCGCACTGCCGCTGAAGGCCTGATTGGCGTTGAAGTGTCGGGCACCAAGGGTGCCGTGGTCGAAGTCAATTCAGAAACCGATTTTGTTGCCAAGAACGAGCAGTTTCAAACGTTTGTTCGCGACGTAACGTCGGTCGCGCTTGAATTGGGCGAATCGATTGATGTCATCAAGGCAGCGCATCTGGGCGGCAAGACCGTTGATGAAGTGCTCACCAACAACATTGCAACGATTGGCGAGAACCAGAATCTGCGTCGCGCACGGCGGCTGGAAGTGACGAACGGCGCGATCGTTCCTTATGTCCACAACGCTGCCGCACCGGGTCTGGGCAAGATCGGCGTGCTGGTCGCACTGGAAAGCACAGCGGGTGCTGATGTTCTGGTGCCGCTTGGCAAGCAGATCGCCATGCACATCGCCGCTGCGTTCCCGTTGGCACTGCATGAAGACGGCCTGGATCCTGATGTGGTTGAGCGTGAGCGCGCAATCGCGACCGAAAAGGCAGCGGAAAGCGGCAAGCCTGCCGATATCGTTGCCAAGATGGTCGACGGTGCAATCGCCAAATACCGTAAGGAAAATGCGCTGGTTAGCCAGCTGCTGGTGATGGACGGCAAGACCAAAATCGCTGATGTGGTCGCCAATGCCGCCAAGGCAGCTGGCGCCCCGATTGAGCTGACGGATTATGTCCGCTTTCAGCTTGGTGAGGGAATTGAGCGCGAAGTCAGCGACTTCGCAGCAGAAGTTGCCGCGGCAGCAGGCGTTAACTGATCTGCTTTGGGGCGTGCCGGCGCGGTCGGCACGCCCTTTTTCTGTTCAGTAAGACGGCATGGGTCGGCGCCCAATGGCTGTGCCTGATCCGGAAATGAACGCCCCCCTTGCGGGATGAGTGCTTGGCACAGTGGGAGGGGCCTACTAAGGTCGCGCCGCTTCCCCGCCCAAGCGCAAGTTGGACCAATGACCGTACCGCATTTCAAGCGTATCCTGCTCAAACTGTCCGGAGAGGCAGCCATGGGCGATCAGACCTTCGGGATTGACCCTGCCACCGTTGCGCGCGTCGCCGGAGAGGTGAAGCAGGCCAAGGATGCGGGGCATGAGCTGTGCCTCGTCATTGGCGGCGGCAATATTTTTCGCGGCATGGCGGGGGCGGCCAAGGGCATGGACCGGGCAACCGCCGATTATATGGGCATGCTGGCAACCGTCATGAACGCGCTCGCGATGCAGGATGCGCTGGAGCATCTGGGTGTTGAAACGCGGGTGCAATCGGCGATTCCGATGGCGGCGGTGTGCGAGCCCTATATTCGTCGTCGCGCAGAACGACATCTGGAAAAAAACCGCGTCGTCATTTTCGCGGCGGGCACTGGCAGCCCCTATTTTACCACTGATTCGGGTGCTGCATTACGGGCGGCAGAAATGCGCTGCGATGCGCTGTTCAAGGGCACCAGCGTGGACGGCGTGTACAACGCCGATCCCAAGGATGATCCAACTGCCGTGCGATACGAACAGCTCACCTTTTCGCGGGTTTTGTCTGACGATCTGAAGGTGATGGATGCCAGCGCGGTGGCGCTTTGCCGCGACAATGATATTCCCATCATCGTGTTCAATATCCGCGAGACCGGCAATCTGGCCCGGGTGTTGCGCGGCGAGGGCACGTCAACGATCGTCAATAACCAGACCGAGCAGACGGAGAAGTAACATGGCCGCATATGAAAAGGCCGATCTCGTTCGGCGGATGGCCGGCAGTGTAGAGGCGTTGAAAGGCGACCTGGTTGGATTGCGCACCGGCCGCGCCAGCACCTCGCTGCTCGATCCGGTGACGGTGGAGGTATATGGATCGCATATGCCGCTGAATCAGGTGGCGACGGTATCGGTGCCTGAATCGCGGATGCTGTCCGTTCAGGTGTGGGACAAAAGCAATGTGGGCCCATGCGACAAGGCGATCCGCTCTGCCGGGCTTGGCCTGAATCCGATTGTCGATGGCACCACGCTGCGCATTCCAATCCCCGATCTGACCGAGGAACGCCGCAAGGAACTGGCCAAGCTGGCCGGCCAATATGCTGAAAAGGCGCGGATCGCCGCGCGCAATGTGCGCCGCGACGGAATGGAAAGCTTGAAGATCGACGAAAAGAAAAATCTGGTCACCGAAGATGAGCGCAAGCGACACGAAACCGAAGTTCAAAAGCTGACCGACGCGACGATTGCCGAAATCGACGCGGCTGCCAGTGCCAAGGAAAAGGAAATCCTGGGCAAGTGATCCCCTTGCCCGCCAATGCACAGCAAACGGACGGTGGGGCGGGGGCGTTGCCGCGCCATGTTGCGATCATCATGGATGGCAATGGCCGCTGGGCAAAACAGCGTTTTCTGCCTCGGATTGAGGGGCATCGCCAGGGTGTCGCGGCGGTGCGCCGGGTGACGCGCGCGGCGCGCGCGCTGGGAATTGAAGCGCTGACGCTATATGCTTTTTCATCCGAAAACTGGCGCCGCCCGGATGAGGAGATCGGCGATCTGATGGGGTTGATGCGGCTGTTTATCAGCAGCGACCTGAACGAACTGGTACGGGAAAATGTGCGGCTGCGCGTGATTGGCAATTACAGCCGGTTTTCGGCTGATATCGTCACGCTGGTTGATGACGCGCTGGCGCGAACGGCGGCCAATACCGGCCCCATTCTGGTGATTGCGCTGAATTATGGTTCACATGCCGAACTGGCCGCAGCGGCGCGCACGCTTGCCCAGCAGGCGGTGGCGGGGCAAATTGATGTCGCGGCGATTGACGAAGCGGCGATCGAAAGTCAGCTCGACACAAGCGATTTGCCGCCGCTCGACCTGCTGATCCGTACATCGGGCGAATATCGCCTGTCGAACTTTTTGCTCTGGCAGGCAGCCTATGCTGAGCTGTTGTTTGTCGACACGCTGTGGCCCGATTTCGATGAAGCGTGTCTGGCAGAGGCGGTGGCGTCTTTTGGGCGGCGTCAGCGCCGCTTTGGGGGCTTGTGACGGCGGCGCAACCGAACGGTCGGCGGCAAGAACTCGCAACCCGTACTGTGGTTGGGTTTGCTTTGGTCGGCTTTGCCCTGGCGATCCTATGGTCAGGGGGCTTCGCATTCTGGCTGATCACAACGATCATCGGCATCGTGATGCTAGGCGAATGGAGTAATCTTGCCGGCGCCGACGCGGCGACTGCGCGCAGGATGCAATTCACGCTGTCAGTGCCACTCGCGATCATGTGTCCGCTGGCGGCAGGCCCGCAATTTTTTGCGCTGGGGCTGATTGCGGCGGCGGCCGTGTTCACCTTGGTCAGCACAAAGCGGCGGGTGCTGGCGCTTGGCATCATCTATACCGGGCTGCCGGTGCTGGCGTTGTTGCTGATCCGCAAGCAACCCGATGGGTTATTGTTCGCCATTTGGGCGATGGCGCTGGTGTGGATGTGCGACATTGGCGCATTTTTTGTGGGGCGGGCATTTGGCGGGCCCCGGCTTGCTCCGATGATCAGCCCGAACAAGACATGGGCGGGTTTTATAGGCGGCATCATTGCTGCTGGGGCATTTGGTGCCGTTTTGCACTTCGGTTGGGGCTTGCCCTTGCGGCTGACGCTTGCCACGCCGCTGTTGGCGGTGGTGGCGCAGGCAGGCGACCTGTATGAAAGCTGGCTGAAGCGGCAGGCAGGCGTAAAGGACAGCGGCACGATATTGCCTGGGCATGGCGGGTTGATGGACCGGCTTGACGGGCTGATGCCGGTTGCACCAATCGCGGCTTTTCTGGTGATGCTGCCCGAAATACGAAACATGGCGAGCGGATTGTTGCCCGGATGGGCGTGGGGACTAACGGCATGAAGACGGTAACAATATTGGGGGCGACGGGCTCAATCGGCACGTCGACGCTCGACCTGATTGAGCGGGAACCCGAAAATTTCCAGGTATTGGCGCTAACCGCCAACTGCGATGTCGACAAGCTGGCGGCCGCAGCAATCCGCACCAATGCGCGGCGCGCGGTGGTGGCGGAGGAGGGGTGCCTGGCCGATCTGCGCGCAGCATTGGCCGGAACGGGCATCGAAACCGCAGCCGGCGCGCAGGCACTGTGCGAAGCAGCGGCAATGGGCGCAGATGTTACGATGGCCGCGATTGTCGGTTGTGCCGGGCTGGAACCGGTGCTGGCGGCGATTGAACAGGGCGGCACGATCATCCTGGCCAACAAGGAGCCGCTTGTTTCAGCCGGTGACGTGATTTTGGCGGCAGCGGCGCAATATGGTGCGACGCTGCTGCCCGCTGATTCCGAGCATAATGCGATTTTCCAATGCTTCGATTCAGCGCGACCCCACCGGGTTCGCCGCATCATCCTGACGGCGAGCGGCGGGCCATTCCGCGACAAAACACTCGAAGAAATGCGCCATATGACGCTGGAACAGGCGGTGGCGCACCCAAATTGGTCGATGGGGGCCAAGATTTCGGTCGATTCCGCCACATTGATGAACAAGGGGCTTGAACTGATTGAGGCAGCACGGCTGTTCCCGGTCGCCAATCACCAGCTGGAGGTGATTGTGCACCGCCAGTCAGTGATTCACTCGATGGTTGAATATGTCGACGGGTCGGTGCTCGCTCAGCTTGGCCCGCCCGATATGCGCACGCCGATTGCCTATTGCCTTGCATGGCCTGACCGGATGGCCGCGCCAATGCCGCCGCTGGACCTTGTATCGATTGGTAGACTTGACTTCGAAGCACCTGACCCAGTGCGTTTTCCCGCGCTGCGCCTTGCGCGCGAAGCATTGGAGGCGGGCGGTGCGCGACCGGCCATCTTGAACGCAGCGAACGAAGTGGCGGTCGCGGCTTTTCTGGAACGCAGAATTGGCTTCCTCGAAATTGCCGCAATCGTGGAGGATACCCTCAATCGTTACGACCCGGCCGCTCCTGATAATGTGGAAGCAGTGCTGGTGGTTGACGCCGAAGCGCGAAGGCTTGCCGATGCGCGTGTAAAGGATTGCGTCATTTGATCCAGACTCCGGGCTTTTTGTATACGGCGATGGCGTTTATCCTGGTGATCGGGCCGTTGGTGTTCGTCCACGAGCTGGGCCATTATCTGGCCGGTCGGTTGTTCGGGGTGAAGGCCGACGAATTTTCCATCGGTTTCGGGCGTGAAGTGTTCGGCTTTACCGACAAGCGCGGAACCCGCTGGAAGTTTGGCTGGATGCCGCTTGGCGGTTACGTGAAGTTCGCCGGAGACATGGACGCATCAAGCAAGCCCGATCCCGATTGGCTGGCGCTGCCCGCGGCGGAGCGTGAGCGCACTTTTCAGGCCAAACCGCTCTGGCAGCGCGCGATTATTGTCGCGGCGGGGCCGGTGACCAATTTTGTGGTGGCCATTGCGATCCTGATGGGCTTTGCGCTCAGCTATGGTGAATTGCGCACCCCTGCAGTGGTCGGCACGATCCAGCCTGGCAGTCCGGCGCAGATTGCCGGCCTGCAGCCCGGTGACCGGGTCGTGGCGCTGGGCGGGCGCGGCATCGACAGTTTTGAAGATATGGTGCGCTTTATCCAGATCAGGCCCGGCCAGGCCGTGCGCGTCGATTTTGTGCGCGGCAATGCACCGCAATCCGTGGATTTGACGGTTGGCACCCATATCGAGCGTGACCGGTTTGGGAATGAGCCCAAGATTGGACGGCTTGGCATTGGCCGCACCGCCGCGACGCTGGTGCCGGTCAGCGTGGTTGAGGTCCCGGTGGTCGCCATTCGCCAGACGGGCAATATCTTGCGCATGATGGGCGATGTGATCGGGCAGATTGTCTCGGGACGGCGCTCGGTGAAGGAACTTGGCGGGCCGTTGAGCATTGCAAAGGTATCCGGCGAGCAGATGGCGCTCGGTTCGGCGTCGTTCGTTTTCCTGATTGCGCTGGTTTCCATTAATCTGGGATTCATTAACCTTTTGCCAGTGCCTGTGCTGGATGGCGGCCATTTGCTGTTCTATGCGATTGAAGCGGTGCGGCGGCGGCCGCTGGAGGCAAATGTGCAGGAATGGGCATTCCGCGGTGGTTTGGCGGCGGTGCTGGCGTTGATGGTGTTGGTGACGTTCAACGATCTTGGCAGTTTGGGCCTATGGACTCAGTTGGGTAATCGGTTAGCCGGGTTGATTGGCTGATCTGCTTGGGGCAGGGCGGCTTGGGGCCGTTGTGCATAGATATTCGGTTTGGGGTAAAATAGTGACAGCGACCAAGGTTTCCAAATTCGGTGTGCGCGCGGTTGCGGTTTTGCTGGCCGGGACGATGCTATCAACATTGCCTGGCACAGCATCGGCGCAACTGGCTCCGCGCGCTGTCGCCGATGCGCCGGCAGTCGCAGCTGACGCGCCGGTAAAGGTGATCAAGTCATTGCGGGTCGATGGGTCACAACGCATCGAATCAGACACGGCGCTATCCTATACAAAGCTGCGCATTGGCCAGGCGTTCAACAATGAATCGCTCGATCAGGCGATCAAGGATTTGCTCAACAGCGACTTGTACGCCGACGTAACGATCAACGGTGCACAGACCGGCGAAATCGTTATCAAGGTGCGTGAGAACCCGATTATCAACCGCGTTATCCTGGAGGGTAACAAGCGGCTGAAAAGCGACAAGATCGAAAAGGAAATCAAGCTCGCGCCGCGTCAGATTTTCACGCGCAGTGCGGTTCGTGCTGATATTACCCGGATTATCGAACTATACCGCCGTCAAGGGCGCTTTGCCGCGTCGATCAGCCCCAAGATGGTGGCGCTTGACCAGAACCGCGTTGATATCGTTTTCGAAATCTCGGAAGGGCCAAAATCGAAGGTTCGCCAGATCAACATTATCGGCAACGAAGTCTATTCCGACAGCAAGCTACGCGGCGAAATGGCAACCAAGCAGGCACGGTTGTCGACGTTTTTGAGCTCGAACACCAGCTATGATCAGGATCGACTGGCCTATGATCAGCAAAAGCTCCGTCAGTTTTACCTGACCGAGGGTTATGTTGAGTTCAAGGTAACGTCGGCCGTCGCCGAGCTGACGCCAGACCGCAAGGATTTCATCATCACGTATGTGGTGCAGGAAGGGAAGCGGTACAAGTTTTCCGACATTACAGTCGACAGTGATATCCGCGACTTTGATAACAAGAAGCTGGCATCGTCGTTGATCGCCAAGAAAGGCAAATGGTACAACGCCAAGACGGTCGAAGATTCAATCGAAGCAATTAACCAGACTGCCGGGCTGTTCGGCTATGCCTTTACGGAGGTAAATCCCGAATATACGCCAGACCGTGAAGCGCTTACCATGGCGATTAACTTCCACATTTCGGAAGCCAAGCGGACTTATGTTGAGCGGATCGACATCAATGGCAACACCGTGACGCAGGATCAGGTGGTGCGCCGCGAGCTTCGCCTGGCGGAAGGCGATGCGTTCAACAGCTTCCTCGTCAAACGCTCGCAGGACCGCATCAACTCGCTGGGCTTTTTCCAGGAAAAGCTCGAAGTCACGCAAAAGCCGGGCTCGGCGCCCGACCGTGTTGTGCTTGAAACCAATGTCGAGGAACGCTCCACGGGTGAACTTAACCTGTCGGCCGGCTTCTCCAGCCTTGAACGCTTCATTCTACAGGCATCGATCAAGCAACGAAACTTCCGCGGCAAGGGCCAGGAATTGCGCGCCAGCGCCAGCCTTTCGCAATTTTCCAAATCGATTGAGCTTGGGTTCACCGAACCCTATTTGTTCGGCAAGACGATTGCGGTCGGCGGCGATCTTTTCCGCCGCGATTTGAACCAGTTCAATTTCAGCGGGAACCAGCGCCAGACGATCTATACGCAGATATCAACCGGTTTCCAGATTCGCGCCGGCATTCCGATTACCGAATATCTGTCGTTATCGGGCCGATATGGATTGGTATATGATCAGGTGGGCGTCAACGACGCGAACCTGCAGAATCCGGACGGTACGTGTAACCCGCAGGCGGCGGGAAGGTTTATCTGCGATTCCGTTGGCAATCGCGTGACATCGTCGATCGGTTATTCGCTGGTATATGACAGCCTGAATAGCCGGTTGCGGCCGAGTTCGGGTAATCGCGCGATTTTCAGCCAGGATCTGGCCGGGCTTGGCGGTGACGTACACTATATCCGCACCCGCATCGACACGGATAAATATTGGAACGTCGGTTCGGGCTTCATCTTTTCGGTCGGGTTTGAAGCTGCCTATATCTTTTCGTTTGACAAAGGCCGTGGTCCCGGGATCGACAAGGTTCGCATCAACGATCGCTATTATCTAGGCGAGCCGCAGTTCCGTGGTTTCGACATTCGCGGCGTTGGCCCGCGCGTGCAGCGTTTGGCTTACGGTGTGGATGCCAATGGCAACCAGATCGTGATTGATGGGCGCAACCAGTTCCAGGACGATCCGCTGGGCGGCCGCGCTTATTATCTTGGCCGTGCTGAGCTGGAAATTCCGCTGGGTGCCGGTGTGCGCGAACTCGGGATTCGTCCGTCGATCTTCATGGATTTTGGTGCATTGTTCGGCATTACCCGCCCATTGCCTACGGCAGTGTTCCCGACTTCGGTTGATCCTGTCACCGGGCGGGTGACCGTGTTGCCTTTACCTTTGAGAGACCCCGTCACTAACCAAGACATCTTTATTGTTCCGCAAGGAGACCCCAATGCGGGGTTTCAGACGATCTGTCCGGTCGGATTTGCGACGACGACAAATAGAGCAGATTGCGTAGGCATGACAGCTAATGCCGTAGCGCCGGGTACTCAGCCTTTCCTCGAACGTTTTGTCGGCAATTCGGCCTCGCCCCGTCTCACAGTGGGAATCGGTGTGAACTGGAATTCACCGTTCGGACCGCTTAGAATTAACGTCGCCCGCGCGCTGCTCAAGCAGCGTGGCGACGATGATAAACTCATCACTTTCAACGTAGGGACTAGTTTCTAAATGAAAATTCTTCTGAAAAGCTCCACGATGGCACTTGCTCTCGTTGCAGGCGCCTTGGTCGCTCCTTCCGCTGCTGTGGCGCAGACGCTGACGGTCGATGTCGATGCGATCTACAAGGACAGCCTGGCCGGCAAGA
>FSSH01000059.1_pt1 | contig 97831 bp, 78 predicted proteins | sample 1166101 | NCBI WGS metagenome assembly FSSH01 (sample SAMEA32972668, study PRJEB13176) | freshwater metagenome | biome: Drinking water system; feature: Biomass in drinking water that filtered by 0.45 um membrane; material: drinking water | place: USA | collected 2012-12-20 | depth 0 m | reverse complement strand
ATAAAATCAACAGCCTGCTAAACCCAAAAAGCCAGCTTAGGCCGTTTGCTAATCAGGACATTATTTCAGTAACACCTTAGCGATCAGCTCCAACAACTTTGCGACGTCAAGCGGCTTGGTGAGATAGGCTAAAAATCCGGTTTCCAACCCCAGTTTTATATCATCGGCCATGGCCGCTGCACTGACGGCCACCACGGGAATCCGTGCGGTAAGGGGATCGGCCTTCAGTGCTTGCAATGCGACCAGTCCATTCATATCAGGTAGCGAGATATCCATCAGCACCAAATCCGGCACAAGATCTCGAATCATGCTTAGCCCCTCGGTGGCGGAATTGGCGGTGTATAGCTTGACATTCGGGATACGCCGGAACAGATATTTAAGCAAGCTGATGTGCACCGGATTGTCTTCCACATACAATACTGCGCCCTCAAGACTTAAATCAAAACGCGTATCTGCGGATCGGAGTGAAGTCTCCGACACTGCAGGAGCTTCGGGTAACTCCAGCCAGAATCGACTACCGACGCCGGGCTCGCTGTGAAAGTCAATGACGCCGTGCATGGCTTCTAGCAAATAACGGCACACTACTAGGCCGATACCGGTACCTTCAATATGGGTAGTTTCCGCCCCCAAACGCTGGAACGGTTGAAACAGCTCGGATTGCATTTTTTTGGGAATACCGCAGCCGGTGTCCTCAATACATATCCGTACTTTACCGTCCGTATTTTGGCAAATAATCGTCACCCGACCGTTCTCGCGATTGTACTTGACCGCATTGGATACCAAGTTTTGGATAATTTGTCTTAGCCGGGAAGCGTCAGCCCATACCCAGCGTGGGCCACCCTCCCTAACCAGCAATTCGATATGCCGTTGTGCAGCAAGCCGCTTAAAGCTTGCCAGTACATCGTCCAAGACATCGGTTAGTCCCACCGGCTCGATCAGCAATTCCAAATTGCCCGACTCGATACGTGCCAAATCCAACACATCGTCCACCAAGGTCAGTAATTGCCGACCGGCCTTCAAGATATAGGCAACCGGCTCTTTCTGTAACGCCAGTAAAGGTGCGGGCTCGCCAATATTTAATAGCTCGGCAAAGCCGATGATCACATTCAGCGGCGTTCGCAACTCGTGACTCATACTGGCCAAAAACATCGATTTCGCCGAATTGGCATTTTCTGCGGCCATTTTGGCTTCCAATAATGCGTTTTCCATCTGCTTGCGTTCACTGATGTCATGCAATACACAGTGACACTGGATGAACTGTCCCTCAACGTCAATCTGAACCCCCCATTCCAATAACGCAATAATAGTGCCGCCGTCGTGATGCCGCAGGCGCACTTCCTGACCCTTGGCTGATACCCCTTGCTGCTGTAAATCGATAAAATCATCGATAAAGTCGAGGGAATAGTGCGGGTCGCTGACCTCGTTAAAATGCCGATCCAATAAATACCCATGGCGATAGCCAAGCATTTGGCAGAGTTTATCGTTGGCATCCAGAATGTATCCGCTAATATCCAAGGCCAGATAGGCAACTGGCGAATTTTCCACCAATTGGCGGAAGCGGCTTTCACTGGCTTGTAGCGTTTGTTCAGCTGCTTTGCGTTCGGTAATATCGAAAAAAGTCGCTAAAAACCCGTCGTCTAGGGTGATGCCGGACACGACCATAGTACGAATTTTGCCCCGCTTATCGGTTATCCGGTATTCCAATTCTTGAATGTCGTTTCGGTTTGCCCTGGCGTTGCGCAAAGCGGCGCTCCAAGTATCCATGGCCTGCCGGCGGTAAATCGGCTCAGGAAAAGCCAGTGGCCACCAATCATCCATCGTCACTATCTCCGCACCGCTATAGCCAAAGGTTTGGATAAATCGACTATTTAGTTCGACTATGCGTCCATGACGATTAACCACGCCCAATGGCATGGGTAACCGCTCGAACAAACGCTGGAACAAGACCTTATTTTCCTGTAATTCGGCTTCGTTGGCTTTTTGTGGGGAAATATCGGTCAGGAATCCATGCCAGAGAGTGGCGCCGTTTTCGACGCGTTCCGGTGTGGCATGGCAACTTATCCATCGACAACCATTTACCGGATGGAGTACTCGAAACTCTGCCCTGAACGCCTCACATTGGCGCGCCGATTGCGCTATCAGATGTTTGATGGTCGGCAAATCGTCCTGGTGCATAACCGCAAATAGCCGCTCGGCGTCATCCAGCACCTGTTCCGGTTCAACACCGATCAAATCGGAGAGCTTACTACTCGCATAAGGCAAACAGGAACTGCCATCGGCGCGCAGCAAGTACTGATAAATTACGCCGGGTACATTGGCGGTGACTTTTTGCAGGTAATCGACATTTGCACGAGCTTGCTCTTCATTGGTTCTCAAGCTCTTGAGCGTTCGCCAGCTCAAAAAAGCAATCATGCTATTGAAGGCAAACAGATTCCAAACGACATTCAACCAAGGCAGGGGATTATAGGCATACACGGGGTAATCGACATCGAAACTAATCCAATGTTGAGTAGCCGCAACACCCAGCAAAGCCATGCTTAGTATATTGATGGCCATTAGCCAACCAGCAAGCGGAAAGTCGAATAGAAAGACGCACAATAAGGTGTAAACCGGCGCGGCCACTTTACTGCCCGCAATCAGGCCGAACTGGGAAATTCCACCGTAGATCAGCACCCAGAATATCGTCAACAGCGCTATGGCCCGAAAGCGGTAAGGCGTTCGCTTGCGACTTAGCCAAAGCGACCAGAATGTGACTAAAGCCATAATCTGCACGAACATTACCGGCTTCCAGCCCATGAATATCGCTCGTGACAAAGATATGCCTAAGCTTGGAATACCGCATGAGCCTGCGATCAACAGAATCGCATTCAACAACTGGTTGCGTAAACCGGATATATCTTCATACTGGGTTTTCATAAACTGAGTTCTCGGACCATGTGCCGGCTAGCGGAGGCGGATAGCGAGTATTGCCGTTGACTTATCTAACGGTTAGCACCCAACCATTCAATAATTGTTGTTTGCGGCATGGCTTGCCCGAACAAATTGCCCCGGAAATACTCACAGCCGAAATCTCGGGCAATAGTTAGATCATCTTGGGTGTGCACATGATCCGCCAGCACACGCAAATTGCAGGCCTTGGCCGTGTCGACAATACGTGTCACAAACTCAGGCCTTTGCAACTCGGCAGCTTCCCGGGCAAAGCCTATATCGAGACTAAGTTCCGTAAACGGAATCCGACAGGCGGATTCTATACTCAAGCTATCCGCTGACAGGTCGCCCAGCGACAATCGGATCCCCTGTAAACACAGCCGCGCTAAACTTTCCCAAGCCATGGGCATCTCCGCCAAAAGCCCGGCTTGACTTATCTCCAGCATTAAACTTTCCGGGTTAAAGCCGATAGCATTTAACGAGGCCAGAATAAATGCCGGTAACGTGCTATTACGAAGGCAGTGAGCGGGCAAATTGACCGTTAGGCTAGACGCAAATCCGGCCTCGGCAATGCGACTGCCGCCAATTAAGGATTTGGTGAACAGCAACTTGAACAACTCCTCTCCCAGACCATAGCGCTCTGCTAAAGCCAGCACAGACTGCGCTGCAACCGGCCTGTCTCGACATTGCCAAGACAATTGCGCTGCGACGCCAGCGGGCTTCAGATTGGCAGTCGCCAGTTTGGGTCGGAAAAAAATCTCAAATTCATCGTTGCGTATCGCCTGACTCATATCGAACATACCGATCTCGGCAGGATCGGTTTCACCGGCGTTGCTGTGAGCGAAATCGGATATTTTGAAACAATCCGTCAAGTTCTCTAGCGTCACCGGTTTGGATAGCGCTCCCAGCAGCCGCATGTCCCTGGTTCTTGCAAATTCGACGGCTGAATCCAGAAACTGCTTACCCGCTCCGCTGATCAACAGCAGATAACCGCCATAGCCCAAGTCGGCAATATGGCTTAAAAACGTCAAACCGGGCATGGCCGGCATACTCAGATCGCTGATCACTAGCTCGATACGCGGCTGCGCCTGCCTTAGCTCGATTAGAGCCGCAGCCGCACTACTACTGGTCACGACCTGACTAATACCCACGGTATTCAACATGAGCCGTAGCTGACGACGCGCCAAGGCATCGTCATCGACGATTAATACCGGCTCGGGAATCAGTAAATCCGCAGCAAGCTGGTTGCGGAACTGGCTAGCTGGCTGCCAATCGACTGCGATGCCGCCCTGGCAGGCATTCTTCAACTGAGTCAAGGCTGTACTCATTTCTTCGATTCGAACCGCTGCTTCGGCCATGCGTCCGGCTTGGATGGCCGCTTCGAGGCCTTCGGCCATTTCGGCAAACGGCAACGCACCTATCATTCGCGCAGACGACTTAAGTTTGTGCATGGACTTGGCGATGTACTTGCCATCAGGATTTGCTAGCAGTTCCCGACAAAACTCTAAGTCAAGGCGTGTCGAACTTATAAACAATTCCATGAGTTCGGGGACATGATCAAGATTCTCGCTACCGATAACCCGCACCAAATAATTCATATCCAGCCCGAAGCTTTCATTGCGCGGTTCAGTCGCTGCCTCAACAACCGCTGCCGGCAGGCTAGCGCTTAGATAACGGGCCAACAACTCGCGCATACGTTCCAGTTCGATGGGCTTGGGCAATACGTCGTTCATCCCTGCCTCCAGACAAGCAACCAGTTGCTTGGATTCTTTGGCGGCGGTAATGGCAATAATAGGAATGCTGCCGCCCCGGACCGATTCGGTAGCGCGTATCGCTCTTGTCAAGGTCAAGCCATCTGCCCCCGGCATATTGAGATCGGCAAACACTGCAGAAAAATCGCCTTGCAGCCACAGACCGAAAGCAGCTGTGCCGTTTGCGGCAAATGCGCTGTCATAACCCAGTGTGGTCAATTGCAACTTAACTACCGATTGGCATCCAAGATCATCTTCCGCCACCAAGATTCTCGGGCGCGGATTCTGATTTTCAGCCGTGGACTGTTGTGTTATCGATTTTGCCTCTTCCGAGGGGGCTCGCACCGGCAGGGAATCGGCTTGCATGAGCGCCTGAAGCGCTTCTCGCGTCTGGCCTGCCAGATGTGGATCCTGCAACATTTGAGCAATCGCGCTCAGCACTGCAGGAAAGCATGCCTGATCAACCGGACTGGAAACTCGATTCGCGGCTATCCGTCGCCAAGTCCGTTTATGCCGAACAGCACTAACAGCCCGAGCCGGCGCTTGCAAATTCGGCGTTTCGAACCAATGGTCGATTAAACGCACCAAACCTGCTAAGTGTTGGCTAATCTCGGCAAATCGACTCTTGGCCTTAGCGTCTTTCGGCAAGTCTTCCAAAATATACGTCAATAATTTCGCGCGGGCAGCGATTTCCGGATGGCGCTGACTATCGTTTTCTTGTAGCCAGACCAATAAGTCTATCAATTGCGCGTTGAAACGGGGCTCCCAACCGAACAAGGCACTTTTTAGCAAGATATGCCGAATTCTGGTGGCCGAATTTGCGTGATTAAATTGAGACATCTAGGCGATTTTGGACTTGCTGAGCTTGAATTCCACTAAGACGCGCAAGGCCGAAAACGGAACCGGTTTGGGATAAATCGGCACATCGGCGGGCAAACCGCCTCTGGCGAAAATCTCTTCGGGCGTGAGCGCAGTAATGACGATAACTGAATGAGCAAACTGGCCATCCATGGCAGCGATGCGATTCAGCATCTTTACACCATCCATCCCTGGCATGGACAAATCGGTGATAAGCAAATCTGGGTTATGTCGGCCCATTAAAATTAAGCCAGCGAAGCCATCCTCGGCCGTTAGTAACTCTATAGGCAGCTGCCATCCTGCAATTTGCTGGCGATAAAGATGTCGCATGACTGGATCGTCTTCTACCACCAAAATCTTCCGCGTTTGCGGCGGCAGTCCGCTGGCCAGGCTTTCCTGTTGCCGACCATTGAAAGCGCTTACCGCCTCCGCAGGAATACGCCGGTGACCGCCGGCAGTTTTCCAAGCCGGCAACACACCGGATTCCACCCAAGCTTGTACAGTCGATAAAGCCACTCCCAGGCGCTTAGCGGCCTCTCGGGTAGAGATAAAGTCTTGCTTGCGAATGGATTCGCGCATCTTGCCCACCACAATCATTTTCGTCATTTTAAACAGTTTAGCAGTTAATTGCCTAGCCCGCCTAAACCCAACTGAGGAAGGCTAGACCGAAGATAAACGGCGACTGAATTGAGAATTCGCAGCGGGAGAACGACAAGAATATCTGACCTAGCTCACCTCACCATCAGAAGATGAACCGGTTAAAACGCGGAGCTGGCCTGATGAACGAGGTCTATTTGCATAACAGCTAAGGGCAGAGACTCCCCGACTTGCTCCATATTTCAGAGCAAGCCGCAGATAAAAGACGGGCGAGATTGACTGGCCACTCCGCGCCCAGAAGGCTTAATGCCCGGAAGACGTTGTGGCACAAGAAACGCTAAATCCCTGAATTTCGACGATTACATTACGATCCGGCGCAGCCTGCAGGAAATCCGCGATGGTTTCCATAATATCCAAATCGATAAATTGAGCTTTGGTGCCATCGATCGATAACTCACAGTCATTGGGTACTTCATCCAGACATTTACGTAGTAAAGCTTTGTTCAAAAACGAAACGTCCTTATGCAAGCGCAATAAGTAATGAGGGCCGTGCTGAGTCAAGGTGATTGCCGCATGGAAATTGCCTTTCAAGACAAAGAAGAAACCGCAAGCCATCCCAATCGCAATACCTTGCAGTAAATCGGTCAGCAGAATCGCCCCAACGGTAATTGCGAAGGGCACAAACTGATTCCAACCCTTGCGGTAAAATTCCACGAATAGTGCAGGTTTTGCCAGTTTGTAGCCGGTTTGCAGCAGAATGGCCGCCAAACAGGCTAGCGGAATCATATTCAAATATTGGGCGAAAAATAGGACGCTAATCATCAGCAAAACGCCGTGGAAGAAACAGGATATTCTAGTTTGGCCGCCGGCATTGATATTGGCCGAGCTTCGCACGATCACCGCAGTAATTGGCAAACCGCCCATCAAGCCGCTGATCATATTGCCCAAACCTTGGGCTTTGAGCTCGCGGTTGGTCGGCGCAACCCGCTTATGCGGATCCAATTTATCGACTGCTTCCAGACTGAGCAATGTTTCCAGGCTGGCAATGATGGCTATCGTAGCGGCAATGCTGTAGACCTTAAGATTCGTAAGGTAGCTAAAGTCCGGCAGCCGTAGCTGGTTGATGAAATTGGCGGCGCTACCCAATTCTGGAAGCGAGACCAGATGCTTTTCGCCGATGACTAATTCTGGAGCAAAATGCATTGCCAATGAATTGAAACTGACCCCCCAGATTACCGCCAATAGTGGTCCTGGAATCAGCTTTAACGCCTTGAATTGTTTGATGAAGCCACTTTCCCAAATAATTAAAATCAATAAGGCCACGACGCTGACTAAGGTCACTCCAGGGGTAATGCCCTCTAATGCCTCGGAGAGTTCGACGAGGCTAGACTCGGCGGTTTCCTGCATGTAGCTTTCATCGCCTTCAAAGCTGGTGTCGAAACCGGTGGCATGCGGAATTTGTTTGATGATCAGAATCATACCGATAGCCGCCAGCATGCCTTTAATTACGGCTGACGGAAAAAATGCCCCAATCACCCCTGCTTTTAAATAACCCAGAACGATTTGCAGCCCGCCGGCGATCACGACGCTGAGCAAGAATCCTCCAAAACCACCCAGCGTTTCGATGGCATCAAACACGATTACCGTAAGACCGGCTGCCGGTCCGGACACACTGAGTTGAGAGCCGCTGGCCCAGGAAACCAAAATGCCGCCAACCAAGCCGGCGATAATGCCGGAAAACAAGGGTGCTCCGGATGCCAAGGCCACGCCCAGACACAAGGGTAGCGCCACCAGAAACACCACGATGCTGGCCGGCAAATCTTGGTGCAGATGTTTCAAATAAAGATTCAGTTGAGATTTCATTGGTTTGCCCAGTAATGTCAAATGCGCGAACTAATCGGCGTAACGGTAAATCGGATTGATTTGGGTGTTGTGGTCGAGTTTGATCAATTCGCTAATCAAGCCATCGTCCAGGCCGTATACCCAGCCGTGTAGGCTAGGTTTGTGCCCATGCTTCCAAGCGGACTGAATAATCGAGGTATGAGCTAGGTGATAAACTTGTTCGACGATGTTTAGTTCTATCAAACGCGCAGTCTTTTTTGCGGGATCTATCGATTCCAATTCTTCTTGATGTAATCGGTAGACATCTTTGATATGCAGCAACCATTTGTTGGTAATCACCAAATCGGCTTTTTGCGGTTCCAGGGCCGCCTTCACACCGCCGCAGCCGTAGTGACCGCAAACAATGACATGCTTAACTTTTAACACGTTAATGGCGTATTGCACCACGCTTAGGCAATTGAAATCAGTAGCCATCACCTGATTGGCAATATTGCGGTGCACAAAAATTTCGCCCGGCTGGGCGTTTACCACGGTCTCAGCGGGCACCCGGCTATCCGAGCAGCCTATCCACAAAAAATCGGGCTTTTGTTCTTTGGCTAGGTTTACAAAATAACCGGGGTCTTTTCTACTGATCTCATCCGACCAGGCTTTGTTCTCAAGCAATAATTTCGCGGGGTTAAGCATCATCAGTGTCCTTGTTTTTGTACCTTTGTCTTCTAGGGCCTTTCCGGAAGGGCTAATCAAATGCGGATTATTTTATCAGCACACCCATATAGTATCGAATCGAAATCACAAGGCAATTACTTTTCGATTTATACCGGGGTTAAACCGAAACTTAGATCGAGCCATCGCTCGACTCAATTATCACCGACACCACCGGGCCTAAGCGCTGCCACCAGGACTGCAGACTAGCTTCTTGCCAAGACAACAGCCATTGCGGATTTAGGCCTATCATCAATACTAGCAGCACCGGCACAACCAGCAATACCAGCTCGCGGGGACGCAGATCCTGGGCTTTGGCTACGCTGTCATGCACAACTGGGCCGAAGAAAGCCTTTCTCACAAAACCCAATAGATAGGCCGCGCCCAGAATCGCGCCAAACAAAGCAACCATGGTCAGCGCCGGATAAGCCTGCAAGGTGCCCAGCAACATCAGTAATTCCGCCGGGAAGCCGCAGGTGCCGGGCACACCAATACTGGCCAAAGCCAATATAAAAAATAAAACGGTCAGGCGCGGCATGGGCGTGGCTAAACCGCCCAGATGAATCAGTTCGGTGCTGCCCAAACGCTGCTGGATCATACCGGCGATTAGCATCAGGCTGCCGGCGACGATGCCGAAATTCACTAATTGCAGCACAGCGCCTTGCAAACCTTGCAGATTGAAAGTGGCGACGCCGACGATTACCAGGCCGACATGACTGATACTGGAATAAGCCAACAAGCGGCGCAGATTGGTCTGCTGCAATGCTATTAAAGCCCCGTAAATCAGCGTCACCCCACCGAAGATCGCCAGCAACCAGCGATGCTCCAGCGCCGCTTGCGGCGCCAGAGGTATTGCAAAGCGGATAATCCCGTAGACACCCAGCTTCAAACCGACCAGCAAGGCGCTCAGAAAAGTCGGCGCCTCAATGGCCGCAGTCGGCAACCAGGTATGCAAGGGCAACAGCGGTGCTTTAACCGCAAATCCCAAGACCAGTAAGAGAAAGATCAAGCCCTGCGCTGACTCAGGTACCGGCGTATTAAGGAGAACCGGTAAACCAAAAGCCAAATCCTCCGGGATTGCACCTCCGGTATGGTGCGCGTGATTAATCGCCAGCAAAATGATCCCGAACAGCAAGGGAACGCCGCCAAACAACATGTACAAGGTATATTTCATGGCGGCCTGCCGCCGCTCGGCCCCAATTCCCCATAAACCAATCAAGAAGAAAATCGGCGGTAAGGTCAGTTCCCAAAACAGGAAAAACAAGGCCAAATCCAGCGCCGTAAACACACCAATCGTGACGCTTTCCAAACCCAACATTAACGCCAGCTGAAAGCGGTTTAAATGTTGTACGCTATTCCAACTTGCTAACAAAGCCATCAAGGTCAGCAAGGCGGTCACCGGCAAAAACAAAATCGAGATACCGTCCACGCCGAGTTGATAATGGATATTCAGACTGGGTATCCAGGGGTAGTCTTCCAGCAACTGAAATTCGCCGCGTTCGGCATCGAAAACCCAAGCAACTGCAACGCTTAGCAGCAATTCCAAGCTGGCTACCAGCAATGCCCAGCGTTTGGCTAATTGATTATTCTGAATAAACGCCAGCGACAGTGCGCCCAATAAGGGCCAGGCCAGACAAAGTGACAGCAAGGGCAAGCTATCACTCATGATGCGGGCCGTTCATGTGGTGGTCATGATGTTCCGGATAATGTTCGCCGATTTCCTTGGCTTCCTGATCGATATACTTCAACCAGGGTGTCGTGTAAAAACCGGTCCCGATCAGCAGGCCGCAGATAGTCACAGCGATAATTCGCTCCTTAACCACCGTATGATGAATGCTGCCGTAGGGTTGTAAGAAACGTTTGGGGTGGGCAATGAACAGCCGTTGAAACGCCCAGAGCAGAAAAGCCGCGCCCAGCACGTTGCCCAGCAAAATCGCAATCGCTAGATACCAGCCGTGTTCCTCAATCGCGCCTTCAATCAGCAAATGGGCGGCATCGAACCCAGGTGTGCCGGGCATCACCATGGTGCTGAGTGCGGAAATCAAAAATAGCAGCGCGATGGTCGAATTGGTCTCGAACAAACCGCCCAGGCGCGGCAGGAAGGCGGTGCGGGTGCGTTCGTAAATCAAACCGATGCTAAACAGCATGCCGGCGGTGGCCAAGCCATAGGCGATCGACAACAGGATACTGCCTTCCAAGGCAAAGTCGTTGAAGGAAAACACCCCAATCGCCAACATGCCGGTATGACTGATCACCGCGAAAGCCAGCAATCGGCGCATATTGATTTGCATCAGCGCCAGCAAGGCACCGTAAAAAATGCTGATCAAGCCTAAATCGACGACAAAATGCACCCATTGCTCCGCCGCACCCGGCACCAGCGGCAAAATAAAGCGGATCAATGCATAAATGCCCAGCTTCAAGCCGGTTAGAAAAATCGCCGCGCTGGCAGCGGTGCCGTGCTCGGCTAACACGGGTAGCCAGGCATGAAACGGGAACAGCGGCATGCGGACAGCAAAGCCGAAAAACAGCAAAATAAAAATCAGGGTTTCATTAGGAATCGCCAGATTGTGATGCTTTAAGGTCAACCAATCGAAACTCAGATCCATGCCGTTTTGCGCCAAGCCAACGCTCAACAACATAAAGCCGGCCAGACTCATCGCCAAACCGGACAGCCAGTATTGCAACACCGCCTTAACCACTTTATTGCGCTGTTTACCGGTGCCGGCAAACACGGTTAACAGCACCACCGGCACCAGTTCCAGCAAGCACCAAAACCAGAATTGCAGCGTATTCAGCGCCGCAAACGCGCCGATTAAGATACCCTGATAGGCCAACAGGCAGGCAATGAACAGACGATCATCTCGATGTCGAGTGATCAGGGTATACACCAGCGCCAGCAAGCCTAAAATCGCGGTCAAGGGAATAAACAGAATATTGGTGCCGTCCACACCGACCCGATAATTCATGCCCAGTAATTGGAAATGTTCGGCAAGATGGATGCCCGGCGTTTCCGAATCGAATATCAGCAATAGATAAATACTCAGCACCACGTTCAGTAGCGCGCCGCCGAAGGCCAACAGCAGGCTGTAATTAGGCTTAGCGAACACCACCGCCAGCATCGCTAGTAGCGGCACCAAGGTTAATACCGTCAAAAGCGGTATCGCCGCCACTACGTGCCAAAAAACAATAGGGGTATTCATCGATATCCCAGCGCTACCATCAAGGTAATCAGCACAAACAAGGCCAAATATCGCGGCTGTAACAATAATTGCTCGAAACGATTAGCCGCCTGCCCCAGTCGTCGGCCAAATCGAATCGAATCGCCGCCGATACCACGCAAAATAAAGTGATATTCAAACCAGTTCAGCAAGGCTGCCGTCCACTGTGCCAGTTTGCCGGCCAAACCGCTGCCTTGCGCGAAGCTATCCTCCTCGCTATCGAGGTTGGCACCCATTTTTTGTTCTTCCCACTGCGCCAAGGACGATACCGCCCTGATCGCCGGAGCCGGCGCACCCAGAGCAGGATCGACGATGTGCTCGTCGATATACTGCGCATCCTTGGCCAACCGCAAAACCGGTTTGACCAGCAACCAATCCATCGCCGGCTCTAGCCAACCGCGTTGCAACGACGCAATGAAGGCCCAGCGGCAATTCCCAATTGTCGGTGCCACCGCTTGGATCGGTTGACCGTGCGTGTTATGCAAGATGGAGGGGGCTGTGAGCAGTAAATAACAACGCACCACGGCATGGGCGCAAAGATGCCAGGCCGCCAAAGTCCAAAACCCCAAGCCGCATTCGACAAACATCAAACCCAGTTGCGCCGAAGTGGCAAAGATTTGCGAGCTTTTAATATCGGTCTGGCTCAAGCCCACCCAATAGCTATATATCGCCGTCAACCCGCCAATCACGGTCAATAACAACATCGCCAGTGGCGCCTGCATAAATAAGGGCTGCAATTGAATGATTAAAAACACGCCGGCATGGATCATGGTGCCGCCGTAAAAAATGGCGCTGGACGGCGTCGGCCCTTCCATGGCCCGCGCCAGCCAGGGGGTGAATGGAATCTGCGCGGATTTAGCAAAGGCCGCCACCGCAAAACTCAAGGCCAGCAAATTAGCGTCGCCCGGTTCAAGATCCGCCACACTGCTGTTGATGGTCTGCCAGTCGGCGTTTTCCAGCCACGCCAGAGCCAAGCCAATGGCCAGAATAAAACCGGCATCGCCAATGCGGTTGGTGACAAACACTCGCGTGGCGTTATGCGCGGCGATGGGTCTGTGATAGGCATAAGCAATCAGCCAGTACGAACAAACGCCGGCAATCTCCCAGGCGATAAATGTAAACACCGCGTTGCCGGACAACACCAACAGCAGCATCGCCGCCGCAAATAGACTCAAGATGAAAAAGAAGCGGTGGAAACCGACCTCGCGGTGCAGGTAATTCACCGAAAAGCGCAGCACAATCAGTAACAGCAAACTGAACAAACTCGCCAAAACCAGATTAAAGGGACGGGTGCTGAGCGTGTATTCTATGCTCAATGAGCCGCTGTGTAGCCAAGTACCGTAATGCACAGTATCGGCAAGCTGACCGAATACAGCCGCGGCTAATAAACCCAAAGCCGTTAGCGCGGACAGACCAATAGCGGTTAAAGCCAGCCGGGCCGTGATTTTCTCGCCGGCCTGACCATCGATAATCCGGCAAAAATGTAGGCCGCCGATCAGCAGTGCGGCCAGCAATGGAAACATTGGAATTAGCGTTGCCCAGGCGGCCATCGTCATCCGGCTCCCATTAATGCGGGCTGCTTGATCAACATCGGCGACACCGCTTGGGTTTCGCGGCGGTAACAATCCGGTGAGTTATCCCGCATCGGTAGCTCAGTAGCGGCGGGTTGCCAACTTACAAAGCCGATGCCACGTTGGAACACAAAGATTTCGCCACTATCCGGGTCTTTGGCACCGAGATGCACCCAACCGCCGCCGATCAATTCCCGTAAGCTTGCTTGCCGCCCATAAATTTGTTCCAGCACCGCGGTTTTAGCCTCGACGATGATTTGCAAGCGCATCGCTTCGTGGATCTCCACCATCTGCAAAGGCAAACCGGTGCGCAAGTCGCTACTCGCGCCTTCCATTACCCCAAACAAGCCAGTCACGTTATGCGGAATTTTAGTGCCGCAACCGAGCCGATCGTTATTCACCGTGGAGAAATAATATTCCAGATTGATTCCGGCACCGACCGGCCCGGCTGTAAGCAGAATATTTTCCAAGATGGTGCCATTGGCGTCCTGGTTAGGATCGTAAGAAATCAGAAACAAGCGCCGATCAAAAAACACGCCCTGGGTCGCGGCTCGCCGACCGATAAAGGCAGCCGCATTGGTGGCATGGCCGAATTCCGGCCGCACCTGACTTAAATCGACTGCCCGATTTTCCACATGCAATAGGGCCGCCGGCGCAGAGCGCGGATATCCCGATGATGCAAAGCGTCGACACCGTTCGGCCGCTGCCCTACGGTCAGCCTCGGCTATGGTGTCGCGAACCTGTTGAACATAAGGCTGCATGTGCTCCGGAACTTGATCCAGATCGTACCAGCTAATCAAATCGCTGCAGGTATCGTGCTGCGCACCGATAAACCAGGTGTCTTCCGGGATTTCGATACCGGTTGCGTTTAACAAATCGCGCACTTCGCGGCGATTAGCCATCGCCGCAAACACCCGTGCATTAGGACCGCCGCGCCGCCCGCCGCAAGCACCGCAATCATGGGCGGCTTCGTGAGGATTATTCTGGCTGGTGGAGCCGTGCCCAAGAATCGCCACGACTCGGGCGAAGCCGTAAGTCAAACCGGTGGTTCTCAGGAACTGCGCCACCCGATCGGCTTGTTCCCGGTCGGTGAAGCCTAGTGTCAGTCCGGCAGACGCGGTGTGCCCATTATCTGTCGCGGTAAAATGCAAATGCGTCGGGACAGTCGGCACCATTCGGGCTTGCCAGACATGCTCCAATCGGCGCTGCCAACTCGGCAATAAGCTTTTTGCCAGCAAACGCCACAGTTTCAGCGGGGCCAGCAGATAAGTCAGCGGATAAGCCCGCAGCAGACTAACGCGCATGCCTTGGTAAAGCAGATAAGACAACTGGTTAGCCGTCCTCAACCCGCGCTTATGCCCGATCAACTGCTGTTCATGGCCGGGAACCGCGACTTCATCGACTTGATGAACCGGTGTGACCACGACCGGGCATAAAGGCGTGACGTGGTGATCATCCAGCGCTTTGTAATTCATCGCCACGCCGAAAAATCCAGCGGCCCCTAAGGTCTCGATCTGGGGGCTGAGTCCTTCCAAATGCCGACGAAAGCTCTCCTCCCGCTCATCCATACAGAAAAAAACCTGCGCCTCGGGCCGGCTGTCGCGTCTGGCCCAGCGTCCCCGACCATGGTTGGCATGTAGTGCTTGCAGCAGCGCTTGCTGATAGTGGCGTTCATAAGCGTTCAGCCAAATGGTATTGCGCTCGTGCTCGCCTAAGGCGTCGATAGTGTCCAAACATGCCAATAATGGGGCTTGTGCTATGCCCTTTACATCACTGGCGCTGAGACCCAGTAATTGGCAAACCCGAAACAGCCGCCAACCTTGGTGATAAACACTGAGGTCCGAGGGTGCCAACGGACTAAGTTGCCAGGTCCAGATTCGTTCCGCTAAGGTTTGCCAAGCCAGCTTATCTCGCGACGTCTCGTTTGCTAATGATTGCGCGGCCAGCGCCAAATACTCTGGCAATTGGCCCTGAAATAAGGTCTGTCTGACCGAAAACTCCGCCAAGTTTTTCGCAAAATAGCCGCGCAATTTGTCCAGTTGCGCCTCGCAATGCCATTGTTGACAACATAGCTGTTCCGCGTAAAGCCGATCCAGGGTCAAGCGTATTGCCAGGTAATCGGCCAATAGAGGTTTAGTTGCGTCGTCCGCTTGATAGTTCGGATGGGTTTGTCGCCAATTGATCAAGCCGGACCAACCCGGTAACTCCAGGGCCAGCCTTTGTAAATAGCCTGCCCAGTGTTGCTCGGGAACAGCCAGCGCTGTCAACTGTTGAGCAATCGCATCGATGGCATCAGCAGGCAGCGCCGCAGTAACAGCCTGCCAATTATTGAGCTCCTGAAAAATCGGCTGAGCATCGTAGATCAAACTCTCCCGCCAGGCTTGATATAAGCCCAGTTCTTGGCGCTTGGGTAAACGCCAGGCTGCCAAACCTTCATCCAGCAAAGACGCGGATAAGCGAATCAATGTTGGTCGTACCGAGTCGAGAATATCCTTGCCGGTTAATGCCAGCAGCAAGCCGCGCAATGTTATGTTGTCGCCGACCTGCGAAAATAACTTTGCCAGATTCTCGGTGCATGATTGGCGCATCTGCTGCGCGCCGGTATCTGCCGAACCCGGCGACCATTGCTCTATTTGCTCGGCGGACAGATCGAGCAAATCTTCCGGATGCAAATCAGGCATCTGCAGGCCAAGTTTAGCGAGCAGGGCGTTCCACAATTCGCGCGCTGCTTCACCAGTGGTGGTCGGCTTATCTAACACCCCCAGTTCTCGCACCTGCCAATCAAACTGCGCGGGCGACAGTACCGGTAAATCGTTCAGCAATGCCAGCCTAAAAAGCATTTGCCGAGTAACGCTCATGCCATCAATCCTGCAAACTACTGTTTCCAGCTCTGTACCAAATTGCTGCGCCAACGCGGCATCGATATCTTCATCGGCTATCCGACCTTGCGCATAAAACTCGCGAAACTGTGCGGTGGATAAATAACAACTGATACCAGTCAACTGGGTAAATTCCGCCAACGCTTGCTCGAACGGCAAATGCTGAAAGCCATGCAAGGTATTGTGATGCACGAAATCATGAATCGGCCCCTGTCCCGGCAATACATGATCCAGATGATTGATCGCGTCGAGGATAATCTCATGCGGAGAGGCGTTGCCAGCTAAGGCATGGTGCATGGTCAAATCACCACCCTATTGGTTGACACACCGAACGATGGCAGTCGTTCCTTGAAATCGGGAAGGGTGTTCATCCCGTATGCCGCGCCGAGCACCAGAGCTTTTGGCAGGATCAGCCCGAAGGTGCGATGCAGGGATGCATCGCGTTGCCGAAGGGGCAGGAAGCCCCTTTCGGCAACCCCTGCCAAAAGCGAGGAGCGCAGGAAACAAGCGGTATCCGGGCCGCCTTTTCTTTGGATACTTTCTTTTGGCGGAGCAAAAGAAAGTATCTCGCCTGTCGGTGCGAGAACCGACTTTAAAAAGCCGTCGCGATAGCGACACATCCAAGCAGTCGCAAATCGAACAAAAAATCGCATCACGGCAACCTCTCCCCCATCACCGCCAACATCTTCCCCACCGTCGCCGTTGACAAATCGATTAAAGGCGCCGGTAACAACCCAAACAACACAATCCCACCAACCAATACCCCGGATACCATCAATTCCAGCGATTTTAAATCGGCGATATCGCGCATTTGTGGTCTCACGGGTCCGGTAAAAAGCGAACCGACAGTCCGCATCGCATAGGCGGCGCTGATCAAGATGCTCAAACTAAAAAACACCATCCAGCCGCCCCATTGCTGAAAGCCCCCGATCAGCGTGTGAAGTTCGGCGATAAAACCCACCGAACCGGGTAAACCCATTGCCGCCAACAAAGTCAACGTCATCAGCGTAGCGAAGCGCGGCATGACTTGCACCAGCGAACTGTAATCCTGGATGTTGCGGGTATGGGTACGTTCGTACAGCAGGCCCACCAATAGAAACAAGGCGCCAGCGATCAGGCCGTGGGCAGTCATTTGCAGTATCGCGCCGGTGAAGCCGGTTTCATTCAGCGCGGCGATGCCCAGCAACACCACACCCATATGACTCAGGGACGAATAAGCCACCATGGCTTTCAGGTCGCGTTGCCGCCAGGCCAGCAAGCCGCCATAAATCATGCCGAACAGTGCCAGAAACACTAAGAGTGGCTGGATTAATTTGGCGGCGACTGGCAGCATGACCACACTTCGCAACAAGCCGTACGCGCCCATTTTCAAGAGAATACCTGACAACAGAATACTCATCGGGCTGGGGGCTTCGACATGAGCCAACGGCAACCAGCCGTGTAAAGGAAAGATCGGCATTTTCACACCAAAGCCGATCAGAAAACCCAGCAGCACCAGTACTTGTTCTAGCTCAGGCATGTTTTGCGCTGCCTGACCCATCGAGGCCATCATGGAGCCCTGGTTTTCCAAGTCGTATTGACTGATCGCCAATAAACTTAACAACATGAATACCGAGCCACCCATGGTGTACAACACAAAATTCAGGCTGGCGGCGTGACGGCGTTTGCCGCCCCAACGGTCTATCAGGAAAAACAGCGGGATTAAGGTGACTTCCCAGAAGATGTAAAACAGCGCCCAATCCTGGGCCATGAACACTCCGAGCATACCGAATTCCAACAGTAGCACGCTGATGTGATAGCCCTTGATGCTATCGGATAGGGAGAAAGAAGCCAGTAGGGAAATACTCGTTAAAAGAGTGGCCAATATCAACATCGGCATCGACAGGCCGTCGACACCCAGGGCGTAAGCGCTGCCGAGTTTGGGGTTGAGCGGGTAGAACTCGCTGAACTGTAGTGCAGTGTCGCTGGCGTCAAACTGGGCCAATAGCAAGCACGCCAACACCAAAGCCGCCAAGCTGAACACATTCGCTACAATTCTGATCAATCCGCTGTTCTGGCCGGAAACCAATACCAGAAACATAGCCCCCAGCGCCGGGGTCCATAACAGCGCGCTCAGCATCACCATTGTCGTCGTCTAAGTCCAATACAGTAAACATTCTAACGACATTTGGTTGAAAATAGCCAATTGCACAGGAAATTGGTTTAAATGAACCGATTGAATACTCTTTGTCTCGCCTCGCGGGCAGTGTAGCCAATTTCGCAAAGCCGAATGCTTCGTGTACCCTAAGGACAATGACAAAATAGCAGGATTTGGAGGATCCTTTACATGCCCAACATCGCCATGTTTTTTAATAGCGGCCATAGTCCCACGGACAACATACAAATTAAGCACTCTCATGACCTGCAAAGTCCGCACCGGGGCTTAGGTCAAGCTTGCAGCCAGTTAGTACTATGCAAATACATCTGATCGCCGTGGGCAACAAAATGCCGGACTGGGTGCAGCAAGGTTATAATGAATACAGCAAGCGGCTGCCGCGCGAATGCGAGTTGCTGCTGAAGGAAGTCGCGCCGGACAAACGCCGAAGCGGCGACATTGCCCGGATAACTAAGGACGAAGGCGAGCGTATGCTAGCGGCATTGCCCAGCAGAGCACACGTCGTGACGCTGGACATTCCCGGCAAACCCTGGACCACGGCGAACCTGGCGCAAGCCTTGCAGCGTTGGCTGGGCAACGGCCAGCCGATCGCGCTAATGGTAGGCGGACCGGAAGGCTTATCTCAGCAAGTGCGCGACCTGGCGCAGGAATCTTGGAGTTTATCGCCGCTGACCTTCCCGCATCCTTTGGTCCGAGTGATAGTCGCTGAACAAATCTATCGCGCTTGGAGTCTGCTGAACAATCATCCCTACCATCGTTGAGTCATGCAAGCACAACTTATTCTGGCGTCCGCCTCGCCGCGCCGCAGCGAATTGCTTAAGCAAATAGGCGTTCATCACAGTATCATGGCAGTCGACATCGACGAAACACCGTGGCCGGACGAGTCGCCCGCTGCTTACGTCGAACGGGTGGCTGCGGAAAAATCCGCGCTGTGCCAGGCAATCAGCGACACCGATTTACCGGTATTGGCAGCCGACACCAGCGTGATATGCGACGGGCGCATCTTGGGCAAACCTGAAGATTTGCAGCATGCCGTTGAAATGCTGAGTCTGCTGTCAGGCCGCAAGCACCAGGTTTATAGCGCGGTATCCTTACGTGGAAGGCAACATTGGCAGGCGCTCAGCGTTAGCGATGTGTGTTTTAGGCCTTTAAGCCACCGGGAAATCGTCGCCTATTGGCAGACCGGGGAGCCTCACGACAAGGCTGGCGGCTACGCAATTCAAGGCCTAGCCAGCGTGTTTATCGAATCGATCACCGGCAGTTTTTCTGGGGTAATGGGCTTACCGCTATTCGAAACCGCGCAATTATTAAGCCTAGCAGGCATAGACATTATTCAATGAGTGAAGAAATTTTAATCAACGTCACGCCGCCTGAAACCAGGGTGGCGGTGATAGAAAACGGGGTGCTGCAAGAACTGATTATCGAGCGGGTGCGACAGAAAGGCTTGGTCGGTAATATTTATCGCGGCGAAGTCTGCCGAGTGTTGCCGGGCATGCAGGCGGCTTTTGTCGACATTGGCTTGGAAAAGGCCGCGTTCTTACATCTTTCCGATTTCAGCAGTAAAGAACTCGCCGAAAAAGCCTCGGAAAATATCGAACACTATCTAAAAGAAGGCCAGAAGCTGGTGGTGCAAGTCACCAAAGATCCACTCGGTAACAAGGGCGCGCGCCTGACCACCGATATTTCCATTCCCTCCCGCTATCAGGTTTATATGCCCTATGCCGGCAACTCCGGCGTCTCGCAGCGAATTGAGTGTGAATCCGAACGCACCCGCTTGCGGGCCTGCATCGAAGCGTATCAACACAAACACCAAGTGCCTGGCGGCTTTATCGCCCGCACGGCCGCTGAGTGCGTGGAAGACGTGATTTTGTATTCCGACATGACTTTTTTGCATATGCTCTGGGAGTCCATCCTGGAAAAAAGCACTAAAGCCAAGGTCAAAACCTTGATCCATGAAGACCTGCCGCTCAGCATTCGGACGCTGCGGGATTTGTACAAGGACGGCATCGAAAAGATTCGCGTCGATTCCAAAGAAACCTTTTTAAAATTGGTCGAGTTCGCCGAAACCTTCGTGCCGGAAATAGTCGCGGTGATCGAGCATTATTCCGGCGAGCGGCCGGTGTTCGACATCTACAATGTCGAGGACGAGATCAGCAAGGCACTGGACCGCAAGGTCAAGCTCAAATCCGGCGGCCATTTGGTATTTGACCAAACCGAATCGATGACCACCGTCGACGTCAACACCGGCGGTTACGTTGGTGGTCGCAATCTTGAAGAAACGATCTTCAAGACCAATCTGGAAGCGGCGCAAACCATTTCTCGGCAGTTGCGGCTGCGCAATTTGGGCGGCATCATCATTATCGATTTCATCGATATGCAAAGCGAGGATCACAAAAAGCAGGTATTGACAGCACTTCAGCGCAATCTGGACAAAGATCACGCCAAAACCAAAATCACCGAAGTGTCGGCTCTGGGTCTGGTGGAAATGACCCGCAAACGCACCCGCGAGAGCCTAGAACATATCCTCTGTGAACCTTGCTCGACCTGCGGTGGCCGCGGCGTGTTGAAAACCCCGGAGTCGATCTGCCTGGAAATTTTTCGGGAAATTATTCGGGTGGTCAGACAATACAATGTCCAACAAATCTTGGTTTTGGCTTCCGAGCAAGTCGTGGAAATGCTGCTCGACGAAGAAGCCGACATGCTGGCTGAGCTGGAAATGTTCTTGAAAGTCGGCATCAAAATCCGCGCCGAAGCGGAATACAATCAGGAGCACTACGACGTGGTGCTGTTATAGGCGGCGATTTTGGTCATTCACCATGTGTCCAGGGTCACCCGCAAGCTACTGTTTTGGTTGCTAATTGCAATAGCCCTTCTGCTGAGCACGGTACGGGTTTTCCTGATGGATATTGCCGATTACCGTAGCGCACTGGAACAGAAAGTCCGCGAGAACACTGGTATTCCGCTGCATATCGGCAAATTGGGCGCAAATATGCGCGGCTTCAGCCCCGAGTTGTTGCTGCGGGAAATCACCATCGAAGGCACCGAAACCGGAGCCAAGCCAGCCATACACCTAGAAGAGGTGCGGATCGGCATAGACCTACTGGAATGGTTACTAACGCAGAACTCCATGACTGCCAGTTGGGTATCTTTGATCGGGGCCAAGCTGGACATTCTGCGTAACGAAGACGGCAGCCTCAGCATCAAAGGTCTGCAGAGCAGCGAGGAACAACCGTTGTGGTTGTTGCGGGGGGGTAAATACGAAATTCTCCAAAGCCAATTAACGTGGCGGGACTTAAAGCGGCATCGGCCGCCGGTCACTGTCGAACACTTCGACTTGCTGATCAAAAACCACTATCTGGATGAAAGCCACGAAATCCATTTGCTGAGTAGTCTGCCCGAGCAATACGGCGACAACTTGCGAATTTCCGCAAGGCTTAAGGGCGATATTTTTCAGGCCAATTCAATTAACGGTCAGATCTACGTGGAAGGCAAGAATCTGCAAGGACCGGCCTGGTTGATCGAGGACTTACCCATAGGTTTGCACTTGGCGTCTGGCTCGGGGGATATTCGGCTCTGGAGCCAATGGCGCGACTCAACGCCGTTTAAGGTCAACGGCTATGTGCAAGCCCAGCAGATCGCACTCGGCAAACCACAAGGCCAAAACCTGCAATTGGATACATTTACCGGCAACCTAGGTTGGACCGAACAGAATGGTCGCCAACGCTGGAGCGCCTACGATGTGAACATCGTCGTCGCCTGCCGCAGCCGACCGGAGTGCGGCAAAGATTCAGGCGTTGCGGCTGGTGATTGCGACCAACAACCAGAATGCACAGAACCGGCGTTACCGGCCAATCGACAACGTGTGGCGGCAGGCGAGGTTTATCTGCAGCAGGATGCAAAGGGCAATCTGTCCGGGGTGATCAAGCAGTTTAATTTACAACTTCTCACGCAGTTTTTGCCGCCATTTTTACCGGCCGAATCGGAACACAACCGGTGGCTGCAACTTAACCCTCGCGGCAATTTGCAAGACCTGAAGTTTTATGCGGACAGTAATTTGCAACGCTATGCCGTGGATGGCCGGTTCAGCAATCTGGGTAACGATGCGGAAGGCGAGATCCCGCAAATTCACGATCTGAGCGGTACTGTCACCGCCAGCGATCAAGGCGGCGCGCTGATTCTAAACAGCCAAAACGCCCATTTCAATGCGACACAAATGTTTAGAAGCAGTTTGGAGGTTCCGCGTTTGCAGGGTCGCCTGGATTGGCGACAAACCGATACGCAATGGGAAATCTCCAGCGAGAACTTGCAGCTGGATAGCGCCGCATTCCAAACTCGAAGCCATCTGCGCCTGAACATCCCAAAAAATAGCGATAGCGCTTGGATCGATATGCATACCTATTTCGGCAATTTCAAAGATATTAGTAAAGTGCCGCAATATCTGCCGGCAAAAATCATGGGCAAAGATGCAGTGGCCTGGTTAGACGATGCGTTTGCCGGCGGTCACATCGACAAAGGCGAAATGGAATTGAAAGGTCGCTTGGCCGATTTTCCGTTTAGCAAAGGACCTGGCCGGTTTGAAATTGTGTTTGCGATAGATGACGGCGACATTCAATTCAACGCCTTATGGCCGCATTTGCGCGGCGTGCATGCCGATGTGCAATTTCTCGGCGCCGACTTGCAAGTCGCTATAGACGGCGGTCGCAGCGAAAATGTCGACATCAAACAGGCCGTGGTCACCATTCCCGACCTGGCTAACAGCGATTATGTTTACGTGTGGGGACAAGTTCAAAGCAAACTGCCGCAAAGTTTGCAGTATCTGCAAAAAACCCCACTACGCCCGAAAATCGAGCCGCTCGCCAAAGTAATCGCGCCGGAAGGCGATACGCAAGTCGATTTGGACTTAAAAATCGCCTACTACGAAACGCTACCCACCACCGTTAAAGTCAACGCGCATTTGGACAAGGCCCGCTTAGTGGTTAAACCGATCGATCTGGCGGTGACCGATATTAGCGGCGTGCTGCAATTCACGGAAGATAGAGTCAGCAGCAACCGAATGATAGCCAATACCCTGGGCTATCCCACCCACGCGATCCTGCAGAGCGATGCCAGCGCCACGCAAATATTGATAGACGGGATGACCGACATCAACCGCTTGGAAAAGCAATTCAGCTTCCTGAAAAACCAGGTTGCCGACGGCAGTTTGGCCTATAAAACCGTTTTGACCCTGCCTTACGATGCAGCGCAGCCGTCCACCCTGAGCGTAGATAGCAATTTACAGGGCGTAACGATCAACACGCAAGATGCGCTGGCGAAAGCGGCCGATCAAGAGCAAGCTTTAAATTTGCGATTTACCTTTGATGACAGCGCTTACTTGCCATTAAAAATCGCTTACGGCAAAGAGTTAAACGCAGCCATATTGATAGACGGCAAACAAAATCAGCTGCACTCCGGCCACGTCGTGTTTGGTCAGGCACAGGCCGCGTTTTTCGAACCGGCTGGTTTAAAACTGGAGATTAGGCAGCCGCAATTTAAATTGTCCGATGCACTTGCCGCCGTCTCCGACGATGAAACCCAGCGGCGTTTTCCGCCCGTAAAGGAAGTGGTTCTGGATACCGAACAACTGATCTGGCAAGGCCAAAATATCGGCTCGCTAAAGTGCCGTTTACAACATGCCAAACAGGCTTGGTATGCCGATCTGGATAGTCCCATGGCGCGCGGCAAATTGACGGTGCCGGATCAACGTGGCGGCGCGAATGTGATTAAGTTACAGATGGATTACTTGAATCTATCGGCTATGGACGGCCTGAACTTCGATGGCGCAGAAGAGGTGGTCACCGACTTGCCCTTAATCGATATCGACAGCAAGCAACTGCTGTGGCGCGGCGCGGATTTGGGCAGTTTAAAACTGGACACCGAACGCTTGATCAACGGTGTTCATTTCAAGCATGTGCAACTGGCCAGTGTGGCGGGCACCATCGATTTTAGCGCGGACTGGATCAAACTGGTTGGCGGCAGTTCGACGCAATTGACCGGCAAACTAAACATTAACGGTTTTGGCTTGTTCCTGTCTCAGTTGGGCTTTACCGATGACTTAATAGGCACACACGCCGAAATCGACTTCAAAGGCGGTTGGCACGGCGCGCCGCAGCAGTTTTCAACCGCCAACCTGAACGGCCAAATGCATCTCAAGTTCACCGATGGTCGCATCTCCAGCATAGAGCCCGGTTTCGGTCGTTTGCTGGGCTTGATCGCCATGGAACAGTGGGCCAAACGCTTGAGTTTGGATTTTACCGATGTCTACCGCCAAGGCCTGGCTTTTGATCAGATTACCGGCAATTTCGTCATCAACAATGGTTTGGCCTATACCGACGATTTATTGATCGATGCAGTGTCTGCGAAATTGAGTGTGGCCGGCACCGCCGACTTGGTGAAAAAGACTATGGATCACCGGGTTGCCGTCGTACCCAAGAGTGCCGGGGCGGTGCCGATTGCTGGTACAATCGTGGGTGGTATCGCCACCATCATTACTCAAGTAGTGACGGACGATTACAAAGAAGGTTATTTTTTCGGCTCGCAATACAAACTTGCCGGGCCGTGGGGAAATGTCGAAGTCACACCCTTGCACGATCAGGATGGCTTGGTGCAAAAAGCCTGGCGCGGCTTAACCGGCGGCTGGCTAGAGTCGCTGAGCAAATGACCGGTTTCGTAGATTTGAAAACGGCCATCGGCCGACGTTACCCACATAGTTAACTTGTCGAAAACCACTAAAGATTAAGCATTAAACCAGGGACACCTCATGACCATATGTGCCGCCATCCAGATGGCCTCCGGACCGCAAGTCAGCGCCAATTTGCTAGAAGCCGAAAAACAGATCGCAGAGGCCTTGAAAGCCGGCGCCAAACTGGTAGCCTTGCCGGAAAATTTTGCCATCATGGGCATGAACGAGTTCGACAAAGTTAAAGTCAGCGAGCAAGACGGCAGCGGCCCCATCCAGGATTTTCTGTCTGCCACCGCCAAAAAATACGGCGTCTGGGTGATAGGCGGCACGATGCCGATGCAAGCTAGCGCCCCCAACAAAGTACGCGCGGCTTGCCTGATTTACAACGCGCAAGGCGACCGGGTTGCCCGCTACGACAAAGTGCATTTATTCGATGTCAGCGTACCGGATACCGCCGAAGAGTATCGCGAATCCGATTCGGTGGAAGCCGGCGAGGCGTCTTGTGTCATCGATACGCCGTTCGGTCGCCTCGGTGTAGCCGTCTGTTACGACTTGCGCTTCCCGGAGTTTTTCCGACCCATGACTCGACAAGGTCTGGACATATTGGTCATTCCGTCTGCGTTCACCGCTAAAACCGGTGCCGCACACTGGGAAGTGCTGTTGCGAGCCCGCGCTATCGAAAACCTTTGCTACGTGATTGCGCCGAATCAAGGCGGCTTTCATATCAACGGTCGGCAAACCTTTGGTCACAGCATGGTGATTGATCCTTGGGGCGTGGTACTGGATTGTTACAAAACCGGCCCTGGCTTTGTCAGTGGCGAAATCGATAAAAGTCGCCTGGAAAAAACTCGCTTATCTTTTCCGGTGTTGGAACACAGACGCTTTTTTTGCGAGTGAGTTTTATGTTGTTAAGAACCCTGACTTACGGCCTACCCTGCTTATTGCTGACTGCGTGCGCGGACGCACCTGACAAATACCGCGACACCCATCATCTGGAACTGCCGCCGGTGTTGCCGATAGAACATACCAATCCACAGCCACCGGTCGCCGCCGATGATTTAAAGCCTAAATCGGCTCTAGCCGATTTGATGGCGTTTACGGACGATGCCGCGAAACCGTTGCTCACCTTGAAAACCCGCCCCGACCGGGCGTGGGAAATGGTGGCGACCGCCTTGAAAATCAGCAACATCGAAGTGCTGGATAAAAACCAGGAAGATGAACGCTTCCAGGTCCGTTACGATCCGGACACCAGCGGCAAGGATATTGGCTTTTTGCGGTCTTTAATCAACAACAATTACGACGAGGCCGAGTACACAATCAAGTTGAAAGAGGAGCGTCGCGGGGTAACCGTCAACGCCAGCCTGACAAAACCGGACGACTTGGAGTTTGGAGAAGATGGCTCGGCAGAGCTGATACGCCTGCTACACAAGGCCATAGACGAAAAAATCATTAACCGCGAGCCAGACAAGAAAACCGACGAATAAACGGTAAAAGCCCAATCAAGCACTATTCCGTTGCCAATTGCCGGACTTGCCGCCGCTTTTTTCCAGCAAGCGCACCCCTTGAATCGTCATGCCGCGATCGACGGCTTTACACATGTCGTAAATCGTCAGCAAGGCAATCTGGGTTGCAGTGAGGGCTTCCATCTCCACGCCAGTTTGGCCGGTGGTCTTCACGGTGGTTTGACAATGCACCCGATTTAAGTCGGATTGGGTTTGCAGATTAAGTTCGACGTGACTGATCGGCAACGGGTGGCAGAGCGGAATCAGATCGGCGGTTTTTTTGCTGGCCATGATACCGGCGATGCGGGCGATTCCCAGCACGTCACCCTTTTTGTGGGTGCCGGCCACGATCAACGCCAAGGTTTCCGGCTGCATCTCAATATAACCCTCGCAAACCGCCAGTCGCTGGGTAATGGCCTTGTCGCCGACATCCACCATATGGGCTTCCCCGGCGGCATTAAAATGAGTGAGCGGTGAATTGGTCATGGCATACTAAGCAAGTAAAATCAGCCACGCATTGTATTACCGGGTGAATAAAGATGTCGATTAAAGTGCTTTACTTTGCAAGTTTGAAGGACCGCGTTGGTCGTAGCGGCGACGAACTGATATGTGAGATGCCACTGACAGTTATTGAGCTATGGCAACGGGTTAATCCGAATATCCTCATGCCGGAAACACTGTTGGCGGCAATCAACATGGAGTATGTGGGACTGGAGGCCGCAGTTAGGGACGGCGACGAAGTGGCGTTTTTTCCACCGGTCACCGGAGGTTGAAAGTGATGACAATCAAACTCTGCGCCGAGATATTCGACCCTTGGCAAGAACTCGCGGCTTTTCAAACCCTAGCAGTTGATATGGCCGGCAAATACGGGGCCACCGGCATCTTCGTGGGCAGCATGCGCGACTTTAATCAAGGCGACGAAGTGCGCAGCATGTACCTGGAACATTATCCGGGTATGACCGAAAAACAATTGCAGCGCATAGTCGAACAAGCGCAAAGCCAGTGGCAATTATTGGATGTGCTGTTGATACATCGAGTTGGCGAAGTATCGCCTAACGATACCCTAGTACTGGTGGCAGTGTGGTCTGCGCATCGCGGTGACGCTTTTGATGCCAGCCGCTTCATTATGGAAAACTTGAAAAGTCAGGCACCGTTTTGGAAACGGGAAACCTTGGAATCCGGCCAATTACGTTGGGTCGAAAAAAACAGCAACGGCTATCTCGCTCAGCCCTGAGGCCGTTAAGATCGGCGCAAATTGCCGGCAGGCTTGGTGTCGCCAACGTAATTCACCGTCGGCATTTCGCCTAATGAATGCGCTTGCAACTGCCGCTGCAGTTCGGCGATTTGTTGATTGGCTTGGTTAACCTGCTGCTTCAGTTCACTGATCGTTTCGTGAAGATATTCGAAGTGAACTTGAAAATAGCGGGCCGACGGAAAGTTAGACTCAACAGCTTCCGGCGAACTAGTCTCCAATTTGGTTCGAGATTGTCTTGTTTTCATAGCGCACCCAATCACCACTCCCGGCTGAAGCATGCCCATCCACCATGAATACGGCGATGCTGTTAAAGGTAAGACGTTTCAGAACGCAAATCCCCCACTTAAAATCTCAAAAAGTTAAACTCAGCACCCCAATTATTAGGCAAATCTGGCTGGCAGCCAGCCACGCTCGACGCATTCCCGAAAACTCCATTGCGGCATAGTCTCGGTTTTATAACTCCAGAAAAACCATCCCAAATATTTTTCAAACACGGCTAATTGAGCGGCCGCATAGCCGCGACAAGCGATATTGAATTGCAGGTCGCCCATTTCGCTATCAGTATGATCGAAAGGTCCTTGAGCCCAAAGCGCAGCTATTTTTGCGTCCAAACCCAAACTCCATTCGCCGACATAGGTCGGCAGACCTAGCTCGCAAATGATCTCGTCGGCTTCGGCTTTCCAGTCGCAAACAACTTTTTGCAGGTGCTGATAAATATCCCTATCCACGTCCTCCGGCACAAAACATTGATAGCGATGGATGTCGAAGATCACATTACTGTGTTCGGGCGGCTGTAAAAACCCGGCGTATTCCCGAAAAGACCTGAATCCATCGTGAAAAACCACCGCCACTCGCTCGGGCGGACAGTAGCACCGAATCCGCCCATACGCGGCGGTGGTGTAACGTCTCAACAAGTCGGTCCCCAGGTCCCAGCGCGGCTCGTTTAAGACCTGAATCCCATGCAAAGCCCCGCGCTTACCATAACGCCGCGCCAATCTCTCCAGGGTTTCCAGGGAATAGTCGATATAAGCCTCTTGGGTATGCCATTCACAGACATCCTGAATGCCGCCATTGTCGAAACCGTTCTGACAGCCTGGTGCGGCGTGCAGATCGACAACTATCCGCAAACCAAATTCTTCGGCCCAATCGAAAGCGCTATCGAGTATATCGACGCCACCAACAATGAAGGGATACCGCGATGCGCCGAAGCTATGATGATGCGGATAATCGGCCCCGAACAGCCAATAGCCAACTGGGATACGCACCGCATTAATGCCGATTTCCGCCAGCCAGGCAAAGTCGGCACGGGTGATGAAATTGCGCCAGTGCCGCTTTAATCGCGTTTGGGCCTCGCTGCCCAATTCGACGCACCAACTGGTCTCGTCCCTGGCATTCAGCCCGTCAAACAGGCTGGGAGTCATCCATTTTTCCAAAACCAACCAACCGCCTAGATTCACTCCACGTAGCTGCTTAGCAGATTGGCTAGCAAACTCCGCAGACACCGGCGCTCCTTGGCAATTTGCCGACTAGCAGAGCGTAATCTGCCGCTTGTAGAGCGCCTGGATATTGGGCTGTTTGGTAATGGTCAGCACAGCGGCATCAGATAACCTGTTATGGATCAGATTTACCATGTCCACTTCGCCTTCAGGGTCCAGCGAGTCGAAGGCTTCTTGCATCAGTATCCACTTTGGCTTGTGCAACAACAAGCGTACCAGGCCCAAACGTTGTTTCTGCTCTCGCTCCAAATTCTTCTCCCAATCGGCGACCTGATCGAGTTGCTCTTTCAATTCTTTAACCCCGGCAAGCTCTAGAGTGTTTTCCAATACCTGCTGATCGAAAACGGCTTGGTCGGAAGGGTAACAAATTGACGCGCGCAAGGTGCCGGTCGGCAGATAAGGGCGTGGCGGCATAAAAAACATGGCTTCATCGTCCGGCAATTCGATCGAGCCCTCGCCCCAGGGCCAGAGCCCGGCTATCGCCTTGAACAACTTATTACCGGAAAACGCATTACCGGCAATCAACACCCGTTCGCCGGCTTTAATTTCTTCATTGAGGGTTGAGACGCAGACGATTCTGTCCAAACGCGAAATGCATAAATCACGAAACGCCAAGACTGATTTGTCCGTTTTGACCAATCGAATCCGATACGGATCGTGCTTGGCTATTTCGCGCTCCAGTTGATCCAAGGCCTTGCTCAATCCCAATACCCGTTCTACCGAGGCACGCCATTCCGCCACTTTACCCATGTTGTCAACCGGCCAGGATAAAGCCGCGACCATTTGCTGAAAAGCCTGTGCAGATTGCATCAACGCGCCCAAGCTGATCGTACCCAGAATGAAGCGAGGTGCAGACACGAGTATAGGAAAGGCCATGGACAATATCGAATAACCGGAGCTGAACATGGTGATACGCTGCCAGGCATGGGTTTGCTGATTCCAGGCATCGACAATATTCCCGAACAAGCGGTGAAAATGCGGATTTTCATGGCGCTCGCCGTGGATAAGCGCTATTGCCTGAGCATTTTCGCGGGCCTTGACCAGCGCGAAACGGAAATTGGCTTCCACAGTCTGTCTATTGTCGGTAGCCATGGTGAGGGGTTTGCCAATCCACCAACCCAGCGTGGAGGCGCTAGCGGCGTATATCAACGCCAACCACACCAAATGGCCCTGAATGGGAATTTCCACCAAGCCTAGACTTAGGGTGACAGTCCCCGACAAAGTCCAGAGTATTTCGGTAAAACTGGTTAACAACAGGACGCAGTAAAAGAAAGTGTGTAACAAATCTATGGCGTATTCAGTGGAGATTCGCACATCTTCGGCGATACGACCATCGGGATTATCATGCTGGCCGGGCAAGTGGGTGACCAGATAATGGCGGCCATCGCGCATCCATTGACCAATCAATTTGTCGGTTAGCCAGCCGCGCCAGCTCAACTGTAGCCGCCGCTTAATAACAAGGTGGGTCGCGGTAATCACCATATTTGCGAGAAAAATTAACACGATCAAGCTAACTTGGGTGAACAACCTCGTCATTGAGCGTTGTTCCAGGGCGTCGAATAAATCCGCACTCCACTCGGTAATAATGACCGAGACTGCAATTTGCGCCACTGTCAAGGCAACCAAAAACGCCGATAAGGTACGGATGGTCGTCTTATTTTCGGAGCACCAGAACGGTCCCGCCAATCGGACGAATTGCATAAAAAATTTGCTGGTTGTTCGCAAGGCCGTACTCCTCGTTTAAGGTCGTCGCGCAATATAACAAAATAAATGGCATCGATAACCATCAAATGTATTGATGCGCTACCGCCCGCGCCTCAGACTAAGGATAGGCTTTTGTGTTTTATGAATAAAACGGGGGAGTAAAACAGTATTGGAGATTGTTTAGCCAGCTTGCGACGAGCGATGCGTATCGCTCGTCGGTGGGAGTTTGGTGCTTATCGTTTCATCGACTCGAAGAACGCGGCATTGGTTTTAAAGTCTTTGAGCTTGCCTAGCAAAAACTCGGATGCGGCCAACTCGTCCATCGGCTGCAGGATTTTGCGTAAAATCCAGGTTTTTTGCAGTTCGTCGGGATCAACCAGATATTCCTCGCGACGCGTGCCGGAGCGGTTGATGTTAATGGCCGGATAAATCCGCTTCTCGGCGATTTTCCGCTCCAGATGCAGCTCCATGTTACCGGTACCCTTGAACTCTTCGAAGATCACCTCGTCCATCCGCGAACCGGTTTCCACCAGCGCGGTGGCAATGATGGTCAAGCTACCGCCTTCTTCGATATTCCGTGCTGCACCGAAGAAGCGTTTGGGTTTTTCCAACGCATTCGCATCCACACCGCCGGACAACAATTTGCCGGATGACGGCACGACCATGTTGTAAGCGCGGGCCAAACGGGTAATCGAGTCTAACAGGATAACCACGTCGTGCTTGTGTTCTACCATACGCCGGGCCTTTTCGATTACCATGTCGGCCACCTGCACGTGACGAGTCGCCGGTTCGTCGAAGGTACTGGATACCACTTCGCCGCGCACGCAACGCTCCATCTCGGTAACCTCTTCAGGACGCTCGTCGATCAGCAACACGATCAGGTAACACTCTGGATTGTTCTCGGCAATCGCGTGGGCGATGCTTTGCATGATCATAGTTTTACCGGCTTTTGGCGGCGAGACGATCAGGCCGCGCTGGCCTTTACCGATGGGAGCAATCAAGTCGATGATGCGGGCGGTCAAATCTTCACTGGTGCCGTTGCCTTGTTCCAAACGAAAGCGTTTGTTGGCAAACAGTGGCGTGAGGTTGGAAAAGGAAATCTTATTTTTGGATTGTTCGGGGGATTCGAAGTTGATACTTTCAACTTTCAGCATCGCAAAATAGCGTTCACCTTCTTTAGGTGGGCGGATTTTGCCGCTGACAGTATCGCCGGTACGTAATCCAAAACGTCTTATCTGGCTGGGCGACACATAAATATCATCAGGTCCGGCTAAATAGGAGCAACCGGGCGTTCTTAAAAAACCGAATCCGTCCGCCAGTATTTCTAAAACCCCATCGCCAAAAATATCTTCACCGCTCTTAGCCTGTTTCTTCAAAATCGCAAAAATCAGCTCCTGCTTTCGGGCTCTGTCGATATTTTCCAGCCCCAAAGACTCAGCTATTGCAATAATTTCAGTGGCTTGTTTAAGTTTTAACTCGGTAAGATTCATGTTGATTAAGGGAAATGAAAGAAATGCAAAACGGCAGAATACCGTTTACAGCGGAAGGTGATTGTTGGATTAACTAGGGAAGTTCAGGATGCGAAGAAGCAAGCAATGAAAATTTTAGCGTAATAACCGGACTTATCAAAACATTTTTAATAAATCCGGTTATTCGACCTGCAATTACAGATTGTTATCGATGAATGCAGCCAATTGAGATTTGGTTAACGCGCCGACTTTGGTTGCCTCAACTTCGCCACCTTTGAAGATCATTAAGGTGGGAATGCCACGCACACCGTAGTGTTGAGGCGTTTTGGGGTTCTCGTCGATATTCAACTTGGCAACAGTGAGTTTGCCCTGATATTCGGATGCAATTTCATCCAAAACCGGCGCAATCATTTTGCACGGACCGCACCACTCAGCCCAGTAATCGACCAACACCGGCATACCGGCTTTCAACACAGTTTCATTAAAATCAGCGTCTGATACATGAAGGACTAGGTCGCTCACGCCATTCTCCATTAGTTTACAAAGTCATTACTATAGTTTCGCTGCGCTTTAATTGTCAATCGATTTCAAACGCGAGGCTTTTTGGTTTATCCTATCGGGCTATGAAGAAAACACATTTGACGGAAACGCGTTTTAGCAACTTGGAGCTGTCCGACTCCATCATCAAGGGTCTAAAAGAAGCAGGATTTATCAACTGCACGCCGATTCAGGACAAATCCTTGCCCTTGTCCTTAAGAGGCAAAGACATTGCCGGCCAAGCCCAAACAGGCACCGGCAAAACCGCCACGTTTCTGCTGGCAACCTTTCAGCATTTGATTAACGACGAAAGCGAAAAAATCAAAAACCCGCGCGCGCTGATTTTGGCGCCAACTCGGGAACTGGCGATCCAGATTCACAAAGACGCCCTGGCCCTAAGCAAATACCTTAACCTAAAGTTTGCACTGATCTACGGCGGCACCGATTACCAAAAGCAGCTAGATAAAATCAAAGGTAATGTCGACATCATTATCGGCACGCCAGGGCGGATCATCGACTTTTACCGGCAAGGCGCCTTCACCTTGGATAACATTCAAGTTACCGTGATGGACGAAGCCGATCGCATGTTCGACCTGGGCTTTATCAAAGACATCCGCTTCTTGCTGCGCCGCATGCCGCCCGCGGAAAAGCGCCTGAATATGTTATTTTCGGCCACGCTCTCTTATAAAGTGACCGAACTAGCCTACGAGCACATGAATAACCCGGTACTGATTCGTATCGAATCCGAGGAAGTGACATCCAAAGCCATCAATCAGGTGGCTTACTGCCCAGCCAATGAACAAAAAATCCCGCTATTGCTGGGCTTGCTGAGACAGCACCAACCGCAGCGCAGCATCGTCTTCGTCAATACCAAGCGTTGCGCCGAACAACTGGACGATTATCTGCAAGCCAACGGTCATAAAACCGCGATGCTCAGCGGCGACGTACCACAGGATAAACGTCAGCGCCTACTCAACGACTTCCAAGAAAATCGAGTCACGCTGTTAATTGCTACCGACGTAGCCGCGCGCGGCTTGCATATTCCCGACGTGTCGCATGTGTTTAATTACGACTTACCGCAGGATGTCGAAGATTATGTGCACCGGATAGGCCGTACTGCCCGTTTCGGCGCCAGCGGCGAGGCTATAAGCTTTATTTGCGAAGAGTACGCGTATTCGATGCCGGACATTGAAGACTACATCGGCGAGAAAGTGCCGGTGCAAGCCATTACCCCGGAATTGATGGTGGAAGACGTGAACAAACCCGAACGCCGTGAACCGCGCGAACGGGTGATGCAACGCGACAAACGCCCACCGCGGGCAGAGCACAAACCCCGAGAAAACAGGCCGCAACGCCCGGCAGCGGCTACAAACCAGGCATCAACGCCCGAAAATCCTCTACCGCCGCAAACTCAGCAACCGGCTTAACCGGTCTTTGGCTATCCGGCTTGCTGATCGACACCAGATGAGCAATGCCGAAAGTCCGGGCGGACGTCAGCACGGCAACACTATCGTCTACCAGCAGCGTGCTCTGTTTTTCAAACAGATGATTGTCTTGCAGGATCTGCCAAAAGCCTTGCTGTTCCTTGGCAAAACCAAAATCGTGCGACGAAATGATTTCGTCGAAAAACCGGTGTAGACAGGTTTTTTCCATTTTCAAATTCAAGCTATCGCGGTGCGCATTAGTCACCAGGAATAAGCGTTTGCCGCTAGCCCGAACCGCATCCAAAAACTCGGTGACATGCGGATGTACCGCAATCAGTCCGGCCAACTCCTGCTTTAGCCCGACGATATTCAAGGCCAATTCACGCGTCCAATAATCCAAGCAGTACCACTCCAACCTTCCCTCCATGGCCTTGAAGCGCGGAGCCAATTGCTGCTTGGCGTCCTCAAGCGCTAAGCCGTGCAGTTCGGCAAATCGTAAGGGTACAAACTCCTGCCAAAAATGATTATCAAAATTCAAGTCCAGCAAAGTACCGTCCATATCCAACAGCACCGTATCGATTTGTTTCCAGTTGAGCATTTCAGTTTATCCTTCTAAATCGCTCTCAATAGTTCCCAAGCAAGGCCTGGATCAGTTATTTATTTTAACCGGAAAGTCGCCAAGTCCAGTAAGGCTTGATGTCTATAAGAAAAAGGATTAAAAGATTGACTAACCGGTAACAGCGGTCGCGGCCATCGCGTTCGTGCAGAACCGTCCTGCCATATTCAAGGCAGTCTTATCCCAGCTCAATGGAAAGCGCCCCTCCGGAGCCTTAATAGCCTCGCAGGAACTAAAGTCGGCGGCTTTTTAGGGACGGGTTAAGATATGTTTCATCCGGCATCAGCTATCGATAGGAGTTAAGTTCATGAGTACCATGAAAGTTCGGACCCGATTAGGATTGGGATTCAGTGGAGTACTACTGTTACTAGCCATGATCGCCGGCATTAGCATCAAGGGTATGAACGACCTTTTGTCCAACATCGACAATATGGTCAACGATAAATTTCCAAAAACGGTCTGGGCCAATAATGTCATCGGCAGTATCAACGTTATTGCCCGTTCGATGCGCAATACCCTGATTGTCAAAGATCAAGCCACCATCGACAAGGAGCTAGCCCGTATTCAAGAAGCCCGCAGAGCTATCAAGGAAAACCTAAACAAACTCGACGAAACTATTAGCAGCACAGAAGGCAAAGCCGTCCTCAAAAAAGTTATCGACGCCCGAGCCCCTTACGTGGCGGCCCAGGATCAGTTCATCAACTTGGTTCGAGAGGGTAAACAAGCGGAAGCGGTCGATTTCCTTTTATCCCAAGTCAGGAAGTTACAAGCCGATTATCTGGACGCGGTAGCCGCGCTCATCGAGTTTCAAACCAAATTAATGGAACAATCTGGGGTCGAGGCCAAGGAAACGGTTAATCAAAGCGTGACGTTGATGGCCGTACTGGCGTTAATTTCCGTTGTCATTGGCAGCCTTGCCGGCTATTTGATCACTAAAAGCTTGATGAACCAACTTGGCGGAGAGCCCGGTTATGCGGCGGGCGCGCTTAATGCCATGGCGGGCGGCGACCTTTCCGTCGCGATAGAATTGCGGGAAGGCGACAACAGCAGTTTGTTGTACGATTTAAAGGGCATGCGCGACCAGCTCAGCGACGTAGTTCGGCAAGTTCTCGGTAACGCCAACGTCTTAAGCTCGGCGTCCCAGCAGGTCAGCGCTACCGCGCAATCGATTAGCCAAGCCACCACCGAGCAGGCAGCCAGCGTCGAAGAAACCACCTGCTCTATCGAGCAACTCAATGCTTCGGTGCAACAAACGACCGAAAACGCCCATATCACTGAACAGATGGCCGGCAAATCCGCCAGCGAGGCCAAACAAGGCGGCGAAGCGGTAATAGAAACCGTCAGTGCCATGAAACACATCGCCAAAAAAATCGGGCTTATCGAAGATATTGCCTACAAAACCAATTTGTTATCCCTAAACGCGGCAATCGAAGCCGCCTCCGCTGGCGAACACGGCAAAGGCTTTGCCGTCGTAGCGGCGGAAGTCCGTAAACTGGCGGAAAGCAGTCGCACGACGGCGGCGGAAATCAACGAATTGGCGTCCAACAGCGTCTCGATCGCCGAAAAAGCCGGTGCACTAATTGGCGACGTGCTACCGGGTATCATCAAAACTGCCGATCTGGTGCAAGAAATCAATGCCGCCTCCGCCGAACAGGCCGGCGGCATTAAACAAATTAGCGAGGCGATGCGTCAGTTGGATAGAGTCACCCAACAAAATGCGGCTGCTTCGGAACAAATGGCGGCAACCGCCGAAGAATTGAACGGTCAAGCCGAACAACTGCAAACCGTGGTTGGTTTTTTCAAATTGGCCAATAGTTAGACGTGTTATCGCGCCGGTCGTCGAACGGCGTTTGGCATCCAAATCAAACCCATTTTAGCAATCACTTGTAAAACCCAAGCCGATGCCCAACAGACCGAAAATTCTAAAACAAACCGTCATCGCGCAAACTCGGCAATTCTGCATAGAATCCTTGGATTTGGAGTTTAGTAACGGCGAAAGACGCCAATACGAACGTCTGGCTCGTAGCGCTTCCCATGGCGCTGTGCTAGTGGTACCGATGCTGGACCCCGATACAGTGCTGTTGGTCCGGGAATACGCCGCCGGCATCCATCAATACGAATTGGGTTTACCTAAAGGCAAGCTGGACGCCGGCGAGGACATGCTGGACGCCGCGAATCGGGAATTGAAAGAGGAGATTGGCTACGGCGCCGCCAAATTACGCCATTTGCACCGCGTATCCCTGGCGCCGGCCTATTTGGAGCACACAATCGATATTATTCTCGCCGAAGAGTTATACCCGGAAAAACTGGTGGGCGACGAACCGGAAGAACTGCAAGTAGTACCCTGGCCATTAAACAGTATCGACACGCTGCTGGCCACTGGCGAATGCAGCGAAGCGCGCTCGATCGCTGCCTTGTATATGGCGTTGGCACATCTGAACAACCGCAATTAAGCCTGTCCATCACCAATGGTCAGCCGAAAAATTTCGTGTATCTACCGCTTAAACCCTTATATCTTGAACAAAGGCTCCAAGCCGTCAGCGCTTTTCCGATCGCCGCCAGTCACTGTCGGTTTAGCGGAAAACGCCTGCCAAAGCGCCTGGCCTTGCCAATCCTGATGCTGTCCTGAATAGAGCAAACGATTCAACCCCAAAACTTCTTCCCTAAGCGCCTCGGTACAATGGGCGGCAATTGCGCCCAAACTCTCCGCGCCAAACTCAGCCTTGCCCCACTGCAGCAAAGCCTGCTTGGCGGCCTGCGAATTATTCTCCCAACAAGCCCGTTTCAGCGTCTTTTCGAGGGCAGTTACCGGCAGAACCTTTGTGTTGGGTGAGGCCGTTGCCTCTCTGCTGGAAGGGCGGCCATACAGCACCGCCAGAGTCAGCAACCAAGCCAACGCCAAAGTCGCCGATACAGCCTGCCAAAAACGGGTATCGCTGCTGCTGGTGACGCTTATCGGCGACGCACTAACTTGACTATTTTGCGGCTCCTGCATCGCAGTCGTCGTAGCAGGCGGTGCCGACGCCTGGGTATCTTCGGCGCTAGCCGAGGCTCTCAGCTTGACGCTGGGCAGGTGCGCAGTTTCCATTTTCTGAGTTTTAGTGTTGAACCAGGCAATGTCCAGCGCCGGCAAGCTATATTCACCGGGCCGGGAAGGGATGAAGGCAATTTTTTCCTCGCGCAGCGCCGTCAAACCTTCGCTTTGTTTGTCTTCCTTCAGCACGGGTTGGTCGGGATAGGTTTTGATACCGTCGATAGCGGTTTTACCGAGCAGCTCCGGCAACTGACCTACCGTCGCGCCTTTCGCGCTGAGGGTGAGGGTGCGGGTCAAAGGTTCGCCGACTTGGGTTTGCAGGCCGGCATCTGACCATGTTTCGCTGAGTTTTACCGACTCGGCGCTCAACCAGTTCGGACTTTTAAAGCTGGCGGGCACCGCTTGCACATTTAAGGTGATGGCTTTGGAAGCCAGCCGGCGAGATTCGGTGTCGGGCCGGTTGAAAAAGCCGTTAAAGCGCGGTTGCCGTTGATTGCCGATGAATTCAGCATTTAAGATCAACGGTGCAATGGTAAACACCCCACTTTGCTGTGGAAAAATTGCATATTTGCGTTCAGTCACCCAATAATCCACCCCCTTGATTTGGGTGGCATAGGTACTATCCTCGCCCAGTTTTTCGACCAGCGCATCCTTGATCTCCGGCTCACTAAGACTGGCCTGAGTAATCTGTACCTTGCGGAACAACTTCAGCGTGTACAAGACCTGCGATTGCACGTAAGGTTGCTCGGGCGTGGCTGTTACCTCCAGAAATATGTCGTCGTTGCCTTGCGGCGTGGCGGTATTTTCATTCACGACCAGTTTCAAAGGCTTGCTGCTATCGGCACCGAAGGCAATCGGCGGAATGAACAACTCCCCGGCTTGTTTGGCCATCGCCCGGACTATCCATTGTTCGCTGCGACTGCTCTTGCCGTTCACCCACGAGGAATTACTGCTACGCTGCTGACTGAGAATTTCGAAATTTTCTTGCAAGGGCGCAAAATCGGGGTTGCCGTCCGGATCATCGCTGGCCGTGAAAGTAATCTGAAACGATTCGTTTAAGCCAACCGGGTTGCGATCAACCGCCACTTGAATCTCTGCCGCCTGTAGCGCACCGTTCAGAAGGATTAACAGGCCAAACAACAACCGCGCACAATAATGTCTATACATACAATCAATCATTTACTTCATCGAGAAAGGTTTATGTACATCGTGGCGATCATCGAACCAACCGTATAACACCGGCAATACGACCAAGGTGAGCAGGGTCGAGCTGATCAAACCGCCTATTACCACGATAGCCAAAGGCTTTTGCACTTCGGAACCGGGGCCGATAGCGAACAAAAACGGCACTAACCCCAACAAGGCCACCGTGGCGGTCATCATCACCGGTCTGAAACGTTGTTCGCAACCACGGCGTATAGCATAGTCCAGACTCAGACCGCTTTCCCGCTGCGAACGGATATACGAGACCAGCACCACCCCGTTTAGGACCGCGATGCCCCACAAGGCGATGAATCCCACCGAAGCCGGCACCGACAGGTACTCGCCGCTAAGAAACAGCGTGATGATGCCACCAATTGACGCAAACGGCAGTACCAGAATAATCAAGGTGGCAAAGCGCAGCGATTTAAATAGCATAAACAACAAAAAGAAGATTGCCGCGATGGTAACCGGAATAATCATCTGTAGATGGCCCAAGGCGCGTTCCATATTTTGAAACTGGCCGCCCCATTGCAAATAATAACTTTCCGGCAGTTTGACCTTATCGGCCACCGCTTTTTGTAACTCAGCGACAAAACCGCCCAGATCCCGGTCGCGAACGTTAATGCCCACCACGATGCGGCGCTTACCCATCTCCCGGCTGATTTGCGCCGGACCGTCGTTCAGAGTGATATTGCTGACATCGCCGAGCGGCACGCGCGCGCCGTTCGCAGAAGTCAGCATTATGGCTTCGATAGCGCCGATATTATTCCGAAATTGCTCCGGCAGACGCACGGCCGCCGAAAAGCGCCGTTCGCCTTGATAAATTTCAGTCGCCACCTTACCGGCAATCGCGGTTTCTATCACATCATGAATATCGGCGGCGTTCAAACCATGACGGGCAATGGCTTGCCTATCGACGGTAATATTCAGGTATTGCTGGCCAGTCAAGCGCTCGACACGAATATCACGGGCACCGCTGACATCCTTGGCTACGCCGGCAATTTCATCCGCCAGTCGCTTCAGTTCTGCCAGATCGTCACCAAACACTTTTACCGCCACATCCGAGCGTACCCCTGTCACCATTTCATCGACCCGATCGGAAATCGGCTGCGCCATCACGATCTGCATTCCCGGTAAATTTTCGGTAAGTTTGTCACTCATGGCATCTGCGATATCATCCTGATTCCAACCAGCCGGCCATTCCTCACGTGGCGTTAAAGTCGCAATCGGTGTTGATTCATTTTGTCCTTGCGGATCGGCTGGACTCTCGCCGCGACCGACGTTGGTGACCACGGTTTTGACGCCGGGGATTTCCATCACCATCTTCATTGCCTGCATTTCTACGTTAATGCTTTCCTCCAGGGAAATATTCGGCATCCGGTTGATAGCTGGCACGATCGAGCCTTCCTTCATTTCCGGAATAAACGAGGTACCCAGCAAAGGCAGCAGTGCCAGCGTCGCTGCAAACACGCCAACCGAACCCCCGACCACTTTGAGTCGATTCGCCATTGCCCAATCCAATAAGCGCAGGTAGTAACGTTTGATAAAGGCGATTAACCGGGTGTCATGTTCGCCATCATGGCCTTCCAGTAAAAATGCGCAGAGTACCGGCGATAAGGTCAGTGACAGCACCAGTGAAATCAATAAGGCAATCGCGATGGTGTAAGCCAAGGGTGCGAACATCTTGCCTTCCATGCCTTGCAGCGTCATCAAGGGTAGAAACACCAAGATGATGATGCCGACCCCAAACAATACCGGTGTCGCTACTTCTTGGGCGGCACTCATCACCACTTTCACCCGGCTGGTGGCGCGGCCTTTGCGCTCACCTAACAGGCGAAAAGCGTTTTCTACCACCACCACCGAGCCGTCCACCATCAAACCGATGGCGATCGCCAAGCCACCCAGCGACATCAAATTGGCGGAGAGACCGAGTTGATTCATGGCGATAAAAGTCACCAGCGGGGTAACGATCAAGGTACTCACCACAATCAAGCTGGATCGCACATCGCCCAAAAACAGGAACAATACGATCACCACCAGCACGATACCTTCCAGCAAGACCTTGGTGACGGTATGCAAAGCGGCGTCCACCAGATCACTGCGATCGTAATAAGAGACAATCTTTAGACCGTGCGGCAACATGCCTTTGCCATTGATTTCCGCCACCCGTTCTTTGATGCGGCTGACGACTTCCTTGGCATTGCCGCCGCGCAGCATCATGACAATACCGCCGACCGATTCGGTGTAACCGTTCTTTACTACCGCGCCAGCCCGCACCTCATGACCGATCGTCACTTCGGCGACATCGTGCATATGCACCGGCACGCTGTCGTCCTCTTTGAGCACTATATTGCCAATATCCTTAAGCTCGTTGATTAAGCCCACACCGCGAATCAGATACTGCTCGGCATAATGCGGCAATACGCCGCCACCGCTATTGGCGTTATTTCTGGCTAAGGCTTCGAATACTTCATTCAAGGAAATCTGGTAATGATGTAAGCGGTTTGGGTCAACCAATACTTGATATTGTTTGACGTAACCACCTTGGGAGTTGATTTCGGCCACGCCGGGAATCCCGCGCAACAACGGCCTTACCACCCAGTCCTGCGCTTCCCGGCGCTGCTGCAATTCCTCCTGCGTCAAGGCCCGCTGGCCGTCGTCGTCACGATCCAACGTGTATTGATACACCTCGCCCAACCCCGTAGAGACCGGGCCTAACACCGGATTGACCCCGACCGGCATTTGCTGTTTTACCTCGATAAGCCGTTCCATGACCAACTGCCGGGCGAAATACACTTCGGTTTTGTCAGTAAAGATCAAGGTAATCAGCGACAAGCCGTTTTTGTTTAAAGAGCGCATTTCTTCCAGGCCTGGTAAGCCGGCCATTGCGATCTCCAAGGGCACGGTGACCAAGCGTTCGACTTCGTCCGGCGAACGACCACTGGCTTCGGTAGCGATTTGTACCTGGATATTGGTCACGTCCGGGAATGCATCCACCGACAACTGCTGTACGGCACGCACACCGAAGAGCGTGACCGCCACCGCCAGCACTGCCACCAGGACACGCTGATGCAGAGCGCCTGCTATAAGGCTATTAATCATGCTCTACTCCAAGGTGCTGCGCAGACGTTCATTATTCAGGTGAAACGCGCCGCCCACGACAATTTTTTCACCCGCTTTCAAACCTTCCAGCAACGGCCGTTTCTGCGCTTCTTCGCGACCCAGCCGCACCGGACGCAATTCGAAACGCGCGGAGCCGTTTTCCACAAAGACAAAATCCCGGTCATTTTCCCTCACCACTGCCTGGCTGGGTACGATCAAAGTTTGCGAACCGGGTTTATTGATTTTCAAGGTGGCCAGCATTTGCGGCTTGAACAACCGGTGCGGATTGGCCAAGGCCATCCGCACCGTTACCGTGCGCGTGTCGGAATCGACCATATCGGCGACATAAACCAGCTTGCCGCTAACTTCTTGCTCAGGCAATGCGGGCACCTCAGCGAAGGCTTGATCGCCTTGGCGGGCCCAATGCGCTTGTTGCTCGGGAATTTCCGCAACCAGCCACAATTGCGACAAGTCCGCGACGGTATATAGGCTGTCCGCCGGTTGCACGACCTGACCAATAGCCACGTTACGCTCGATCACCGCGCCGTCTATGCTGGCGGTAACCGGCGAGAAAGAATGGATGCTGCGTTGTTTGTCCAGCCGCTTCAAATCGGCTTCGCTCATGCCCATCACCCGTAATTGATCGCTGGCGGCGCGTAAATCGACTTCGGCCTCGGTCAGCACCACCTGCCGCTCCTGAAATTCAGCCTCCGAGATTACCCCGCTTTCCATTAAGCGTTCAGCTCGTTTGACGGTAATCCGGCGTAAATTGACTTGCGAAGCAGCTTTTAAATAGTCCGATTGGGCTTTACCCAATTCGGTGCTGTTCAATAAGGCCAGGCGTTCGCCCTTTTTCACGGATTGACCCAGCATCGCATTGATTTCGGTAATCCGTCCCGTAACCGAAGCGCCGATCCGCGCCACCCGCGCCTGATCCAGTTCCACCCTGGCTGAGAGATTCAGCGATTCGCCGACTTCACCGGGCTTGACCTCGGCAATGTTCAACAGCTTCAGCAAAGCGGGCGAGGCTTCGAGGACCGGTTTCAGATCGGCGCCAACGGCTGGCAAGGCAAAACTCAGCAAAAACAGCACTGCCTTAAACGGCGTGAAGCGAATGGGAGTTTGGAGCTTGAGTTTCATGATATGTCCTATAAACAGAAGTAATTTTCTTGTACCAATGGATAGCAGCGTTCATTGCCAACCGGTTCAAGCCCAACGTTACCGGATTGCCAAGGGTGTTGCCTATTGCGCTTTAGGCCGACACGGCAATTCAAACGCTGCCTTGTGAATTGGCACCTATGTCGCAACATTGGGGGATTGCTGGCTGACCAACACCTTATCGATACGGGTACCGTCGATATCGACAATCTCGAAACGCCATTGCCGAAATTCGAAGTCATCCGTTACTTGGGGAATCTTTTCCAGGTAAAACAGAATGAAGCCGCCGACCGTGTGATAGGCGCTATCGGCCTCGCCGGGCAAATTGCCTTCCATGCCGATCACCGTTTTTAGGCGCTGAATCGATAAGCCGCCATCCACCAGCCAGGAACCGTCGGCACGTTGCACCACGTCGATGTCCAAATTGGTGCGACTGGGCAGGTGGCCGACGATGGCTTTCAACACATCGCTGAGCGTCACCAAGCCTTCGATATCGCCATATTCATCAACGACCAGGGCCAGATCGGCCCGCTTTTCCTGGAAGAAAGCCAGTAACTGACTCAATGTCATCGATTCCGGGACATATAGCGGTGCATGCAAAATCGGCTCAATATCCAAGGCTGCGCCGGCCATCGCCCGCTTTAGCAAATCACTGCGCTGCAATATTCCTACCACATTTTCCAAGCCGCTCCGACAGATCACCGCTCGGGCATAGGGACAGTCGGCGATCTTCTCGCGTATCACGGCTTCGGAGTCGCTCAAATCGATGCCAAATATTTGTTGCCGGGGGGTCATGGCCGCGCCGAGCAGTTGTTCGTCCAGTTGCAAGACGTTGCCAACTAAGTGGCTTTCGCTGGCGTGAAACACCCCGGATTCCGCACCGATTTCCATCAGTAATTTGATTTCTTCACTGGTGACACTGGTCTGCGGCGGCCGATGTGCGCCGAAAATGCGCAGGATCAGGGTGCTGGAAGAGGACAGTAACCAAACCACGGGACTGGCGATGTAAGACAGGGTCTGCATCGGCCGGGCGATGAAAACCGCTATTCGTTCCGGATGCAACAAAGCCAAACGCTTGGGTACCAGTTCGCCGATCACCACCGAACAATACGTTAACAAAAACACCGTCGCACCCAACGCTATGCTTTGGGCGTAGGGCTCTAATAAGGGGATGGTCGATAGTTGACGACACAAGGGGTCGGTCAAGGCATCCTCGCCTAGTGCGCCGCTGAGAATGCCGACCGAGGTAATACCCACTTGCACGGTGGATAAGAAGCGTGACGGATCTTTGTGCAGCTTCAACGCGGTGCGCCCACCGCCGCGTTTTTCGCCGGCCAATTTCTGCAACCGGGCCTGGCCGGAAGAAACCAGCGACATTTCCGACATAGCAAACACGCCATTTATAAGGATCAAAATCAGTATCAGGCCAATATCCATTGTTCAATTGCTTCAATATATTAAAGGGAACGGGCCACCTTGCCAGGCTTTAAGCACCGCTATAGATCCTATGATCCCCGCATGCACACCAGGACTTACCAGGCAGGGCCGGACGAATTAGTTCGATTGCGCTGACCATATTGGTATCTAAATTTGCGTTTCAACAAACCGGTCGGTTCGTCCGGTATCCGCTTCAATAATTGCTCGTTGGCGCGCTGAGCTTCGTCTTTCTCCGTGGCTTGCGCGGCTTTATCCGTCTCGGTGGGTTCAGGCTTGGGCGATTGCGGTTGCTCGTCCTGCTTGGCCTCGGCGTCTCGCTGTTGCTGCTCTTCTGTGGCTTTGTTCTGCTTAGGGTCCTGCTTGGCTTCTGCTTGCTGTTTGTCTTGCGGGTTTTGCGCCTGCTGCGACTCCTTATCGGCCGGATCGGACTTGCCATCCTGCTGTTGCTGATTTTGCTGCTGCTCGGAAGAATCCTGTTTGTCCTGTTTTTGTTGGTCTTGTTGAGTCTGATCCTGCGGTTTTTGTTCCTGCTCTTTTAGCTTCTGTTCAACAAGCGCCTTGTTGTATTTTGCATCCTGATGGTTAGGATCCAGTTGTAAGGCCTGCTGATAAGCTTGCACCGCTTCTTGCAGCTGACCGGCCTGAGCCAAGGCATTGCCGCGATTGTAATGCCCTTCCGCGCTCTGCGCGTTTTTCAAGGTTTCGGCAGCTTCCCGATATTGACCGGCCTTGTACTGGGCGGCGGCGCGCCAATCCGGGTTATCGAACTGCTCGGCGGCTTGTTGGTATTGCTGTTGCTCAAATGCCTGCAGGGCTTGTTGATCCGGGGTTTGCCACAGGCTTTGCCAGTCCAGTGCGTAGCTATTTTTCGGCAACGGCAATAAACACAGGACTGCCAGCAACAATCCTTTTCTAAATTGCAAAGCCGCCCAGGGGATGACCAGCAACAACAACCAAGGACCTTTCTCATCCCATTGCTGCAACAACAGATTGCTATCCAAGTTTTTGCTGTCGGCATCGGCACTATTGAATAAACGCCCTAAATTCTCGACGTCCGCATCATTGGCAGTCACCGGCTGATAAATACCGCGACCATGGTTGGCCAGTGTGCTCAGCGCGGTTTCGTCGAGCTTTGCAAGCACAATGGCGCCATTACTATCTTTTAAAAACCCAGCCCCTTGTAACTGGATAGGCGCTCCTTCCGCTGTGCCCATCCCCAACACCGAGAGCCGGTAATCGCCCACCCAGTGTTCGGCCTGTTCAGCAACATTGGCATCGACGCCGTCGGTAACCAACAGAATGTGCCCCTTAACTAAGCCGGCCTGACGCAGCAAGGCTACCGCCGCATCCAGTGCTACGCCGGTATTGCTGCCGGGACTGGGCATGATGTCGGTGGTCAGCGCGGTCAATTGGCTGTCGATGGTAGCGATATCGTTGGTCAAGGGGGTGACTGTGAAGGCATCGCCGCCATAGACCAGCAGCGCGGTTTGGCCATCTTTGCGCTGTTTGAGCAAATCGGCAATTTTGTAGCGGGCCTTGCTGATCCGGCTGGGTTTGATGTCGGCGGCTTCCATGGATTTGGACAAATCCAAGACAATCACCAAGGCCGCGTCATTTCTAAAAGCCGGGCTGGGTAAACGCTGCCAGGTGGGACCGGCCAAGGCTATGATGCTCAGCAACGCGGCAAAACCCGCGCCAAACAAAGAGCCGCGCGCTTGCTGCAAAGGCTTGTCTTGCAAAATGAAGGGCAGCAACTCGGCATCGCACACGTCGCTCCAGTTACCGCGCCCTTGCCGATGCCGTACCAGCAAGACCAAAAACAGCGCGGCCGGCAACAACGCCAACCACCACCAGGGCCGCAGGAAATGAAAATCCGCAAAATTCATGACCACCTCAATCGGGCCAAGGTTAACCATCCCGTCAATAGTAAGGCCAGGCCCAGCGGCCAATAAAACAATTCGCTGCGCGGCCGGAAATATTGTTTGTCCTTTTCCACGGGCTCCAATTGATCCAGCATTCGGTAGATTTTTTCCAACTCTTCGGTATTACGGGCCCGGAAATAGTGGCCGCCGGTGGCGTCGGCAATCGCGGTCAGGGTTCTTTCATCAAGATCGGCGGACGGATTCACGCGACGGGTGCCGAATAGGCTACGCACCAACACTTCGTCGGCACCTATGCCTATCGTATAAATTTTCAGGTGATGCTCGGCGGCCAATTCCGCCGCCTTTAATGGCGTCAATTCGCCGGCAGTATTCGCGCCGTCGGTCAATAAAATCAACACGCGGCTGGCATCTTGCTGTTGTTGCAGACGCTTAATCGCCAGACCGATTGCGTCACCGATCGAGGTTTTCGGATCGTCCTCGGTAATACCGATAAAAGCCTCATGCAGCAGAGTTTGCACGGTCTTGCGATCAAAGGTTAAGGGCACATGCAAATAGGCTTGCGTGCCAAACAGGATCAAGCCCAGGCGGTCGCCAACCCGGCGTTGAATAAAGTCACCGGCCACTTGTTTGATGGCCGTCAAGCGATCCACGCGCTGCTTGCCAAGAATGAAATCCTCTTCTTGCATACTGCCGGACACATCGACCGCCAGCATCAAGTCGCGACCGTTGACCGCTTGCTCCAAGGGCTCGCCCAGCCATTGCGGACGAGCCGCGGCCACCAGCAAACACAACCAAGCCACCGCCGCCAACCATACAGGCCAGCGCCGCTCGCTACTGACCACACGGCTTGCGCTGGGGCCGAAATCGTCCAGAAACGGCACTTTCAACGCCGCTTGTTGAGCCGCAGCCCGGGCAGGTAACAGCCAACGTAATAACATCGGCAACGGCAACAACCATAACAACCAAGGCCAAGCCAATTCGATCATCGTTTTTTCGCCTGCTGCTTCAACCAACGTTCGCAAACCGCAAACAAAGCCTCCATCTCGGCGTCGGCTGGGGACGTTTGTCGATAATGACCATCGCCCAGACAACGACCAGGTCCCTGAGTAAAGGGGGCATCCGACAAGGCTTGATCCAAGTAGGCCAACCAAGCTTCGCCGCGCAAGCTGGCCACATCGCTGCGCGGCGCAGTACTGATGGCAACCCGCCGCAACAATGAGGACAAGGCCGCCAAGGTCTGCCGGCCATCGGCGTCGCTATCCCGGCGAATGGCGGATAAAAGCTTTTTCGCCGTTTTGAGCGCTGTCTGGCGGCGGATGCGCCGATACAAATACCGACACAACACAATCGAGATCGGCACAAATACCGCTAACAACCACCAGCCCGGTGCTGGCGGCCAAAAAGCTACTGGGTTGGGCAAATGAATATCTTTTAAAGGCAAGGGTTCCATGTTGAATATCTACAACGCGTCGAAATCTGGGATTGGGGTATACAAAATCAGCAGGTCGTCGACTTGCTGATGAATAGCCCGCAACTCGTTAAATCCGGCCTGCGCGGCTTCGCGCTGGCCTGTCTCGCACCGCCAAAATAGACTCTGGGCCTGCGCATGCAGTTGTCCTTGTAATTGCTCAATACGTTCCAGCCAATCCTGGGCATACTGTCTATCGTTTTGTACCTGTTTTAGCCAGCGGCCCAGATGGGTGCGGCCTTGTTCCAGAATCGGCCAGTTTTTTGTCGCTTCAGACGGTTCAGCGAAAAGACAGGTCTGCACCCGCTGCAACCATTGCCGAGTATCGAAACGACGAATCGCAATCGCGATCTGTTCTGCCGATAGCTCGGCATCCGCATAAAATCGCCAGTCGCTGAAAGGCCGATAGGCGATCACCCAGTCGGCAATCGCCGGGGCCGGCATGGGCCGGGCAATCGCGTACCCTTGCAACAGATGGCAACCCAACAACAACAGCACGATGCCTTGCTCCTGACTCTCCACGCCTTCCGCTACCACTTCCCGGCTAAAGGCTTTGCTGAGTGCAATCACGCTTTCGATGATGGCGTAGTCGTCCGGGTCGTCGAGCATATCCCGCACAAAGGTTTGATCGATTTTCACGGTATCGACCGACAAATGCCGCAAATGGGTCAGCGACGAATAGCCGGTGCCGAAATCATCCAAGGCGACGCTGATACCCAACTGTTCCCGGCAGCTTTTGATGATGCGATTCACCGCCGACAAATCATCCAATGCCGTGCTTTCCAGAATTTCCAATTGCAGATAGCGGGCATCTAATTGCGGATGAGCGCGCAGCGTTTCTTCGATGTAAGCACCAATGCCGGACCACAGCAAATGATAGGAGGAGATATTGACGCTTACCTCCAATTGCAACCCCTGCGCATGCCAACCCGCTAACTGTTCGCAGGCTTGAGCTATCACCCAGTTACCAATGCGGATTTCCAAATCGGTGGAGGCGATCACCGGCAGAAACTCTAATGGCGGCACCATACCGCGCTGCGGATGCTGCCAGCGGATCAGCGCTTCCACACCTTTAACCTGTCCTGTTTTAATGTCGACCTTGGGCTGGTAATACATACACAACTCGTTGTTGATAAACGCCGCCTCAACGTCGCGCAACTGCTGGTGGCGATGCATGACTTGCTGGTCGTGGTTTGCGTCGAACAACTGACAACGGTTTTTGCCGGCCAATTTGGCCTGATACATGGCATAGTCGGCATGCCGCAATAAGGCGTCGGCGTCGGCACGATCCAGCGGATAGACGGTAAAACCACTACTGGCACCGACCGAAATCGTTTGCTCGTTGATCACATACGGCAAGGCAATTGCCCGATGAATCCGCATGACGGCTTGTTCACATTGTTCAATCGAATTTACGCCGCCTAGCAACAGCGCAAACTCGTCGCCACCGTGCCGGGAGACGCTATCTTCCGCGCGAATCGCGTTTTTGATCCTTTCGGCCACTTCAACCAATACCCGGTCGCCGACATCGTGACCGAATTGATCGTTAACAGGTTTGAAGCCATCCAGGTCCAGAAAACAAATCGCCAACAAGGCATTTTCCCGCTTGCAATGCGCAATCGCTTGATTCAGGCGATCAGCGAATAAAATCCGATTCGGTAAGCGGGTCAGCGGGTCGTAATGGGCAAACAGTTCCAACTGCTGTTGCTGTTGTTTAGCCTGGGTGACATCGGAAAACAGCCCGACATAGTGAGTGACCTGACCATCGGCATCGGATAACGCGGAAACTGTCAGCCATTCCGCATACAACTCGCCATTTTTTTTGCGGTTCCATAATTCGCCTTGCCAGTGCTGCACTTCCTGCAAGGCATGCCACATATCCCGGTAAAAGTCCGGACCGTATTTGCCGGACTGCAACATACTAGGGTTGCGCCCGACGACTTCCGCGCGGCTGTAGCCGGTAATCTCGCAAAACGTCGGGTTCACGTCGATGATAGTCCCATCGGCATCGGTAATCAGAATACCTTCATGCGCTTCGCTAAACACCCGAGCGGCCAGCTTTAGGTGTTCTTCCGCCTGCTTACGTTCGGTAATATCGCGGGTTAACCTCAATAGGGCGGTGATATTGCCCTCCGCATCCCGCATCGGCACGGCATGGGTATCCAGCCAACGCTGACCACCGCGTAAGCCGACGATTTCAAATTCCAGCGTGCCCGAGGCGCCTGCAAACACTCGCCTAGCCAGCTTTTTAAAGGCCGCCCGATACTTAGGCAACACCATATCCTCGATCCGGCTTTCTTGCGCCTGCTCGAAGGAGCTGGCCTCAATCATGTCCAAGCCGGCGCGATTCATTTGCAATAAGCTGCCGTCCCGCGCCAGCAGTTCTACACACTCCGGCTCGGAGTCGACGATGGTACGCAGTTTTAATTCGGATTCCTTGGCGATATTTACAGCGGCTTCCAACTCCGCAACCGCATCAGCGAGCGCCTGGGTGCGTTCTTCCACCAAGGCGTGCACGGAGGCGGTTCTGCCACTGATGATCAACAATAAAATGCTCAACAGGCTAGTAAAACAAAGCCCGCCGATTAACGTAATAAAAGGTAGCGATGAACCTTGTGCGCTGACAAACCCCCTATCCGGCACGACTGTGATTTGCCAACTGCGATCCACAAACGCAAAACTACGCTGCCATTTTTGCAATTGGAAATTCAACGACACGGGATTGGCCGCAGGTTTTACAAACAAAGCCGCTTGCCCGGCGGGAGCACTGAGATCATCGATGCTAATCCCCAAGGTCTCGATGTCTAGCCCCTTGGTAACGACCTCTACCATCTTGGCCGGCAAAACGATTGCCGAAACAAAGCCGGCAATATCCAACCCATCACCATCGGCGCTACGCGGGCTAACCGGAATAGACACCAAAATGCCTGGATCGGTATCGCTGCGCTGCATCAGCGTCAGTTTTTGCGAAGCGCTGGGTTTACCGCTGGCTCTAGCCAGGTTTTTGGCTTGGCGGCTAAGCTCATTGGACATGGAATCAAACCCGACAGCTTTTTCATTGCCGGCCATCGGTTCCACAAACATGACCGGAAAATATTCCGGCCTTGCTGTTGCTCGCACTGATTGTCCGGCGCTATCCCGCTCGAATACTTGAAAATTGGAAAATCCCTCGTCGCGCACCGCTTTTTCGAATCTGGGCAAATCGGCTAGGGCGACCCGCGGCAACCACTCTAAGGCCTGGATTTCCGGATGGCGTTGCAGGATACCCTGCGAAAAGACGCTAAATTCGGCTCGGTCTACCTCGTTGGATGCCAAGAATACATCTCTTAAAGCCAGCGTACTGTCGATCACATCAATAGCATATTCCGCCAACAACCGGTCTATCTGGCCGGCCCGACTATCAAAAGCCTGTTGAATTCGGGCCTGTTCAGCGTGAAATGTTTGCAAAAAGACCAACACCAATACCAGCAAAGTGCCGAACAGTGGCAAAGCCACGCTCAGTCGCCGTACTTGCCAAAGCACAGTGGGCCGACCGAAAAAACAAAACAACAGTGGCGTGACAATCATCACGCCCAAACTATCGCCAACCCACCAGTTGCGCCAGGATAGCCAGAGCTGTGTCGCGTTCATCAGATCCATTGAATAAAGTACCAATCCGCCAATGCTGGGTGCTATCAAGCAGGCTACCGGCCCGGCCAGGGCAAAAAACTTGAGGATGGCGGCGGGACTGTCCAATTTGGGAAAACCCGGCCCTAAACAGGCTTTGGATAGCGCTAAAGCCGCCATAGCCTGCAAGGCACTGCCGCCGCCAATTGCAAATGAGGACAGCACAGTCTGAGTCGTCAATTCACCGGAGAAATCAATCGCAGCCAGGAAGTTGCTGAACGTTGCGCCTAACCAGACTCCCGGCCAAAGCCTGCGACCACCGATAAACAGCGCCGCCAAAGCGATCCCGGCTGGCGGCCACAGCGGGCTGGCATAGCCGGGAGGGATGATCATTTTTACACCTAGCCAGCCGCCGACAAACATCAACAGACTCAACACCACGCAGTGGATCAACACCACCCTCCGGCTAACGGGCGCGATACTGCAATCCTCTGGCTCAGTCACCGATAAGTCTGCTAAATAGGAAAAATAGGGGATTCGCATGATTTCAGGAACGCTTCAGGCTACCGAACTTGTGCGGCTGCCGTTTAGCGCGGCCAAAGGCGCTTGCTGGGTCGTGCAGGGTATTAAGGTCAGACGCAGTTTATTGGCAAGCTTTTGCAGATATTCCTGTCTGTCCTGAAAGCGCTGCCGGTAGGCTTGCAGGCGCTGCTTATCGCCGCTATCGATCAACACCTCGCGCCAGCCATCGGTAAAACGGTAGCGGCCTTGCGTCGGTAAACTGCTTTCCAGCGGATCGGCGATCTGCACCAATACTACTTCGCAATGCCGGGCCAGATTGGCCAGATGATTTTCGGCAGCGCTGTTCATGCCGCGAAAATCGCTGAGAATATACACTCGGCTGCCGGGACGGGCGTGGTGCAGCAATCTGGCCAAGGGCTGCGCCAGATTGACTACGGTGGCGCCGTTGTAGTCCGGCTTGACCAGGGCATTCAAAAACCGTAACAAGGCCGGCTTGCCGGTTTGCGGTTTTAATTCCTGGCAACCGGTGTCACTGAAAATCTGCCCGCCGATGCGGTCGCCTTGCTTCAGTGCCGCCCAAGCCAGCAGGCCTGCCAGCCGCGCAGCCTGCACGGACTTAAACACACCGCGCGTGGCAAATGCCATGGCGGCCCGATAATCCACCGCGATGAACATTGGGCGCTCGCGTTCTTCCTTGAAAATCTTGCTGTGGGGTTTGTCGGTGCGCGCGGTGACGCGCCAATCGATGCGCCGCACATCGTCGCCGGGTTGGTAGAGGCGGGTTTCGTCGAACGCCATGCCGCGCCCCCTTCAGACGTGACAGATAATTTCCGCTTTGCGCCGCGCGGATATTGGCATGCCCCAAGCTAAGCATACCTGCCGGTTTAGCCAGATCCACCAGGGCTTTCAGAGTGACCGTCACTCGTGGGTTGTCGGTCGCTGGCAAGCTACTCATCAGGGTACGGCAATTCTGGCTATCAGCTCTTTGATCACGTAATCGCTGCTGATGCCTTCGGCTTCCGCTTCATAAGACAAAATCAGCCGGTGGCGCAGCACGTCGTAAGCCATGTCCTGAATGTCGCCCGGATCAACGAAATCGCGCTGTTGCAACCAAGCCTTGGCCCGCGCGCAACGATCCAGGGCGATGCTGGCCCGCGGGCTGGCACCGTATTGAATCCAGCCGGCCAAATCCTGCCCATAGGCGCCAGGATTCCGGGTAGCCAACACGATTTGCAGTAAATACTGTTCCAAGCTGTCTGCCAAATACAAATCCAACACTTCGCCGCGCGCCGCGAATAAGGCTTGCTGGCTGACTTTTGGCTGCACGCCGCCCTGGCTGTGCAAGGCGCCCTTGGCTTCCGCACGGGCCAAATGCAAGATGGCTTGCTCGTGTTCGGCATTGGGATAATCGATTTTTACATGCAGCAAAAACCGGTCGAGCTGCGCTTCCGGCAAAGGATAGGTGCCTTCCTGTTCGATGGGATTTTGCGTGGCCATCACCATGAACAAAGGCGGCAGCGGGTAAGTGGCCTTGCCGACCGTAATCTGCCGTTCCGCCATCGCCTCCAGCAAGGCGGCCTGCACCTTGGCCGGCGCACGGTTGATTTCGTCGGCCAGAATCAGGTTATGAAACAACGGGCCTTTTTGAAATTCAAAACTGCCCTGCTGCGGGCGGTAAATTTCGGTGCCGGTTAAATCGGCAGGCAACAAGTCCGGGGTAAATTGCACCCGATGAAAATCGGCATCTATGCCTTGGCTGAGCACATTGATAGCGCGGGTTTTCGCCAAACCCGGCGCACCTTCCACCAATAAGTGGCCATCGGCCAATAAAGCAATCAACATCCTTTCGACCAAGACCTCCTGGCCGATGATCTGGGTGTTGATGTGGGTTTTGAGATTTTGTAAGGCGGCTTGGCTGGGGCTGAGACTTGTCGCAGTCATGTGTATGAAAAATCCTTATAAATAACCAGAGTGTGACCGAACACTAAGCTGAAAGTTGCCGGCCACTAATTTTTGCGCTGTAGCGCTTTCCACTCGCGGTGCGCAATCATAATGTCTACTACTTTTCGCGGATCGTCGGTGACGGTGATCAGCGCCAAATCTTCCTCGGAAATAGTGCCGTACTCCATCATTTTCGCTTTCATCCAATCCATCAGACCGCTCCAGAAATCGGTACCGAATAACACCAACGGGATCGGATAGATTTTATGAGTTTGCATCAAAGTCAAGGCCTCGAAGAACTCGTCGAGCGTGCCGAAACCGCCGGGCATGCAGACATAACCAATCGAGTAGCGCACGAACATCACCTTGCGCACGAAAAAATAGCGAAAATTCAGTGAAATGTTTTGGTAAGGATTGGGCTTTTGCTCCATCGGCAATTCGATATTCAAGCCAATCGACGGTTGATCGTGCAGGATCGCACCTTTGTTGGCCGCTTCCATCACCCCAGGCCCACCGCCGCTAATGACCGCAAAGCCTTCCTTGCTGAGCATTTCCGCCAATTCCACGGTTTTTTGATAATAAAAATGCTCGGGCGGCAACCGGGCGGAACCGAAAATCGAAATCGCGTCGCACAAACCGGATAGCTCGTCGAAGCCTTCGGTAAATTCACTAATAATGCGAAAAATTCGCCAGGATTGATCGCCTTTAAGGTCGTCAATGATACTGGACGATGTCGAGCCGTCGGAACGGCGGTTTTTAATGTAACTCATAACTTATTCCTTAAAGAACACGGGGTGCTCTATGCATAGGGATGAAACGGCGAAACCTATCCTGCTCACGGCAACGCTGCCAGACGGTACACCGTGTTGCCAGCCAATAAAGTGCGGGTCACGCGCCCGATCAACGTCTGCTGCCAATACGGTGTATTGCATCCGGCACTGAACCAGCTATCGCGGTTAACCTGCCAAGCGGCTTTCGGATCGAAAATACAGAGGTCGGCGCTATAGCCCGGCGTCAAGGCGCCAGCAGCCAACCCTAAAATTTGCGCGGGCTTGCAGGTCAGACTGGCTATGGCTTGCGCTAAACCGACACGATGTTGCTGGGTTAAGGCCAAGGTCAGCGGCAGTAAAGTTTCAAGCGCAGCAACGCCCGATTCGGTTTCCGGGAAAGCGCCGAGTTTGGCATCCAGATCATGCGGTTGATGATCCGAGCAAATCGCATCAATGGTGCCGTTCACCAAACCTTCGCGTAAATATTGGAGGTCGATGGCACTGCGTAACGGCGGCATGACATGGTAGTTGCTGTCGAATGGCGCAATGTTATCTTCGGTTAAATGCAACTGATGAACCGCCACGTCTGCCGTGACATTCAAGCCGTATTTCTTGGCCTGCTGCAATTTGATCACCGATTGTTTGCAGCTGATTTGGCTTATATGTACCCGGCAGCCGGTCAATTCCGCCAATTCCAGACACTGGGCCAGCGCAATTGATTCGGCGGCTTCCGGAATGCCCGGCAAACCGTAACGGCTGGCCACCGCGCCTTCGTGAGCACAGCCTTTGCCGGACAAGGCCGCTTCATTGGCACGGAACATCAGTAACAAATCGTGACTGCCGGCATATTCCATCGCCCGCCGTAATATCAACAGATTGCCGAGCGGCTCGCTGGCATTGCTGACAGCAATACACCCGGCCTGCTTCAGGGCAAACATAGCGCTGAGTTCGGTTCCCGCCAAGCGCTGCGTCAGTGCGCCAATGCTGTAAATTTGCGGATAGTCTGCTTTTTCGGCTTTATCCTTGATGAACTCGACTACCGCAGGGCTATCAATGCAGGGTTTGGTATCCGGGGGCAAACACAGGGAGGTGACGCCGGCACTCAGCGCTGCGCGGGTTTCGCTGAGAATATTGCCTTTTTGAGTTTGGCCGGGTTCGCGCAAGCGCACACTGAGGTCGATAAAGCCGGGGCAAACGATTTGCTGGTCGGCGTCGATAATTTGCTCGGGAGTGAAATCGGCGGCTTGCCCCAGCACCGAGACGATCTTGCCGTCGGCAATGCAGACTGAGCCGATGGCATCGATGTTATTGGCCGGATCTATAATATGGCCGTTTTTAATCAGTATTTTTGTCATGCCGCACCTCCATGTGCGCCACCCTTAAGGGCCGCCGTTGGCGGTGCAAAATTACTATCCTGTAATTTTGTCATGATGCACCTCCCTGGCTGCGCATGGTCATAGACATTATCGCCATCCTAACCGCCACGCCGTTGCTGACTTGTTGCAAAATCACGGATTGCGGGCCGTCGGCGACGCTGGAGGCAATCTCCACGCCCCGATTGATCGGTCCAGGATGCATCACAATCGCATCAGCTTTAGCCCGATTGAGTTTGGCTTCCGTCAAACCGAAGCAGCGGAAAAATTCGCTCTCGCTAGGTAAAAATGCCGAGTTCATCCGCTCTTTTTGCAAACGCAGCATGATCACCACGTCCACATCGGCCAGGCCTTCATTCATATCGTGCATGGGTATCACGCCCATGGTTTTGACTTGCGCCGGCAGCAAAGTCTTCGGTGCAATCACCCGCACTTCGGCTACGCCTAAGGTATTCAAAGCCAGTATCTGCGAGCGTGCCACCCGCGAATGCAGAATGTCGCCGACGATAGCCACTTTTAGGCCCTCGAATTGTTTTTTGTGCTGGCGGATGGTGAACATGTCCAACATGGCTTGAGTCGGATGGGCATGTTGGCCGTCGCCGGCATTGATCACGCTGATGTGCGGCGCAGTGTGTTGGGCGATGAAGTGCGCGGCACCGCTCAAGGCGTGTCTGACCACAAACATATCCACATGCATCGCTTCCAGGTTGTGAATGGTATCCAGCAAGCTCTCGCCTTTCGAGGTCGCGGAGGTGGCGATATTCATGCTCAGCACGTCTGCCGATAGCCGGGTGGCTGCCAGTTCGAAGGTGGTACGGGTGCGGGTGCTGTTCTCGAAAAACAGGTTGACGATGGTCTTGCCGCGCAACAAAGGCACTTTTTTGACTCGATGTTCGGACATGCCGGCAAACGATTCGGCCGTATCCAGAATCTCGGTGAGTAGGGCTTTGTCCAATCCTTCGATCGTCAGGAAATGTTTCAGCTTGCCTTGTTCGGTAAGCTGGATATGCCGAGTCATGCCATCACTCCTTGCGGCGATTGGATCTCGATACCCAGCGGGTCGGGGCCGGTGAGCTTGATGCGTTGATCGCCGGCCAGATCAATCCGGATGCCATGACAATCCGGTTGCAGCGGAATTTGCCGGCCATTGCGTTCAATCAACACCGCGAGTACCACTTGGTTGGGGCGGCCATAATCGAAAATCTCGTTGAGTGCTGCCCGTATCGTCCGACCGGTGTAAAACACGTCGTCGATCAGAATAATGTCCCGACCTTCCAGATGTGGCGGCAATTGGCTGGTTTTGACTTTGGGATGCATGCCGATTTGCGAAAAATCGTCGCGATAAAAAGTAATGTCCAGCATACCCAACGGCTCTAAGATACCCAAGCGTTTATGCATGTGGTCGGCAATCCAGGCTCCACCGCTGTGAATGCCGATCAGTAAGGGATTATTCAGCTTGCGATCGCTAATCTGCCCACGAATGGCAGCTTCCAGAGCGTCGAGCAGGGCATGGATGTTAAGTGTGGCGATAGGCATGGTTGTTACAATGAGATATGGTTCTTTTATAAACGTCGGGCAAAGCTGAAAACGGTAGGCAAAATAGGCTTTGTAATCTGAATACCTCGACCTTTACGTATCGTCGCTGCCGAGCCAGCGTAAGCCCAAGTACTATTTGGACTCCCACTCTCGCGGTAATCGCGGCCACACAGCGCTCAAGGGCGCACTTACTAAACTCATTTTTGGTCATTTAGGCATCAAACCAACTTTGCAGAATTATCTGGGCGGCCAGTTGGTCTTGCACCGCCCATAGTTTAGCAGCGCTCACCTTGAGGTCGTCGAACAGCATTTGTTTGGCAGCAAACGTGGTAAGGGTTTCGTCGACTTGATGTACCGGCAGGTTGTAACGACCATTGAGCTGCCGACAGAATTTTTGCATGCGCGGCGTTATGACATTATCCGATCCGTCGTTTTGCCGGGAAATACCAACCACCAAACCGATTGGTCGCCATTCGCTGATCAGTTGAGCAATTCTCTGCCAGTCTGGAACCTGATTAATCGACTGAATGGTTTGTAGTGGACTGGCGATGCCTGTGTCGGCATGTCCCACGGACACTCCAATTTTTTTGTTGCCGAAATCAAACCCCAGATAGGCGTCGCTGCTGAATTTTGCCGCGAGCGGATCAAGTTTAACCATGGCCTGCCGGCGTGGTCAGACGATTAATATCGATACCCAACTGTCCGGCTGCCGCATTCCAGCGTTGGCTGATCGGGGTTTCGTAAAGTATCGCTTCCCCGCAAGGCGTATTCAGCCAGGCGTTTTCCACCATTTCCTTCTCCAGTTGGCCGCTGCCCCAGCCAGCGTAACCCAATGCGATCAAATAATGGTTAAGTCCTTTGCCTTCGGCAATGGCTTCGAGAATGTCGCGGGAACTGGTGAGGGTAATATTCTCTGCGGTGCTGATGCTGGAGTCCCAACGCTGTTCGCAGGCATCGTGAATCACGAAGCCACGCTCCTGTTGAACAGGGCCGCCGGCGAATACCGGGGTTTCCAACACATTTTCCAGTTCGGTTTCAATTCCCATTTGCTCGAAAATATCCCGCAATTTCATCCCGGTGGGTCGGTTGATGACGATGCCGAGCGCGCCTTCTTCATTATGCTGGCACAGATAAGTCACAGTATGGAAAAAATGCGGGTCGGCCAGGCCGGGCATCGCAATCAAAAACTGGTTATTTAAATAAGTAACGTCTGTCATTGGAGTGCTATATGGGCTAGCGGGCAGTCATGCCGGTTTCGTCTGAGAATTTCCAGACCCTGGTAATCACCAAAACGTTCACTTCGTGCAACAAATCGTTGGGCAACGCCGCAAAAGGCGCACTCATTTTAACAATGCGTTTAGCCGCATCGTCCAGTGCGGCATTGCCGGACGACCTAACCACACGCATGCTGTAAATACTGCCGTCGGCATTGATGCCGACATCCATGGTTAAGGATTGCGAAACACCTTTTTTCCGCGCGGCCTCAGGATAGTTCAGATTGCCGGTCCGCTCAACCTTGTCCTCCCAATCTTTTACATATTGCGCCGCCAGGTACTTATGAGTGCTGACCGAGCTTACGAACTTTATCTTAGTATCTTGCGCGCTTTGTTGGGTATCTCTGATGCGCTCACCGAGTTGGGCGATTTGTTGCTGAAGCGCTTCCGGAGACAATTTGGGGACAGACTCGTGAACTTCAACTGTTTCAGGCAATTCAACTGGTTGCTCCGGTTCAGTTACTACCTTGACTGGTGCTTTGACGTGAGTAAGCAGTTTTTCCGCAACCGGCTTAGCCTGCGCAACAACCGGATGCGGCAGCGCTTTCTTAACCGGCGGACTGAGAGGGTGTTCCTGAGTCGCTATTTTTTGTGGCGGCGGCTCGGGTTTGTGAGTTTCTTCACCGGCGCCCAATTGATGCTCCGATGCTAGATATTTTGCATCCTTAGGCGCTTTTTTTACCGGGGCATGGGCTACGGTTATTTCAATCGAACGGTTGATTTTTGGCGGATGCGGCGCGCTGAAATTAATCCCCAACAACACGATCACATGCACCACAGCAGCTACGAACAGAGCGGTCAGCAGGGAATCGCCCTGCGACAACGGAGTGGGTGTCAATTCCGGCACATGCATATCAGGCCTGGCATTTAGCGGCGATGTGATCCATTAGCTGCGCGCTGATGTTGATACCGAACTGCTTATCCAACTCCTGCACGCAAGTCGGGCTGGTGACATTGACTTCGGTCAGGTAATCGCCAATCACATCCAAGCCTACAAATATCAGACCCTTTTCGCGCAACGTCGGGCCAACCTGTTCGGCAATCCAACGATCACGAGCACTCAGTTCCCGACCCTCACCGCGTCCGCCGGCAGCCAGATTGCCCCGGCTTTCGCCGCTGGCGGGGATTCGTGCTAAACAATAGGGTACGGGTTCACCATTCACCACTAATATCCGTTTATCGCCGTCCTTCACCGCCGGCAGATATTTCTGAGCCATGATGTAGCTGCTACCGTGCTGGGTCATGGTTTCCAAAATCACACTCAGATTGGGATCGAGCTCCCGCACGTAAAATATCGAGGCCCCACCCATGCCGTCCAAGGGCTTAAGGATGATTTCCTTGTGTTCTTGCAGAAAGTCGCGGATTTTTTGCGGATCTCTGGCGACCAGTGTGTCGGTACAGCATTGCGGAAACCAGGCTGTGAACATTTTTTCGTTGGCATCGCGCAGCGATTGCGGCTTGTTAACCACGTAAACGCCTTGTCGTTCAGCCTGCTCCAGCATATAGGTGGCGTAAATATATTCTTGGTTGAATGGAGGGTCCTTGCGCATGATGATCGCATCTAACTCGGACAGCGCTATTTGCTGTTCGCCGACAAACCGATGCCATTGTTTTTCGTCGCGCTTTACTTCGAGCAAGCGGGTGCGCGCGTAAGCTTCACCGTTGCGCAGGTACAGGTCGGATAGCTCCATGTAATGCAGTTCCCAGCCTCGCGATTGGGCTTCCAATAACATCGCGAAACTGGTGTCCTTTTTGATATTGATATGGCCGATAGGGTCCATGACCATGCCGAGTTTGATAGCCATTAAAGTCCTGTATTATCCGAAGCAAGTGAAATTAAAAACGATTTTATCAAATTTATTTTGCAGGCTGTTGTTTACCAACAAAAGTTTTTTTGATATAAAGCGCGGCTATTTTGAATTAAAAGCTCGCATTGAGGTAGTCATGTCCAGAGTATGCCAAGTAACAGGTAAACGCCCGGTAAGCGGGCACAACGTTTCACACGCGATGAACAGAACCAAAAGACGTTTTACGCCTAATCTGCACCACCACAGATTCTGGGTTGAAAGCGAAAACCGTTGGGTTCGTTTGAGAATATCTTCTAAAGGTATGCGGATCATCGACAAAAATGGCATTGATGCTGTTTTGGCCGATATGCGTAAACGCGGCGAACAATTTTAAGGAGACTGAACATGCGTGACAAAATTAAACTGGTTTCTAGCGAAGGCACTGGCCATTTCTATACCACCACCAAAAACAAAAAAACCATGCCTGAAAAAATGGAGATCAAAAAATTCGATCCCGTGGTTCGTAAGCATGTGATGTACAAAGAAGCGAAAATCAAATAAAAAGCGCATTATTGATCTGCTTCAAGGCGTTGGCGGGCTAGCGAGGTTTTGTCCGACTAGCCACCGCCACCGGCTTTCTTAATCGCTTCCAGTTCGGCTTTCAACGATTCCGTAAACTTGGCAAGCGCCAAATATTTCATTTCCAAAGCCTTTTTCTCAGCTTCTAAAATATTATATTTAGTTTTAAGCTGCTGCAAAAAGCGCCGTAAACGCTCGATGTCGCCTTGCATTGACGATTGCTCGGAAAACGAGTGATTTGTCTCGGTTTCACCACCAGTCTCTCTAAAATTACTGGTTTCAATACCGTCATCAATCGGAAATGATGAAGGGGCTTTCAGTTCATCTGGACTGAGACTATTGATACCGCCGTTTAAAATCAGCGCATTGAATTTATGCCGCATCAGGATAAAAGCCGCCGTTTCGCTGATCTTACCGTTCTGGCAAACAACGATGATGGGATGCTGCCGATTCAAGGTTTTTAGCTGCATACGCAAGGAAAAAAACGGCAGATTAATACTGAACGGCAAATGCCTGGACTTGTATTCGTCGGGCTCGCGCACATCGATCAAATCAGCACCCTTCACCACTAAATCTTGGGCATCTTTATAGCCGACGTATTTCAGCGTGGGTTGTTTGATTAAGGTCAGAAACTGTTCCTTGCCCAAGCGCAACAGACATACATCGGTTAGGGCACTTACCGAAACATTGCGAGGCTCGCCTGAAATCAGCGCGTCCTCGCCAAAAGTATCCTGATCGCTAAGTTGCGCCAGCTTGATCTCCTTGGCGTTAGGCGCGGGCTTCCTGCTTACCAAGCATTGCCCTCTTTTGATGATATAGTAAAAATCACCCGGCTCGCCTTGATTGACAATGCTTGTTCCGGCATCCACGCGCACTTCCTGCATGCCCATTAGAATTTTTTGTAAATTAGCCGGAGGCAAGGCCCGAAATACCGGAGACTTCAACAGGGTTGTCATCCAGTCGTCATTGTCCTCCACCTCATCTACTACCATAAAACTCTCTGCTTCTTCATACGCGACATCTTGAACCGATTTCATCATATCAGCATTCAATCGCAAAAAACGAATCCGGGTACTAGCAACCGCATGCACTTTTCGGGGAATCTGATGCGCCAGGGCGAAACGCGCCGAAGGGCTATCGGACTTGATGGTTTCGATTTTCAATAAATCGGTTTGCAAAGTCACATTACCGTCGATCAGGTAAACTAGATCGTTGCGTGCGTCGCCGCATTTGAACAAATATTGACCTTCTTCTGCATCCTCTATCTTGATTTGTGCGCACAGCGCCTCAAATTTACTGAAAGGCAAGGTAGATAGCGGAATTAATTGCCGAATCACACGGCCTTCAGCGGAATGGATGTCGACAGCCACGTACTCGTTGCGAATAAAAAGTGAAGGAAAACCAACAAGAAAACTTAATCTATGATAGTCGATTATTAAGTAAACTCTCAGTGAAACATTTTGCCGACCAGCGTGTCCATGCTGGCAACTTAACTGCTTGGAATGCAAAAACCATGACTAACATGAACAAATTATTCCTGATTATATTACTTGGCTTGAGTAGCTGGCGAGCCTGCGCGGCACTACCAGGACAGCTTGACGGTACGCCACTGCCGTCTTTGGCCCCCATGCTGGAACAAAGCATGCCAGCAGTCGTTAACATTTCCACCTCGACCAATGTGCGAGCCCAGGAAAATCCGTTGATGATGGACCCCGCTATGCGACGTTTTTTCCATGTTCCCAAAAACCAACGCCAACAGCAAAAAAACAGCCTGGGCTCGGGTGTAATTATTGATAAAGACCAGGGCTACGTGTTGACCAATAATCATGTGATCGACAAAGCGGACAAAATCAATGTCACCCTCAGCGATGGCCGGCAGCTTAGCGCAAAACTGCTGGGTGCCGATCCGGAAGCCGACGTGGCAGTAATCCAAATTCCGGCGGACAACCTAACTGCCCTGAAAATTGCCGACTCCAGCCAACTAAGAGTCGGCGACTTTGTGGTCGCAATCGGCAACCCGTTTGGTTTAGGGCAGACTGTTACCTCCGGCATTGTCAGCGCCCTGGGTCGTTCCAATTTGGGTATCGAAGGCTATGAAGACTTCATTCAAACCGACGCGTCGATCAACCCCGGCAACTCCGGCGGTGCTTTGGTCAATCTGCGCGGCGAATTTGTCGGCATGAACACCGCCATCCTGGCCCCCAGCGGCGGCAATGTCGGCATTGGCTTTGCAATTCCCTCTAACATGGCCACCAGCCTCATGGAATCCTTAGTGCAGCACGGCGAAGTGCGCCGCGGCTTGCTCGGCGTAACCACTCAAGATCTCACGCCAGATTTGGTTAAAGCGTTCGCTTTAAAAAGCCAGTATGGCGCGGTGGTTAGCCGGGTAGAAGCGGGATCGCCCGCAGAAAAAGCGGGGCTGGAGCCAGGTGATATTATTCTGGCCATCAACGGTCAGGACGTAAAAGGCGGCAGCACACAAATCCGTAATGCGGTGGGCTTGCTGCAAATCGGCGATACCGCGAGCCTGGAAGTGATGCGCGGCGAAGAGCGCAAATCGCTGCAAGCCACCATCGGTAAGCCGAAACGACCAGAGCTAGACGGCAATAAATTACACCCGACGCTGAGCGGAGCAATGCTGGGCGTCACCCCTAAGGATCAGGTAGAGGGCGTGATGATCGAAAAAGTCGAACAGAACACCAAAGCCTGGAAAACCGGTTTACGTCCGGGCGACGTGATTGTCACCGCCAACCGCTACAGGGTCAGAAATCTGGATGAGATCAAACAAGTGGTTAACCCGAATGCGCCCTTGCTAGTGAATTTGCAACGCGGCGGCGAAGGGTTTTTTGTCGTGCTGCAATAACTAGTTCAACATGGTTTTCAGCGCGGCCAGGCTAGCTTTGCCGCGCTGCTTAATTTCATCCGGCGGCAATTGTTTCTTGTTGGCCCACTCCAAATCCTCTTCCGGCAACTCGTTTAAAAACCGGCTGGGTTCGCACTCCGCCAAATCGCCGTAGCGCTTGCGGTGCGTGCAATAACTAAAGGTTAACGTTTGTTGGGCGCGGGTAATGCCCACGTAGGCCAAGCGCCGCTCTTCTTCGATATTGTCGGTCTCGATGCTATTTTGATGCGGCAACAGGTTTTCCTCCATACCGATCAAAAATACGTGTGGAAACTCCAAGCCCTTGGCGGCGTGTAAGGTCATCAAACTGACCTGGTCGCCGGCTTCGTCTTCCTGGTTGCGATCAAGGATATCCAGCAACATCACCTTAGCGATCACATCCGCCAGCGACTGCTCGACACCTTGCTCCTTGGTAGCAATGCGTTGCAGCCACTCGATCAACTCATAAACATTTTTTAATTTCCGCTCTGCCGAGGCCGGGGTTTTGCTGTTTTCCTGTAACCAGGCCGAATAGTTGATTTCGTCGATCATTCGGTTGATCACGACAAAAGTATCCTCGCGCTCGGTCTTGATGGCCGTGTCTTGCAGCCATTCGCAAAACTTGCTCAATCGTTGCATCGACTTTTCCGGTAGCCGCTGCCGCAAGCCCAATTCGTTGCAGGCGGCAAACAAGCTGATATGCCGCTCATTGGCATAAGCACCCAGTTTTTCCAGGGTAGTCGGGCCAATCTCCCGGCGCGGGGTGTTGATCACCCGCAAGAAGGCCGCATCATCATCGCGATTAACCAGCAAACGCAGATAGGCCAATACATCCTTGATTTCCGCATAGGAAAAAAATGAGGCGCTGCCGCTGATGAAATAGGGCACATTGTTCTCGCGCAACTCTTTTTCAAACAAACGCGACTGGTGATTACCGCGATACAGGATCGCATAGTCGCCATAGCTGCCGCCGGTCTTGAAGCGATGATGCACGATTTCGGCAGTAACTTGCTTGGCCTCGGCCACATCATTCTTATGACTCAGCACCCGCAGCGGGTCGCCATAGCCCAGCTCACTCCACAACTTTTTCTCGAAGGCATGCGGATTGTTGGCGATCAATTGGTTGGCTACCTTCAAAATCCGCCCGGCGGAACGGTAGTTTTGTTCCAATTTGATCACTTGCAAGCGGCCGTAATCCTTTTGCAACTGGGCAAGATTCTCTGGCTGCGCACCGCGCCATGCGTAAATCGACTGGTCGTCGTCGCCCACCACAGTAAAGCGACCGAGATTACCGGCCAATAACTTAACCAGTTGATACTGGGTGATATTGGTATCCTGGTATTCGTCGACCAATAAGTAGCGAATTTTGTTCTGCCACTTTTCCAGCACCGCCGGATGCTGTTGGAACAGCAGTACCGGCAGCAAAATCAGATCGTCGAAATCAGTGGCGTTATAGGCTTTTAAGCTGCGGGTAAAGGCTTCGTAAAGCAGCGCCGCCGGCAAGCTGTTGGCATCGGATTGGCTCAAGGCTTGTAGCGGCGTGATAAAGGCGTTTTTCCACTGGCCGATTTGCCAGTTGTACTGTTCGACGTTATCTATATCGCAACCGCCGACGCCGTGACTGATCAGGTTACGCAGCAAGGTCAGCCGGTCCTGTTCGTCGAACAAGGTAATCGCCGCCTTGTAACCCAGGGCTTTATGTTCGGCACGCAAAATATCCAGGCCCAGAGAATGAAAGGTGGAGACTCTCAGCCCCCAGCCTTGCTTGTCGTCCAACAAACGGCCAACCCGGCTCTTCATTTCTCGCGCCGCCTTGTTGGTAAAGGTCATCGCCGCAATATGCCGCGCCGGCGTGCCTTGTTGCACCAGATACGCAATCTTCTCGGTAATCACCCGCGTCTTGCCGCTACCGGCGCCAGCCAGCACCAGCAAGGGTCTATCGATGATTTTGACGGCGGAGAGCTGTTGGGGATTGAGTTTGGGGGACACGAAAATAACTGGATTGCTAGCAGGCCTGCCATTATCGCAGGGCTAGCTGAGTTTGTGTGAACTTGAGCGAATGAGCATTGGCTTGATGGGAACACGGAGACATGGCACTGAGAGCCTCGATGCAGCGTCAGCGAAATCGAGGACGTCGGCTTACCGACCACCAAACCCACATCAGTAAATGAAAGGAATTGGCCTTCGAAACCTCGATTCCATTGAGGCTACTTGCTTTATTTTGCCAAATCAATACCCAGCACTTTTAATTCGCCGACTTCTTTCGTTGCGCTATGATGTTTCACGGTCTATCTCATTTCTGTTTTGATGTTGTTTAGAAAATTACATCACGGCCCACTAGAGGCCGCTTTGAAAGTGGGGTAGACCATTCCATTAAGTCTTGCAATCGAGCATTCGACGAAAGCAATAAGCAAGGATTTGCACAAAATGCGTAATTGCAAGACTTGACCCCAATTTCTCAGCTCAGTAAAACCAAAATGAACAAAAACGTTCTGCAAAGAAATAACGTGAAGGTACTAGGTTCTGGTAAACAACCCCTTCTTTTCGCCCACGGTTTTGGTTGTGACCAAAATATGTGGCGCTTCATCACGCCGGCTTTCAGTGATAATTTTCAAATCGTATTATTTGATTATGTTGGCTCAGGGAAATCTGATGTTTCTGCATACGATCCAGAACGTTACAGTGACCTGAGTGGCTATGTCCAAGACATCAACGATGTTATTGACGCCTTGGCTTTAGAAAATATTATTTTAGTTGGGCATTCCGTTAGTGGCATGATTGGCATGTTAGCGGCGATCCAACGCCCCGACAAGTTCCAGCGACTGATAATGGTCGGCCCGTCCCCTCGTTACATTAACGAATCACCGGATTATATTGGCGGTTTTGAGCGGAAAGATATTGAGGGTTTATTTGACCTAATGGACAAAAACTACCTCGGTTGGGCTAACTTTCTCGCGCCCGCCATCATGCAAAATCCTGATCGGCCAGAATTGGGCATTGAATTAAGCGAAAGCTTTTGCTCAACAGATCCTGTAATTGCAAGGCAGTTTGCCCAGGCCACTTTCTTTTCCGATAATCGCCAAGACCTTGCTAAGGTCCTTGTGCCATCACTGATTATGCAATGCTCCGCTGACATTATCGCCCCATTAGCCGTTGGAGAATATCTGCATCAGAACTTAGCGCAAAGCACCCTACGGATTTTAAATGCCACGGGGCATTGTCCCCATTTAAGCCATCCTGACGAAACTATTGATGTCATTCAATGGTATCTGAACACCGCCCTCGTTCATTGACACTGTAATGAATCCACAAATGATCTGTAATTGCTGATGTTGATCGATGAAATGCTCGATACCGCCCCTTGCGGTTTTCTGTCATTCAGCGATGAGGGTATTATCACCGTAGCCAACACCACTATTTTAGAAGTGTTAGGCTACACCCGCGAAGCCTTAACAAACCAACCTATCAACATCCTCTTACCCATTGCAGGTCAGCTTTTTTTTCAGACGCATTTGTTCCCCTTATTGGCGGCGCAAGGTTACGTTTCGGAAATATACATCACTATAAAATCTCAAAGCGGCACAGAAATCCCTGTGCTAATAAATGTCGTTAAGAAACAACGCCAACATCAAAAAATCAATGATTGTGTTCTTATGGTCATTCAACAGCGAAATGAATACGAAAATCAAATTCTTAGCCTGAAAAGAGTGGCTGAGATTGCTTTGCAGCAAAAAGACAAAATCAACCAAGAACTGATAGAAGCCCATGCCCGTTTGGACACCAAAAGAGCCAAACTCCAAGAGGCGCTGAGTTTAGTGGAGGAATTGGCGACCACCGATCCACTCACGCAGCTTAAAAACCGCCGTGCTTTCGAAGAAGCCTTGAGCCATGAGTTTGACCAGGCGCAACGCACAGGCAACCCGCTTGCCTTGATCATTGTCGATGCTGATCATTTCAAAAGCATCAACGACACCTTCGGGCATCAGGTCGGTGATAGTTACCTAAAGCAACTGGCTGAAATATTGAAAAGTAATTCCCGAAAAACCGATTTAGTCGCACGCTTTGGCGGTGAGGAATTTGTCTTGATTTTACCCGCGACCGAAGCTGAAAATGCGGTGTATTTTGCCGAAAAATTACGCGAGGCGTTAGAATCAGCCTCTTGGAGCGATCGTGCGCTGACGGTCAGTATGGGCATTGCCTCACTTTCGCCAACGATTACCAATACTTCGGATTTGTTAAAATTGGCGGATCAAGCCCTTTATAGCTCAAAGAATAATGGTCGCAATCGGGTCACTCATGCTAATGAGCTAATTTAATAATCTATGGGGTCAGGTTGATAGGGTAATAGATACAATACTAGGTAGAGCGCTATGCGTTTTTAGTCGGGTGAGCTTGGCGTTAGCCATTTATGAATGATCGCCGCCCCCTTAATGAGGCTGAAGCCGAGGCAAGAAAATCACTTGTCGCCAACGTCCGCTCAATGCTTTCTGGAGAGCTTCCGTAATTTGATGGCGCAGTCCAACTGCTTCGCCGTAAATTTCAAGTCGGCGGCGCCGGGGATCACGATGAGGACTTCAACGCCTTTGTTGCTATCGCATCAGAGACTGGTCACCTGCCTTTGAAAGTCAACGACATTTATGGGCACCTGAAGCTGTAGCCACAACTTGGAGAAACACAGAAGTGGTCAGCGTCCTTTGCCCCTGAAGCATGCGCAAAACTCGTTGCTCGGTTCAGCCACGGCTAACCTGGCGCTCAACCTCGCTCCTTTAAGTCGCTGGACGCTGCGCGATAAAACTACGCAGCGCTGGTTAGTTCTAAGTTATGCGTCTTAGCACTCAAGCCCATGCAGCCAGCGCTGCGCTGTTTTTTATCTCGGTGTTCGCCTTTGCGGAAGATACCGTCGCGTCCTTTAAGCTGGCATCAGGCCACAAAGTATCAATCGTTGAAGCCCCGTTCGCCGATTGCAAACTCAAGTATTCCGAGAGCGCACCCTGCCTCGTTGGTAGCATATCCCCTTCGGGATTGACTGCAGCGCCCCCACTACATTCGTCAAAAGTATTTCTGTCGAATTTAGGAGAAAGACGTTGAAGCTCGATGCATCACACATGTTCAACGCATGGGGCACGCGTCACCTAACGACGTACGAGGGCAAACCGGTTACGTATTTCGTTGGTACATGCCCCCCCTAGCAAAGACCTTTGTTATTTTCGAGGCCTCTTTTGATTGGTGGCAACTTTTATAGTGTGCATGAGGAAGCTGCCAAGGTATTCGTAAAATTTTTCACAGGGGCTAATTAAACAGGTCTTTCAATATAGCTTGTAGCCGATGGCACCCCCGTGAGTCCGATTAGCGATAGTGTAATCGGACGCCGTCTTCTGTTTAGCGTTCTCCGATTACTACGAAACAAAGTCCGCCATTAATATCCTTTGGCAAAGGCCTAATACGATAGTCACAAAAGAAACGGATACTTACATTAAAGCGCCATAAGCGGCGGCATTACACTGAGTTATGCCAGCGTAGAGAAAACTGGACCGCCGCTACTTTATTAACATTTAGTCGTAACATAACTTATTCTTGGACGTGAAGCCGGACTGGTTGCGGGGTAGTAAAGTAAGTAACAAGCGCTTGCCATTACCGCTGTGTTATTAATGTACTGGCCTGAACGCCCACCTAATGATGCGGTGGTCAACCAAAAGGCCGTGTCGCCAAAGCTGGTGGACCAAGTCCACTCACGAGCAAAGTCTCCACCCATTATTTTCGAGATGCCATTGCTGCGACTGCCACTCGGATAGCCATAGGCTACTTCCACATCATTAATGCCGTCGCCATCTAAATCTATATTTGTTTTGGCTATACTCTGTAAACCTAGTATTGCAGACTTGGCATATACTAAATTAACGCTTGATAATATCGCGCCTCCCATGGCTTTGAGAGTCGCTTCGTTACTTTCTGATCTTAGATTAAAATATCTTGGACCGACAGTTGCTGCTAGTATTCCTATAATAGTAATAACAACGATCAATTCCACAATTGTAAACCCGATTTGTGTAGAAGCCATCTTAGGATTTAGTTTGTACATTTGGCTATAACCCTATTGAAATATTGGCTTTAAAAAAATAAGGTAATCAGCCGTCCCTTTATTATGCCCCTAAGGCTTATTGTATAGTTGACCCGTTTTAGTGTCCATTTTCATAGCGATGTAATGTCATAAATTATGCCTAAGCACTTATTGCTTACCCAAAGCAATTTCTGATCAATACAACGATCTATTGGCTTTACACTTATCAGAGAGGATACATGCAATACGTTTTAATCATTCACCAGGTTGAGTCTTACCCAGCATGGAAAACCCTATTCGACCAAGCAGCGGAAATTAGGAAGCGTGCGGGTGAAATCAGTTACCAGCTGCTGCGATACGATACCGATGCAAACCGTATCGTCCACTTTTCCGCATGGTCTTCGCTTGACGATGCCCGGCGCTTCTTCGAGTCCGCGGCTTTAGTGGAAATCAGGGAACAAGCGGGCGTAATAGCACCTGAATTTATTTATCTGCAAGAAATAGAACATGAAGTGCTCTGAGCAGGCGCTCTAGCAGCACGGGCCTCAACATTACCTTAACCACAGACTAGCCGGAGTACCCAATGGCGCAGCGATGCAGAGAATTATCCGAACGGCATATCACGTTCATTGCTGAGCAGAAGATGTTCTTTGTTGGAACCGCTGTGGAAAATGGACGTGTGAATATTTCCCCCAAAGGCATGGACTCGTTTCTCGTTTTAGACAATTCCCGCGTTGCTTGGCTAAATGTTACAGGCAGTGGCAACGAAACAGCCGCACATGTGCAGCGCGACGCTCGAATGACAATCATGTTCTGCGCCTTTGCCGGCGAGCCATTGATTCTTCGGCTTTACGGTACGGCGAAGGTGATTCACAAAAACGACTCGGAGTGGAAAAGTTTGTTTGCCTTATTCAAGCCTTTACCCGGTGCCCGGCAAATTTTCGACATCTCAATCGACCTGGTGCAAACCTCTTGCGGAATGGCGGTACCGCATTTTTCGTATGTCGCCGACCGCGAATTGCTTTCTGACTGGGCCGCAAAGAAAGGTGATGCGGGCCTGAAACGCTACTGGGAAGAGAAGAATCAAGTCAGTCTTGACGGCATACCAACCAATATAATTGAGAAGAATGGCTAACTTAGGGCTGCTTTGCGAAGCTTGGCTATTTAATGATTATTCAGCGATGTAAATTGATGGGTTGAACAGTGCAGCCTGTCCACCATGATTGCCGAAGGCGCTTCGGTTTTGCCAGCCTGCAACTATTGACCGCTGTTTTTACTGCCTAATTAGAAAATCACCCTTACTTATTAATTAACTATATTAACTAAAACCGAGCTTGTCGAAGCCGGACATACTCACCCCGACAAGCTCGGTACCCATCCTACACAGAGGCAATCTGTGTTTAGAGAAAGAATTAATAACTATTTATCGGCGCGCTGGCAAAATAATATTGCGTCGCGCCAATCCAAGCCTTTTCCCACCGCTTGTTCAAAGCAACCTACGGTATTTTTGGCATTATTACTGCCCGCACACAGGTTGATTATGTTTTGCCAATCCCAAGTAATCCCTTTACCCCAATTCACCCTGCCGTCCAGTACACTCAGAAAGCACGCGCCCGGCTCAGCTGGCTTGGTTGTTCCCGCGCACAGTTGTTTGACGTTTTTTGGATCCCAATTCATATTCTTATCGTCATTCCAAGGGATTTTACCTTGGACAGAATTAAAGCACTCCGACTCATGATCGGACGCTGACGCTGTCAACGGATTGAATAGCAAGGCTATTGAGGCAATGGCAATCGTCAGGCGCATTAATCGGTAAATAGTGGTTGATATTTTCATGAATAACTCCCTAGAATTATTTTAGTTTTGATGTTGAATATAATCTAAATTATATTGCTTGGCTCGCCAGTAACACTCTCGGTTTATCGAGCAGTGTAATACTAGCTAACGCAGCGTCACTATTCCATGAAAAAAATGTTTGTCTAATCTGTAAAAATTAGTTTTTAGTTAGCTAGAAAGACCTATAAAAATAATTATGGCAATAAAAAGCCGAAGGCATAGCACCCTGATTAATTACCGGTATCAACTACAAACTATTTTGTTTTAGTGCATCGGCCTGCCAATATCCGGATAGGTGCTTATTGGGAAATCTAGCGATGGAAAACTCGGCAATATCAAGCGAATTTGAGATCGTGCTGCCTTGGGTAATTAAGTCGGCAATTATCTCGCCGAAAATCGGCGCATATTTCAAAGCCTGACCAGCGCCCAAACAGTGATACAAATTATTGAACTGCGTATCCTGACCCAGGATAAACTTCAAATCGGGAGTAATATCGAAAAACGAGTGATAGCCGCCCGCATAGACCGGTTTACCAATTTTAGGGAACCGATTAATCACCTTGCCAAGGTATTTATCCAGCTGCTGATGAGTAACATTAAAACTAAGCGCATCATAAATTACGTTAGCGCCTTCGGGGTTCATCGCGGTTCGGCTAAAGGAGCGGGCGATATCCTTGAGGTTACGGCTGCGCGGTTGATGCATGTGCAAAATGCTGCCACGCCAGCGCCGAAAATAGGCTTGATTGACATAATCGGCAATGATGGGCATCCCCTCAGGAATATCGTCGACACTCACCAGAAAATTGGCGGCATATACCGGCTCTAAGGCTACCGGTATGCTCAAACCGATACCGGCAAACAACTCCGAGCTCCAAGCGCCGGCGGCATTAATCACATGCTCGGCGAAAATTTTGCCCTGACTAGTCTGGATGGCACTGATACCTTGTCCGGTATGGGCAAAATCAATGACTTCGCAGTGTTCCAGTACCTCTATGCGATTTTTTTTAGCGGCTGTTTGGATGGCGTTTAGTATCTGCGGAGAATCCAGCTGCAACACGTCCGGCTCGTAGTAGTAAATTTCGTCCGGCACGGTTTTTAGCGCATGGCGGCTCAGGTCCATCACATCGCGATGAGCAAGCATGGCGAAGTCGATGCCCTCCTGTTGCAGCATTTGCTCCAGCGTGGTCCACGTTTCAGCTCGGCTACCGGGAGTATTGTCAGCAATCCAGATGGCGCCTGATTGCTCATAGGGGATGTTGACGCCCCAAAGCGGTTTCAGATTTTTCCAGTATTGCGTGGCGATTTTGGCCATCCTAGCGGCCATCGGCGAGGCGTTGGCGGAACGAACGATGGCGCTATGCCGAGAGCTCAGCCCGGCCCCCAGGACTTTTTTTTCGATAACGGCGACTTTGCCGCTTTTATTACCCAGCCGACGTTGAACCGAGAAAGCGCATGCTGCGCCGAGACAGCCGCCACCGATTACGACGGTGTGATAGAGCTTGTTCATCAAATCTCCGAGCCTAGCCTAGGCCTAATTACCTTAGGTCAACTATGACGTCTTGATGGCGGAGATCCCCCCATCGACATGCAGGACTTGCCCGGTAATCCAACTTGCATTTTCGGACAATAGAAACAAAGCCATCTGCGCAAGGTCTGCCGGTTCGCCGAGACGTTTTAGGGGATGACGCGCGGCGGCAGCCTGCTTTTTGCTGTCTTCACGCAGCAAATTTTCCGCTAATGGCGTGTCGGTCAAAGACGGTGCGATAGCGTTTACCCGTATCTTCGGCGCCCATTCTGCGGCCAAAGCGCGGGTCAGGCCCTCTATCGCCCCCTTAGACGCCGAAACCGTGGCATGAAAAGAAAACCCGGTTTGCACTGCCACCGTGCTGAACAACACCACAGAAGCTGAATCGGCTGCTTGCAGATTACGCAGGTAGTGCTGCAAACAATTCACCGCGCCGACCAAATTAAGCTCAAAATCCGCTCTAAATTCCTCTGGCTTGATCCTGGCGAACGGTTTTAAGTTGATACTGCCGGGGCAATAAACCAAGCCATGCAAGGGTTCATCAATATTCGGCAATTCGTCGCTTACTACATCGCAACTAACATGTCTGAATACGCTCGGCACTGTCGCCGAACGACTTAAGGAATATACTCTGCATTGTGGCTGGGCCAAACCCGCAAGGGCTTCACCAATCCCGCTGCTGGCACCTACAATCAAAATATTACGCATTGTTACCCCCTGTTAAGCAATAAACCGAGACAATATCCTTGTCGTACGGTGGGGGTGCTAATGATTTCTTCTTGTATGCGCCGTAACAGACTGAGTTTTGCACCACTAGCCCCCCGTGTTCGAGAGGCTACCTTACAGCGACGGTTAGTCAATACGATGCACGGGGCTGAGCGGGGCAGGATAAAATATTCTTTTTAATGTGAGAGTTTACGAATGAATCTGCGCCTATTAGGCATCTACTGCGGCATCGCGGCCCCGGTAATATGGCTGTCGCTGATTGGTCTGTCGGGAGCCATGCGCCCGGAGTTCAGTCACAGCTATCAATACATCAGCGAATTGGGCGAACGCGGGAGTATCACGGAAATACCGATGCGCTATATCGGCTTTGAATTCGCCGGCTTGTTGTATATATGTTTTGCCGCTGCTCTCCCTGCAACGCTGCGCGAAGGTTGGCGCTCGGCACTTGTTGCCACACTCATTGGTCTGGATGGAGTGGGGCGTATCGGGGCGGGCGTATTTGCCTGCGACCCAGGCTGCAATGGCTTGTCATCCAGTCAGGAATTCCATCGACTGTTTGCAATGACCGGCTTTTCCGCGGCTATTTTAGCGACCCTTGCCTGCGGCATGCTGTTCCGGCGCCATGCTCGGTTAGGCATTCTGAGCACCTACTCGATTGGCAGCGGCATTTTGGCAACAATTTTCTTGCTGCTGATGACTTGGGAGGCCAATCCGATCCAAACTCCCGGCCTCTTCGAACACTGGGCAACCGGCGTACTCTCGATCTGGACCTTGGTGCTTGCCGTGGGTTTATCGCTTAAGTTTGCTGAAATAGCTGAATAGCTTGCTTTCCGATATCATCCGTTCCTGCACCTACCTAAGAAAAAGTGATTTTGGGCAATTACGGCAAAATCGATTTGCAAACCGCCATCCTCGCCCAAGGCCAAGCCACGGGCTAAAGACCGATTAATGCATTTTATGGTTAATTGCTGACTAAGGACGCTTGAGCAAGGTTAGAACACCGGTGGCCAAGGCGATTTCTCTCAGAAAGCACAACAATCCTCCTATCAACGCCAACATCGCTAAAATAAACAATAACGAAACCGCGCCGGACAAATCGATGGCAAATTCCACGCCGACGAACATGGCGACAATGGACAGACACACCAACAAGGCACACGCGGTACACAAAGTGATGGAGCAATGATTCCAGTGGGCCCGCCGTTGCAATATCCGCATCTCGGGCAAATATTTCTCTGCCTCAGCGCCCTCAAGGTTAGCAAGCAAACGAAATCGGTCCACTGTCCGCCCCAAGCGACTGGTCAGCACCCCGAGAATTCCGGCGACGCCAGTCAGCAGAAAGACCGGCGCGACCGCTTGTTGAATCACATGAGCAATAGTGGGTATGTTTTCCATGGTGGCTATCCGAAAAGTGAAGAATTACACAATACTTTGTAAGTATTCAGCGCGATGCACAGCAATCCCTCGCCATCAGCTGAGAGGCAGCCTTTCAGCGGATTGGGGGGTTCGCGGTGTGCTGGATAGTTACGATACTTTATTATGTGCCGGGACAGACGAAACGGCGAATTTGGCGTTTGTCGAATAATTTGAACACGCGTATTGCATTTAAACGGGGGCCGGTTACAGTGGCCGATCCGATAAATTTCACCGCCAACCTCACGGAGTACCGCGTGTTTCCCGTCAAATTATGCACATTTGCCCTGATAGGGCTTATCCTCAGCCAATTGCCGTTCACCCCGACGTCTGCCGAGCCCGTCTCGCCCATGTATCGACCTTCTCCGGCGCTGACCGGCCATGAACTGGCGGTGATCGTTAACGACGCCGATCCGTTGAGCGTACAGATTGGCGCTTACTATCAGCAACAGCGACACATACCAAACGAGCAAATGATCCATGTCCGCTTTACGCCGAATCAAGCAATTTTATCCCGACGTCAGTTCGAGGAAGTAAAACAGGAAGTCGATCAAAAAACCCCGGCGCATGTGCAGGCCTTTGCCTTGACTTGGCTACAGCCGTTTCGCGTCGATTGCATGTCCATCACCACGGCCTTCGCCGCGGGTTTTAGCGAATCCTTCTGCGCAAAAGGTTGCGTGCAAACTCATAACAGCCCTTACTTCACTTCCGAAACCGACAAACCGTTTAAAACGCATGGCTGGCGGCCAACCATGGCAGTGGCCGGCAACACCTTCGCTGAGGCGAAAAAACTCATAGACACCGGCATCGCCTCGGATTACTCACATCCGCAAGGCTCGGCATACTTGTTAAAAACCTCCGACAATGCCCGCAGTTCCAGAGCTGCGCTGTTTCCTAAAGTTGCTGAATCGCTGACTAGCTTCTGGCCGGTGCATTACCTGGAACAAGATTATATTGAGGGCCGCCAGGACGTGATGTTTTACTTCACCGGACTGACCAAGGTACCGCATCTGACCGATAATCGCTATTTACCGGGTGCTGTTGCCGACCATCTCACCTCGTCGGGCGGCGTAATGTCGGGCAGCGACCAGATGAACATTACCGAATGGCTAAAAGCCGGCGCTACCGCCAGCTACGGCGCGGTAGTGGAACCCTGTAATTTCCCTGCTAAATTTCCCAATCCGGGCGTATTGATGTATTTCTACCTGCGCGGCAGCAGCGTGATTGAAGCCTATTGGAAAAGCGTGGCCCAACCCGGCCAGGGGATTTTCGTTGGCGAACCCTTGGCTAAACCGTTTGCCTATCAACCGCACTAGGTGCCAGCTCACTAGCCCGGCTAGCAGCCCCTCGTCAACATAAGCCGAATGCAGCTAAGGGATGATACAGCGAGTCACCTATAGAAACTTACCTCCAGCAGCTGATAAGCGCCGAATTGATGCTGGCCTCTATCAGCTTACTCGCATAGGCGGTTCGACATGGCGCAAGTGTGCTAAGCAATTGCAGAAGGCCTTACTTAAAAGCCTCACCCCACTGCCCCAGATAAAATCGTTGCTCTAAGCCGGCGCGGCTGCGTTCCGCCTCCTCGCCGGCTTTAAAGTCTTCAGCCAAAATCTCTGCTTCGGCTTGATAGCCCAAGGCCAGCATTGCCATTGGCGTACAGTCATCCGGTAAGTGCAACACTTGCCGGGCTTTATCGGCATCGAAGCCGCCCATCTGATGCGTGATCAGGCCTAAAGCGTTGGCTTGCAGGCACAAGCTCAGGGTAGCGGCACCGGTGTCGTAAGCCGCAAAACGGTTGGCTTTACCATTGTGATTGAAATTGGCCATCGCCACCGTCAAGATCAAAACCGGGGCATTTTTGGCCCACAGCTGATTTTTTTCGACGATCACCGACAACGCCGTTTCCCAAGCGCCAACATCGCTGGCTTTATCGCAAACCACGAAGCGCCAGGGTTGATCGTTAAAACAAGAGGGTGACCAGCGTGCCGCTTCCAGCACGGCGGTTAAATCCTGGTGGCTGACCATTTTATCCGCCGCAAAAGCCCGCGGACTCCAACGGCTGGCGATCAAGTCGTGAATGGCTACTTGGGTAATGGCGCGTTTTTGTTGCATGGCTGGTGTCCCTTGTGAATAGTCTCAAAAAACGATCAATGCGGTTTCTCGTCTGGCATAACGAGATGTCCACTGATCTAAATGCGAACGGATGGTAGCGCGCTAACTTAGCTACGTCCATTTTTAACCGGGATTTGCGCCAAGCGCCGACGAGGCTTTATAGCGCTTGGCAGTTGGTGCTAGAATCGCGCGTTTAAATTCATCATTAGATTCATTCGGCTAATCGGCGCAACCGTTATTTTCAGCGGCCTAAGTCCGCAACCCAGCCGCTGGAATGCAACGCAGACGACAACATGACCATGGATTACAAACAAACCCTTAACCTCCCCAAAACCGAGTTTGCGATGAAAGCCAATCTGGCGCAACGCGAACCGGAGATGCTGAAAAAATGGAACGAAAACCAGCTGTATCAAAAAATTCGCGAGGTCTGCGCCGGTCGGCCTAAATTTATTCTGCATGACGGCCCTCCTTACGCCAACGGCGCGATTCACATCGGCCATGCGGTAAATAAGGTGTTGAAGGACATTATCGTCAAATCCAAAACTCTGAGCGGTTTCGATGCGCCCTACGTGCCGGGTTGGGATTGCCATGGTTTGCCTATCGAGCTGATGGTGGAAAAATCGGTCGGCAAAGCTGGTGTGAAAGTATCGCCCGCCGAGTTTCGCAAGGAATGCCGCGCCTACGCTAAAAAACAAGTCAACATTCAGAAAGAAGAATTCATCCGCCTAGGCGTACTGGGCGATTGGGACAACCCTTACTTGACCATGGACTTTGCCTTTGAGGCCGACATTGTTCGGGCGCTGGGCAAAATCGCCGCCAACGGCCACCTGAGCAAGGGTGCCAAACCGGTGCATTGGTGTACCGATTGCGGCTCGGCACTGGCAGAGGCAGAAGTGGAATATGAGGACAAGCAGTCGCCAGCGATTGACGTGCGTTTCTCGGTGATCGATGAACACGCTTTCATGGCCAAGTGTCACCACGCCGGCGATCACGAAGGCCAAGGCCCATTGTCTGTAGTGATCTGGACTACCACGCCTTGGACGCTGCCCGCCAATCAGGCCGTGGCACTAAATCCGGATCTGGAATATGCCGTGGTGCAATGTGTGATCGACGGCCAAACCGAGCGCTTAGTCATCGCCGAAGCCTTGCTCAAAGACGCTGTACTCCGTTACGGCATCGGTGAGCATCACATCGTCGGCTATTGCAAAGGCGCGGCGCTGGAAAACCAATTGTTGCAACATCCGTTCTACGACCGGCAAGTGCCGATCATCCTAGGTGACCACGTCACCACCGATGCCGGTACCGGTGCGGTACACACTGCTCCCGGCCACGGTCATGAAGACTATGTGGTAGGTATGAAATACGGTCTGCCGGTGGACAATCCGGTCGGCAGCAACGGCGTGTTTTTACCCAGCACCGAACTGTTCGCCGGTCTGCATGTGTTCACCGCCAACGAAAAAGTGCTGGAAGTCTTGCGCGAGCGCGGCAAATTGCTGCATCACCATGCCTTACTGCACAGCTACCCGCATTGCTGGCGCCACAAAACCCCGATCATTTTCCGCGCCACCCCGCAATGGTTCATTTCCATGGAGAAAAATGGCCTGCGCGACACAGCCTTGAATGAAGTGAAACGCGTAGACTGGATCCCCGATTGGGGCCAAGCTCGTATCGAAGCCATGCTGAATAACCGCCCGGATTGGTGTATCTCCCGCCAACGTACCTGGGGGGTGCCAATCGCCTTTTTCGTGCATAAAGACAGCGGCGAATTGCATCCCCGTTCCGGCGAATTGATCGAACAAGTCGCCAGACGCATCGAACAACAGGGCATAGACGCCTGGTTTGAACTGGACGCAGCGGAACTGATCGGCGCTGACGCCGAGCATTACCAAAAAATGACCGACACCCTGGATGTCTGGTTTGATTCCGGCGTCACCCACGCGGCGGTTTTGGAGCGCCGCGAACAACTGCGCTTCCCAGCTGACCTGTATCTGGAAGGCTCGGATCAACATCGCGGCTGGTTCCAGTCTTCGTTGCTAGCCTCGGTAGCGATGAACGATGTCGCGCCGTATAGACAAGTCTTGACCCACGGCTTTACCGTGGATGCCGAGGGCAAGAAAATGTCCAAATCCAAAGGCAACGTGGTGCTGCCGCAAACCGTGATGAAATCGCTGGGCGCGGACGTGTTGCGTTTATGGGTGGCCGGCACCGATTATCGCGGCGAAATGTCTGTATCCGAGGAAATCTTGAAACGCACCTCCGACGGCTACCGCCGCTTGCGCAACACCGCCCGCTTCCTGCTCTCCAATCTGGACGGTTTCGATCCGGCGCAACATCTGGTAGCAAAAGACGATTTGCTGGCACTGGACCGCTGGGCTGTCGATAAAGCCTGGCAGTTGCAGGAAGACATCAAAGCCGCTTACAACGCCTATCAATTCCAAAGCATTTACCAAAAAGTGCTGACCTTCTGCAGCATCGATTTGGGTGGCTTTTACCTGGACATCATCAAGGACCGCCAATACACCGCCAAGGAAGATTGTCTGGCCCGGCGCTCCGCGCAAACCGCGATGTACCATGTCATCGAAGCGCTGACCCGCTGGCTGGCACCTATCACCAGTTACACCGCCGACGAATTATGGCAATTCATCCCTGGTCAACGCGGCGAATCGGTGTTTCTGGAAACCTGGTACGAAGGCTTATTCCCGCTGGACGCCAACGCCACGATTAGCCGCGACACCTGGGATAAAGTAATGGCGGTACGCACCGCAGTTTCCAAAGAACTGGAGCAACTGCGCGGCAAGGGCGCCATCGGTGCATCTTTAAATGCGGAAGTGGAATTGTATTGCGACGAAGCTTATGGCGCGGAGCTGAACAAACTGGCGAGCGAGCTGCATTTTGTGTTCATCACTTCCAACGCCGGCGTCGCCGACATGCAATTCTGCCCGGACGATGCGGTAGCGACCGAATTGGACGGCGTGAAACTGAAAGTGACGGTATCCGAGCATCCAAAATGCGTACGCTGCTGGCACCAACGCTATGACATCGGCGAAAACCCTGAGCATCCGGAATTGTGCGGACGCTGCGTGGAAAACGTCGTCGGCAATGGCGAGATCCGTCGTTATGCTTAAGTGGTTGTGGATTTCCGCCGTAACGCTGGTGCTGGATCAAGCCAGTAAACTGGCAGTGGACGGTAAAATGCAGTTGTTCGAATCGATTCCGCTGATGCCGTATTTTAATTTAACTTACGTGCATAACACCGGTGCAGCGTTCAGCTTTCTCGCCCAGGCCGGCGGCTGGCAGCGCTGGCTGTTTGCCGGCTTAGCCGTGGTGATGAGCGGCATCATTGCGGTTTGGCTGTATCGCCTGCAAAAACACGAGACCTTGATGGCCGTGGCTTTATCGTTGGTATTGGGCGGTGCCATCGGTAATCTGATTGATCGGGTGGCTTATGGTTATGTGATCGATTTTCTGGATGTTTACTACCAGGACTGGCATTGGCCGGCGTTCAACATTGCTGATTCGGCGATTTGTATTGGGGTGGGGTTGATGTTGTTGGAGAGTTTTGGCTTTGGGCGCAAAACCGTGGACGTTTTGGAATAGTCCGTAGTTTCTTGCTGAAGCGGGTTAACGTGTTTTTTGTTTGTGTCGCTGGTGCGACGGCTGATTTTTAATGTCGGGTCTCGACCCGACAGCCGAGTAATTTTTCTTTGTTTGGCCAAAGAAAAGTCACCAAAAGAAACGCCACCCGGATGCCGCCTATTCCCTGCGCTCCTCGCTTTTGAACGGGGTTGCCGAAAGGGGCTTCCTGCCCCTTCGGCAACGCGATGCATCCCTGCATCGCCCCTGCGGGCTATTCCGTTCAAAAGCTCCGGTGCTCGGCGCGGCATGCGGGAAAAACCCCGCGCCAAATCCCTAGCTTATGGTTTACGAAGTTATGTAGGGCGCATTAGCGATAGCGTAATGCTCCGGATGATTAAAGGCCAACAACGGCGCAATACGGCTGCGCCTATTGACGCCCTACGAATTGCGCCTTACGGCCTTGATTTGATTGCCAATTTAAAAGAAACCAGATGAGTATATGCAGCAGGTGTGGAAAGCCAATTGATTTCCGTTACAAAGATGGGAGATGCATACCCATTCATTCGGATGGTAGCTGTGTTGATTCTACTAACTCTAAAGTCAATGACTACTCAGGATCTAACATTGAACATGAAAATACATGCTTTTCCACAAATTGCCCAGAATGCGGAGACGAAGTCTTTTTTATTCGGCACAATGGTGGCAGTGTTTGGCTAGAGCCTCCGTTATGCCCACCTTGGTACAAACATGGGTGCTTTGATAATTCTAGCAAACGACACGCTAAGCATAACTTATCTGTTGATTTCAATATCTCAGAAAAAACCCTTCACAATTTTCAAAACACGGAAATAATACTAGGCATTATCAAGGCTACTTATGTTGATAATTTGAAAAAATATACAGACCTAGTGCTTGAAACTGGCAAAGCAGAAACCAAAGGATTTAGAGTTAAAAATAACGCTGGTTTTCTATTCGGAAAATTGTGTATTTACGATAGAAAACACGGCGAGATATGGCCAATTGATGAGCCAGCATACCTCTTCAAAATTTACGGTCATGAGAAAAAACAAGGTGCAGAATTACAAAAATGTCCTCAATGCAATGCTAGTTTGAATCCTAAGAATCTGAATAAACATTTAAGGGTTCAACATGGCGTTATCAAATAGCAAGGAGGCTGGATGAAGCTTAGCCGAATCAGATATGGCAGATGATACATTACTAGTGGACCCACATATTCCAGTTCTGGGAAGGGTCTCCTCCCGCATGCCGCGCCGAGCACCGGAGCTTTTGAACGGAATAGCCCGTAGGGGCGATGCATGGATGCATCGCGTTGCCGAAGGGGCAGGAAGCCCCTTTCGGCAACCCCGTTCAAAAGCGAGGAGCGCAGGAAACAAGCGGCATCCGGGTGGCCTTTTCTTTGGATACTTTCTTTTGGCCAAGCAAAAGAAAGTATCTCGGCTGTCGGGCCGAGACCCGAAATAAAAAATCAGCCGTCGCGCCAGCGACACCTATAACACCAACCGCATTGGCATCATCCCCGAAACCCCAAACCCCGCCCACCCATAAAACCGCTGCACCAAAAAGGCCATACGATGCTGCCGAGGCACGAGGCGCATCGATCGCGACTGTTGCGCCTCGCCGCTGGCACGGTACAACCTATGGATGCGCAACTTATCCCGTTAAAACAGCGCTCGAACCGAATATCAGGTTTGGCAACAAGCATCCAAGCCTTGGTATCGGCTAGAACCACCCCAATCGCAAAATGCCAAAAAGCGCACACCCTTCGAGTGTATTGCGCCACAGACACCCCCTCTACAACTCCCTATTCTTGAATCGTCTTCAGTTTCTTCTTTCATACCCTTGGCCGAATAAGAAGCTGAGCAAAATCCACCGCGTCTAAGCGCAACACCGCGATGGCTGCTTAACGCTCTAGCGCACTTCGCCAACGCTGCAGCACTTATGTTTTACGTTAGATATTTCCACTCGGCCTAACGCAACGAGCTGCTGATGTTCAGCAGGTAAACGTCATAGCAAATCTTGCGGTTTCATCAATACTACGAGGAGTTCTCATTATGAGCAGTACCGAATCAATCAACATCAATTCGCTGCACGAGTTACAACTGCAAATGCCGCGAATCGTCCCGGCGGTTAACGCCAATCCCGGTTTAGCCTTGGCTGCCGCCGCCAACCCACTGCTGGCACTCGAACAATTGGGTTACAAACTTAGCTCGCCGGCACAGGAAGAAATCGAGCGATACGCCCGCTTCGGCCCCGACAATCTAAAACGCCTGGCGGAACTGGAAACCGAGTTCGGCAAATTACTTACGACCAAAACCATGCCTGCCGATCCAAGCGAAGCGCGGGCATTGTTTGAAAAATCCGGGTATGAACCATCCGATAAATCCGCTGCCAACACAAAAACCACGCTCAAACCCGCCAAAAACCAAAGTTTGACGACATCGCTTACCGCTATTTTTGCTTCAAAGGTATTGGCGGAGGAAGAAGAAAAAAAACTCCTCCGCGAGCTATCCGCCCAGCACCCCGGCCTGCCACTGCTGTACCAATATCGAAAAATCCATCGGCAACGGCCGGCTTTTGCCACGCGCTCGGCGTTTGAATCGATTCTTGCCGGTGAAAAAAACACCCTGGTCGATCAAGTCGAATTCAGTCTCAGCAGACACCGCGACACGACCAAGAAGCATTCGGTCGATTAATCCACACACTTTCACTAAAGGGCAACAACATGGATACGCACAATTTCCAAACGGTGGCTGAAGTCACCGAATCGGTACTCCTCGACATCTTACGCGAAGCTTGGCGCAGCGGCGGCCTTAACCCGAACGGTACCTTACCGCAAGAAATTCAGTTACCGGCCGGCATGGCCCTCGGCCCATTCACGCTGGCCGACGGCACCGTCCAATTTCCACAAAATCAAATCCGCCTTGACCTTAACCCCGGCATCAACGGCGTCAATTTGACGCTTGGGGTGATAGCCGATCTGGAAATCCAGAATCCCCCGGTGCCGAGCGCGACGCTGTTCAATATCACGGCCGATGTCACCCTGCGCGTACCTATCGGGCAAGCGCCCGATCCCGGCGCACCCGTGAATTTAGCCCTGTTATTGGCTAATCTGCCGGTAAATGCCGTGGATGTGGTGATTACCTCCGGTAACCCATTTGCCAATGTGTTGGCGAACGGTCCGGCGGAATTTATTCATAAACTTTATCAGAACGGCACTATCCCGCATCTGGTGCAGGACATACCGCTGGGATTCCCGCCGTTTGCGATGAAAGCCTCCGTCGAATTTTTCGACGACGAAAACAATCCCGCCCGGCAAATCACTGTCGGTTTTCTCCCCGGACAAATGCAAATCAATTTGCCTTGCGCGGTGCGCTTTTACGACATCACCGGCGGCATTGGCCCGCTAGGACTAGCCTCGCCGATGGGCATGACCGCCACCGCCCAGCTCACCATGCCGTTCTCTAACACTGGATCACACATCCATATCGGCTTGGATAGCGCCACCAGCAATTTGATAAACATCCAGCCTGCGCCTGGGCTGGAAGGGGCGAATTACACCGCCAATAAGTCCAGCGTAGACACCATACTGGGCACAGGCAGTTTTGAAAACGCCATCCGCAGCGGGTTTGTCACCGCGGCCAATGTGTTTTTTGCCGTGCTGCCGCCGGTGGATTTTGATATTCCTACGCTTGCCGACCTGGAAACGCAGGTAGAAGGCTTTATTCGCACGGAACTGAACAACCGCCGTTATGTCGTGCTCTGGGCACCGACCGAAGCCGTGGGCGGCGTGGTCATTACCAACATCACGCCGAAAGTTTTAAGTGATACGCTGGTCATTGCCCTGAATGCCGGACCCGGCGCGGATGCCAACGCCTTGGTAAATTTCATCCCAGTGCCCTGCGATTTTGCCATCGGCCTGGATGACGACTTTGTCGAAGAAAAGCTGAGAAGCGAAATCGCCGCAAAATTTCCCGGCGGCTTCCCGGTGACTTTGCCGGAAGCCGACACCGACGGTCACACGGTGCGTATCAATTCCTTTAGCATGAAGCTGATCAATGGCGCCATCGAAGCCAAAGGCTCGGTGACCTTGGTAGATGAAATTCTCGGCAGCATCGACGTTGGCGCCAGTTTTACCGCCCATATCGGCTTGCGCTGGAAGGATAATGCGTCCGGCGGCCAAATGCTGGAGCCGTTTCTGATCGAAGAACCCGATATTGATGTCGAGCTGGGTTTCTTGGGCTGGCTGTTGGTCTTCCTGGTCGGTTTCCTCACCGGCGGGCTGATAGGCGGATTGATATTGACGGTAATTCTGGCGATTGTCATCGAAATCGCGGAGAGTATCGGTGCCGATAAAATTTTCGACTCGGCCGGCAACCTGGCAGGCATCGCCGCTTGGCCGGTCAATCTACCTAACATTGGCACCATCTCGGCGCGATTCAAAAACCCGGTTGATATTTATGCCACCGGCATTCGGTTTATCGGCGAAATGTCGGCCACCAGTACCAGCACAGCCGGCCTGGACAGTGCGTCGGCAAACGGCCCGTACACGGCCTCGGCCAGCTCGGCATTACTTTTCAATGGCGGCCTGGATAAGGTTTTCAGCCAGCCAATCTGGTTGTTTGGCGACGGGCAATCTTCCGTGCTGCGCCGCCCGACGCATCGCTACGCCGACAGCGGTTTGTATGTTGCCAAACTGCGCATCGCGGTCAGCGAAACCGGCGGGGTTACTACCCGCAACTTCACACCCGTCCGCTTGCAAAATGTGCAGCCTACGGTCAGTTTCGATTTATTGGAACTCAGTGTCGATGAAGGCCAAGAGGTGGAAATCACTGCGAAGTTCACCGATCCGGAATGGCTGGACAAACACACCGCCATTTTCGATTGGGGCGACGATTCCAAACCTACGGTCGGGGTGGTGTCCGAGACTAATCTGGAGCCCGAAGCAAAAGGCACGGTCGTCGCCAAGCACGCCTGGTGCGACAACGGCAATTATCAGGTTAGGCTGCGCGTAAGCGACGACGACGGCGGTATTGGCGAGGCTGTTCTGCCCGTAGTAGTCAAAAACGTAAAACCTGTAGTCACTTCAGAAGAGGCCATCTGCGTATTGGTCGGCCAGCCTGTGCAAATGCAGGCCACTTTCGAGGACAACGGCTGGTGCGATACGCATACGGCGTATTGGGACTTCGGCGATTGCCAACAGAAAAACGCCTTCGTTACCGAAACCAACGAACCGCCGAAAGCGAAAGGAAAGGTTGAGGTATGCCACGAATGGGCGCACTGCGGCACTTATTTAACCACCGTTACGGTCCAAGACGATGACGGTGCGGAAGGAGTAGCGACCACCGTCGTACACGCCGTCGAGCTGAAAAATCCGATGATGGAAGACGGTTTCCGCTTCCCGTATCCGCCCGCGTCCGGGCGCAAAGACCGCGTGGCCAACGGCTGGCAACCATATGCCGAGCCAGCCTTGTCCTTCGATAGAGACGCCACGCGACAGCCACGGGAATGGTTGTTTTTCCCGGAAAATTTCGTGGAATGGGACGGTCGCCGAGCTCAGGGGCTTGAGTTCAAAGGTGCCATGCAGGCGGGTATTCAACAACAAATCTGCGCCAACGTAGGTTGGGAATATGAGTTTTCAGCGGCATGGCACCTGGTGTCGCCGCGCCAAACCGGACGCGTGCGCATCGGCATCGACCCCTTGGGCGGCAACAATCCGAATGCTGCCCAAATTATCTGGCGCGAGCTGCCACCCGGTGAACAGGAATGGCAAAACATCTCCGTGCGGGCCAAAGCGCAGCGGGATGAAATCACGCTTTTCGTCGGCGGTATTGACCGGTTTGGCGGCGAAAATACTATCTACCTGGACGATGCGCACCTTTGCCAAATTCAACCGACTTTCTGCCCGCCGTCCACGCCGCCGGAAGAGCCCTGCAAGGAAAGCTGCGTGAACTTTGACGACTTGCAGATCGGTTCGGAATTCGCGGCTAATTCCGGTGGATTGCCCAATCTGACCCATCACAACATCGACTTCTTTTCCGCGGCAAGACTTTGGATTTCCGATACTGCCGTCCCACCGCCAACGCATCATCTGTTGAATTTCACGCCTAGAGGTATCCGCGTGCATCTCCCGCAAACGGTGAAACAGGTGAAGGTAACGCTACACAGCAGCGGCGGCGGACCGGATTTCAAACTGGAAACCTTGTTGGGCAATTCGGTAATTGCGACCATTACGCCTACCCTTGCCTGGAGTACCGAACAGGAATTTACCCTCACGGCTGCGGCGTTAGACGGCTTTACAGTGCGTGGCGACCACATGGAGTTATCGCTGGTGAAAATCTGTTTTTGTACGAAAGACAAACCCGTCGAAACCGACGGACATCACGACATGCAATGACTGAAGCCTCTACCCTGGTCGAGCAAGAGGCGATTTTTCGATTGCACCAAGCAGGGTTTGGTGCAATTTTCCACCTAAACCGGAAGGTAACTATAAGGACGGAATTGATGTATTCAGGTTATGCAGGCCTTACCCGCACTATGAGCCGTTGTTAAGCAAAAATTCGAAAAACTTCTCTCGTTCCTACACCCCGTGTGGGAACGCAAACCCAACCGCGCTGCGGTCAATATAGCAACAGATAAACCGGTAACAATCCTGCATGCCCGCATAATTCCGGGAACTTAAATAACCCCAGTGCTCCGCTAAATACATATAACTGCAAATGTTGCGTTGCTTATTAGAAAAGTTCCAGGCATTTTGTTTTCATAAAAGAAACAATTCATGCAATAAACACCTGATTGTAAATATTTTCCTTAGGCATATAGTGAAGTTGTATTTACAAAGCGACTAAACATAGTCAAGGTGGATCCAATGAATATTTCAAAAAGCTTTTACAGCGATGTGATGACTGGCTTGTTTTTTGTCACCGGCATGCTCAGTTTCATGTCGGGTCAATTTATTCTATCCACACTATTGTTTGGTGCCGCATCGTTGACCAGTAATTTGAACCGGGCGACACCGGCTCGTATTTAAGATTTTTGAGCGACCTCTCGCGGCACCCCTGGCCGCAAACTCTATGGCCTCTATTGGTTCTAAAAGTAGAGGCTTTTTTTGGGGTTTTTATAAGCAAAGTTAAATTAGCGACAAATTAAAGATCCATACCATCATTCACTGCCCAGCATAAAGCCATAGGAGAAATACCATGAATTTACGTTACGCAAATATGAAAAGTGCGCTTGAATTTTTATATGCTCCTCCCGTCACTCTGGCGATTATCGAATCATGGAGCGATGATGAATTTGACAATGTATTAGACTGGATTGAACAAATGACTCGCCGCAATTGGCATCGAGTACTTCAGCGACCAGAAGTATTCGTGCAACAAAGGCCGGATGTTTTGAATGTATTGGATGTTGAAATGTAATGGTTACACCTCAATATAGCGTTTTCAGGGTAGTCGCTATTTCACCGAAAGATTTTCTCTAGCATTACGGCAGGAAAGGGGCAGCGCCAAATTTGCGTTTTGTAGTGCGTAGGGGCGCGCTACCAAACTTTTTGCCAATCTATAAGTTTTGTCTAGCGAGTCCTATCCAGCTTGCGATAGCCTATGGCTTCGCTTAAGTGAGCGATTTCGATGCTTGGCGAATCAGCCAGATCAGCGATAGTCCGCGCCAGCTTTAAAATTCGGTGGTAAGCACGGTGTGACAGGCCGAATTTCTCCAGCGCTTGCTCAAGTAGCTGGTGGCCGGCTTCGGACAAAGTGCATATAGCCTTTACCTCCGCGGCACTTAGGCCAGCATTGGCTTTGCCTTGGCGTCGATAAGCAACTTCCCGAGATGCGACGACGCGTTGACGAATCGCTTCGCTGGTTTCTTCGCCTGCCGCCGAGCCTTTGCGTAACACGTCCAGTGCGACGCGCGGTACTTCCATATGCATGTCTATCCTGTCCAGCAAGGGCCCGGAAACGCGTGCTCGATAGCGGGCCACTTGTTCCGAGGTGCAGCGGCAACGGCCGGAGGCGTCGCCCAGATAACCGCACGGACAAGGATTCATCGCGGCAATTAACTGAAAACTGGCCGGAAAATCGGCTTGGCGGTTGGCGCGGGAAATGGTGATGTGGCCGGTTTCTAAGGGTTCGCGCAGTACTTCCAGGACTTTCCGATCAAACTCCGGCAACTCGTCTAAAAACAAGGCTCCATTGTGCGACAAGGATATTTCGCCGGGTTTGGGGTTGCTGCCGCCACCAACCAACGCCGCAGCTGAGGCGGTATGGTGCGGCGCTCGATAAGGTGGTTGCCGCCAACGACTGACATCCAGGCCGTGATCGCTGATCGAAGCCAGAGCGGCGGTTTCCTGGGCTTGTTGTTCGCTGAGTTCGGGCAGAATAGTCGGCAAGCGCGCCGCCAGCATCGACTTGCCGGTGCCGGGAGGCCCAAGCATCAATAAATTGTGTTTCCCTGCGGCGGCGATTTCCATCGCCCTTTTGACGTGAAACTGGCCGTGCACATCGGCAAAGTCCACGCTGTAAAACGCTTGTTCGAAACCTAGCTCGATCGCGGGTGGCGCAATGGCTTGCCGGCCGGCCAAATGGGCGCAGACTTCCAATAGCGTCCTCGCCGGCAGTAATTGCGCATCCTTGATTAACGAGGCCTCCGCCGCACAGCCTGCCGGCAGGATCAGTTGCCTTAACGCATTGCGGCAATGAATCGCCACTGGCAACGCGCCAGGAATCGGTCGCAACTCGCCGCCTAGCGACAACTCGCCTATGCATTCGTATTCATGTAGCCCGTCTTTGGGGATTTGCCCGGAAGCGGCCAGGATGCCCAGTGCTATCGCCAGGTCGAAACGCCCGCCTTCCTTGGGTAGATCGGCGGGCGCCAGATTGATAGTGATGCGTTGAAACGGAAATTCGAAGTGCGAATTAATAATCGCCCCGCGTACTCTATCCTTGCTTTCTTTGACCGCTGTCTCGGGCAAGCCGACGATATTTAGCGCTGGCAAGCCGCTGCTTACGTGCACTTCCACGGTGACTTGTGGAGCGTCTATACCGGCGCGGCCCCGGCTGTAAACGACGGCCAGCGACATGACGTTTTAGGCTTGCGGGATCCGCTGTTCCAGTTCGGCGACGCGTTTTTCCAGTTCTTCCAAACGGGCGCGGGTTTTTGCCAATACGGCTTTTTGTACTTCAAATTCTTCGCGGCTGACCAGATCCAATTTGGAGAGTCCGCTTTGCAGTAAGGCATGGACGTTTTTTTCCACGTCGTCCTTCAGGTTGCTTAAACCGGGAGGGATGGCACCGGCGATGCGCTCGGCAAGGTTATCTATGGCTTTAGGATCAAACATGGTAGCTACTCTTGGTCTATGAATGAATTGGGAATGGGTAAGTGCTCACGACATATTTTATCAGTATCCTCGCGATCCAAGGGTTGTTCGGTTAAACCGCATTGATAGTGATGCTGCTCTACCGTGAAATAATGGCAGGAACGGCACAAGCCAAAACTCTTAGATTCATTAACTTTCTGCAGCACACCCAGCGTGGTTTGGAGCGCTTGGCCTATGGTATCGAACTCCTGGCGGCTAACCTTGGATTCGGCTACCTTAAAAACATCCAAAGGCTTTAACTCGTCTACTAATTGTTTGCCGGCTGCCGTCAAACTAAGATGTACCACTCTCCCATCTAACAGATCGGTAGTCTTATCCAAATAGCGTTTGCGCTCCAAAATCTGTATCGTCTGCGACACAGTGCCCTTGGTCAAGCCTAGGTATTCGGCTACAGCCGCATGAGTATTGCTGTATTTGTTGCACTTGGCCAAATATTCCAATACCTGACCGTGTATCGGTTGTAAGCCGATCCCCGCGTATTTTTTGCGCTCTTCCGAACGCAATAAGGCGCTAATCCGCTCGATCAGCTTAAATGTGTCTAATTCCTGCATTGGCCAGATTCTACCACATGCCGCGCTGCCAGGCCTTAAAGCAGCGCGGCGTATAGGCTAGCCCCCTACAGACGATCCATATTGTCGCTCCAATTTAAATTGTCTCTGACAAAATAGCGATACTCTGGCGTTTGTTGATTTTGCAAATGCAACACATACAGCGTGCGACCAATACCGCGTCGCCGATACCCGCCCTTCTCCTTATCGACAACTTGATCGCGCCAAGTGCCGAAGTTGATGTAGGTTAGGTTGTTATACGAGCGGTCTGGCGGGTAATCCATGTCAGCTTCCGCTTGCAGTGGGATGTGTGTGTGGCCTTCGCCGTGCAAATGAAAACCTTGGGCCAGAAATGCGTCCTGAAAGGTTGGAAAGGCTTGCAGATTCTTAAAGCTGGCGCCGTCTTCGCTGTAAACCGACTCAGGCTGGATTTTTTCCAGCATATCCGCGATTAACAACACCGCGCGTACCAAGTGCAATTGGATACGGAACATATTTAATCGGTCGGTCAACATTAGCCATACCCTGGCTATTTTCAGGCCTAACCGGCGCCCGGACGGCGAACTTTCCACAGTAAAATCGTCACGCAGCCAGAGGCACAAGGCTTTATACAACTCAGATTCGATGATGTCGCGTAATTCCTCACTGGCTTTATTGCGGGTTTCTTCCAGTATCCTGCTCACCGCTGCGGAGGTGGGTCTATACAAGTCCAATTCAGCCAGAATGCGTTTGATGCGGCTTAAATCCAACTGCGGATCGTTCTTGGTTTTCCGGTATTCCTCCAGCGCCAGCTGACAGCGGTAAATGAATGTCGATAAAGCGCCGGCGGCAACGGTGTCGCCGAAACAGGGCTCGGTAAAAGGCCGGTAGTGCAGTTGCTGCCACGCGTGGGCGCGCCAGCCATCCTTTGTCGTCCAGCTGGGTAGCCCATTTGCGGCACTGATGCTTAAGCAATTGTCGCGGTCGCGCCAATGACCGTGGGTGATGAAGGTCCGTAACTCGCCGTCGCCCCAATAAAACGGTAGCCAAGGTACGCTGTCGGGCGCGGCGAAATGCTTTTCGTCAGCAAAATACATTTTGCCGATCCAACTGCGATAAGCCGCCGACAGTTGGTTAACCGGTTGGCCCACGCATTCTTCGTAATACATTTTCAATACGTCCGGGTCGGCGAAAATCTCCTTATCGTGATTACCCAAGATGGTCAAAACCTCAACGCGGACCCCTTGGTCTTGTAACAGTTTTACGGCTTGCCGCAACCGAAGAAAAAATCCGCAAGCGCCATTAGGGGTGCTGGGGTCTGGAGCGCGGCAATGTATCTTAATAATATTTGCCATGATGCGGCGCAGGCAGGGCTTAAACTCCGGATGCGCACGTTGCCAGGGGTAGACGCCAGCCATGGCCCATTCTGCGCTGCGAATGATGTCCACCACGTCGCCATCCAGGATCAAGGTTAATTCATTAATGTTTTGCTTAGTGCACACCGTGACCATTTCGTCGAAAAAAATCGGCCAGACCGTTTCCTCCGCGCTCTGGCTGCCGACCGTGTCGTCGGTGAAATGCACATCGCTGATGCAGACGCACAAGCGGTTTAGGCCGGCGGTCGGCGTTGCTCGCGTAGGCTGCAGGGTGGCTAGTGTCAGTTGTAAATCTTCTTGAGTACTGTTCATCACTGTGCTCCTCAATTACGGTGTTTTTGTAGAAATTCCGCGAAGCGCGGATAGATGTCTTGCGCGGCGTTTTTGCCCATAATCACATCGGCGTGGCCATAATCGGGGAACAGATGCAGTTCGTGGCGACCCGGCACGATTTGCTCCAGACGCTGATGGCAGACGATGTTTGAATTGCGGAACAAGGCATTGTCCTGGCCGGCGACGAACAGACACGGCGTGTCAATCTCGGCGGCATGTTGGAAATAATTGTCCGGCAAACTGCGATAGCGCGGTTCGTTAGGTTGATATTTCACGGCGGTGTTATTGGCGTTGACCATTTTCAACACATGCCGGTAGTAATTCACACTACAACCGCCGAACAAATCGCCACAGCGGCGATGCGTCACATCGTGCAGATTCTCGTGTTTGTACAACACCGGAAAACCCCAGCCCCACATAAAACTGAGCATGTGACATTCCGGCGAGTCGCACTCTTTGTGAAAAGCCGAGATCGCCGTCGCCAGCAATTTACCTGCCCCCCAACCCGGTTCGCGCCGCCAATAGGGGTTCAGATAATCCACACCCAAAATATAATCGGCGGCCAGCGGCCCCAGATACAGCTTGATCTTGGCTGGCATCGGCACGCACGGTGTCAGCGCCACGCCGTTGGCAATCAAGCTGCGCACGCCGGTGACGGCTTTGCCGAACAAACCCATGGTAAACGCCAAGGCCCCAAAGCAGTGGCTGATGACGTGGATGCGGGCAGACGGCCCGACCGCCGCGCGCACGGTGGCGATCGCCGCCGGCATGTCATAGAGCGCAAGGTCGTCGACATTGTAATTATGCCGGTGCAGATTATAGGAATAACGGTTGCTGATCCGACCATCGAGTGTCCATACGTCGCTGAAGCCGTGATCCAGCAGATAGCTGGTTAGGTTGTAATGTTCCGGCATGATGAACATATCGCTGGCGGCAGTCAGGCCAGGTACCAGAACCACCACGTCGTCGCACGTTGCGCGTTTGAAACGCAACAAGCTGAGACCTAAGCGATCAGCTGTAGTGAACGCATGCGTGCTGATTTCGGCATCTTTGACACCCTCGGTGGTGTATAGCGGAATTTCCCGTTCGAAACCGCCCATTTTTGGCGTCATTGAAGGTTTGTAAACATCCCACAACGCGCCTAAAAAGAAACCGCCAAAGCGTTCCACTGCGTGCAAGCGGTCTTTTAAGGTCTCGCCGCTGGCCTGTATCGTGGTCAGTTGCTTGGCAAAATCCATTACCTCGATATACAACAAGCCGGTGGCGTAGACCTTGGCTTTGGCTTCCTTATCGGCCTCCACGTGGCCTTTGAATAAGTTGGTGAACAGGGTGGTGGTGTCTGCCCACAAATCAGGGCCGACGTTGTTTTGAATTTGCTTTCTGCCGCTTAAGGTCAAGGCCTGGCCGTTGGCGTCGGTGAAAAACAGCCGATAGAGCATTTGTTTGCGGTCGGCGTCGGCGGTATCGACGAACAAATTGAACACGCCTTTATCGACATTGCGGCGACCGCCGATCAGATCGCCTTCCACATAGCCGATGGCCGCCGATTGATGGGCGTCAGAGTCTAAAAAAGTATCCAAATCGTCGCTTTGGATGGTCAGATGAAACATGAAGTAATGGTTGTCCTCTTTGCCTTGCTTGTAACCGTCTTCAAAATCGGTTTGACCTAGGCTGAGATAGCCTTTCATTTCTTCAGTAAATTCGAACGAGGTTTGGTCGGTAGTTGTCATATCAGTATTCCTGTCAATTGGGTTTAGACGCCCAGGCTGGCATCGGGCTTGATGCCGGTGATACCTTCGGCTATCCATTCCGCAGTCGCGGAAATGGTTGCGACGGGGTTGGCGCCGACTGCGCTTGGCAGAATCGAACCATCAGCGACATACAGACCTTGGTAGCCGAACACTTGGCCGCGCTGCTCGGGATGGCCGCTGACTACCCCTTTATCCGGCGAGTCGGCCAAGATACAGCCGCCCAAAGGATGTACGGTCACGTTATGGCGAATCGGTAACTCCCAGGTCGGCAACGGGAAAAACCAATTGGATTTGACAAATTTCTTGAAGCGCTCGCCTGCGGCGAGAATGGCTTGGTACAAGCTCATGCTGGTGTCTTGCGGCCAATCCAGATCGATACGGTCTGACTTATTGAGTGTCAGAGTGCCGTCGCCGTTATCCAGGCCCATGCATAACATCACCACAGATTTGGAAGACAAGTCGTCTTTTAATATTTCATGTAAGGAAAAGCCCAGCACCCCGTTCCAGACGCCGTTGCTGAAATAATTTTTCAGCCATGTCAGCAACGCTTTCAGCGCTCTGAGCAACTTGCGCAGCGTGCTGGTCGGAAACAAACCTTCAATGTACCAAGCTAACCAGGCTGGATAAGAAGCGTCCTCCAATACAAACGCCTGATTGCGATTGAAACGGTCGAACAAGTTGAAGTCGGTGTATTGGGTGATCACCGGCCCGTAATTGGGGTCGGCGTCTTTTTTACCTTCGATAGCAAACGATAAAAAGTCGCCGTTGCCGGAGAACCAGCGACCCAATTGGTCGCTCAGTTTGGGCAGGCTGCGATGCACATCGCGGCAGCGCAGCAATAGTTCGTTGCTGCCGAACGTGCCCGCCGAAACCACCACGCGGCCGGTTTTCAGGCTTTCCGATTGTCCCGAGGCAAAATTCTGAAATTCCACCCGATAGCCAAATTCGCCGCTGGCCGAAGCGTCGTCATCGCCGTGCTGATTGAGAGGAATAATTTTTTCGGCTTGGCAGTCGGTAAACACTTGGCCACCGTGGGTTTGCTGGCCGGCATGAATGTAGTTCAGATCAAGCGTATTTTTCGAGTGGGTGTTACAGCCGATATCGCATTCGCCGCAATAGGTGCAGGACGTTTGCGTGGCACCGTAGCGGTTTTTTTCCTGTAAACCGATCGCCAGTGGCGCCTCCGAGCCTTTGTAGTTGTAATCGTTGCCAAAGAAAACACAAATGTCGGCTAGGGTACTGGTGCGGTTTTCCTGAGCGGCAAACTCTTGAAAAAGTTCGGTACGGACGATTTTTCGGCGGTTGTCGGTTTGCCAGGAGGGTACCGGGCGGGCGCCCAAGACTTGTTTGGTAACTTGGTAATAGGGGGCAAGAGTGGTTTTATCCAAACCAGTCGGCCAGCCTTGCTCGAATACCTGCTCGGGCGGTTCCAGAAAGACGTTGGCGTAAATCAGTGAACCACCGCCCAGGCCCGCCGAAATGACCGCATCCATCTTCTTGTAATTGCGGACGTCGAACAGGCCGCGCAGGTTTTTGTTTTGAATGTGGCGTGGCCGGTCCACTGCCTCGCCTTCCACACTCCAGAAACTGTCGGCAATTTGTTTGGGTGAGCGGGCGAAAGAGCCCATCGGATAATGCCTACCGCGTTCCAGTAACAGCACCTTGGAGCCCCACTTTTGCGCCAGTCGGCAAAAGCTGATGGAGCCACCGAAGCCGCTACCGATGACTATCGCTTCGTAGTCGAAGATCTGATTAGCCATTTACACCTCCTCAAGAAAGATTTTTTATTATTTTTGGATCATTGCTCTGCTATCGGATGTTAAAGAAAAACGCTGTCGCCAAGCTATGCTTATCGCTAAAACCCTGTACAGAACAATGTCTTACAGCACTATGCGTCGACGCTGCTTGGGCAGTATAGCCTAGTTTTCGCCGTGATTCGATTTATGCGCGACGCCTTTCTGGCGGAGCCGAACAAGGCGTTAAACATTCCGTATTTCAGGGGTAGGCAGGCTATACTGAAGGTCATTTTTAGCGAAAGGTGAGGAGCTGTTATGAAGAAAATATCCGTCAAAAATCCGGTGGTGGAGATCGACGGGGATGAAATGACCCGCATCATCTGGCATTTCATCAAAGACAAACTGATTCTGCCTTACCTGGATCTGCAAATCGATTATTACGACTTAGGCATAGAGCAGCGCGATGCCACCGACGACCAAGTCACCATCGATGCCGCCCACGCTATCCAAAAGCACGGCGTCGGTATCAAATGCGCCACCATCACCCCGGACGAAGCGCGGGTGGAAGAGTTTGGCCTGAAAAAAATGTACAAATCGCCGAACGGCACGATACGTAATATCTTGGACGGCACCGTGTTTCGCGAACCGATCATCTGCAATAACGTACCGCGCCTGGTACCGAATTGGAC
>FSSH01000208.1_pt1 | contig 99638 bp, 88 predicted proteins | sample 1166101 | NCBI WGS metagenome assembly FSSH01 (sample SAMEA32972668, study PRJEB13176) | freshwater metagenome | biome: Drinking water system; feature: Biomass in drinking water that filtered by 0.45 um membrane; material: drinking water | place: USA | collected 2012-12-20 | depth 0 m | reverse complement strand
GCAACCGGCTGGTCGTTATCCTGAACGACAACGACATGTCGATCGCGCCGCCGGTGGGGGGGCTCAGCGCCTATCTGTCGCGCATCGTTTCGAGCCGCGAGTTTCTGGGCCTGCGCGATTTTGCCAAGCGGGTGGCCAAGCTGTTGCCGAGCCCGCTCGCAGCGGGCCTCAAGAAAACCGACGAGTTCGCGCGCGGCATCGCGATGGGCGGCACGCTGTTTGAGGAGCTCGGCTTTTATTATGTCGGGCCGATCGATGGCCATAATCTTGATCACCTGATCCCGGTGCTCGAGAATGTCCGCGACGCCGAGCAGGGCCCGATCCTGGTCCATGTCGTCACCAAAAAGGGCAAGGGCTATGGCCCGGCCGAGGCGGCGGCCGACAAATATCACGGCGTCCAGAAGTTCGACGTGGTGTCGGGCGTGCAGGTCAAGGCACCGCCGGGGCCGCCTGCGTACCAGAATGTGTTTGGCGAGACGTTGACCAAGCTGGCTGAGACCGACGCCACGATCTGCGCGATCACCGCGGCGATGCCCTCGGGCACCGGCCTCGACAAGTTTGCGAAGGCGCACCCCGAGCGCTTCTTCGATGTCGGCATTGCTGAGCAGCATGCAGTGACCTTTGCAGCGGGCCTCGCCGCGCAGGGCATGCGGCCCTTCTGCGCGATCTACTCGACCTTTCTGCAGCGCGCTTATGATCAGGTGGTCCATGACGTGGCGATCCAGAACCTGCCGGTGCGCTTTGCGATCGACCGCGCTGGCCTGGTCGGCGCCGATGGCTGCACCCATGCCGGCAGCTTCGACGTGACGTACCTCGCCACGCTCCCCAATTTTGTGGTGATGGCCGCCGCCGATGAGGCCGAGCTGGTCCATATGACCTATACCGCCACGCTCCACGACAGCGGCCCGATCGCGCTGCGTTACCCGCGCGGCAACGGCACCGGCGTGGCGCTGCCCGCAACGCCTGAGCGGCTCGAGATCGGCAAGGGCCGCATCGTTCGCCACGGCCACAAGGTCGCGATCATGTCGCTCGGCACGCGGCTGGGCGAGGCCCTCAAGGCCGCCGACGCGCTTGATGCCAAGGGGCTGTCGACGACGGTTGCCGATCTGCGCTTTGCCAAGCCGCTCGACGAGGCGCTGATCCGCAAGCTGCTGACGACGCATGAAGTGGCGATCACGATCGAGGAAAACGCGGTCGGCGGTCTTGGCGCCCACGTGCTGACCTATGCCAGCGACAGCGGGCTGATCGACGCCGGGCTGAAACTGCGCACCTTGCGCCTGCCCGACATTTTCCAGGACCACGACAAGCCCGAACTCCAGTACGCCGAGGCAAAGCTCGACGCCGACGCCATCATCGACGCCGTGCTGAAGGCACTCCGCTGGAACGAAGAAGCCGTCGGAGAAGTCCGGGCGTGAAAATCACCGCTTATGTGTTGATCGGTGTTGCCATGGTCAGCCTCTCCCTCTGCCCCACGGCAGCGCGGAGCGGCGCGCGCGTTTTCGGCAGTGCGACATTGCAGATTGACGTTACCGGCGTGCGCAACAGTAAGGGCGTGGTGCATGTCGATCTTTGCCGCGAAGCCGAATTTCTGAAGGATTGCCCGGTGCAGGCGAGCGCCCCGGCGCTGGCCGGAAAAACAATTGTGACGATCAGCAATGTCCAGCCCGGCACTTATGCAGTGCAGGCTTTTCATGATGAAAACCACAATGGCAAGGTTGATCGCGCCCTGTTCGGCATTCCCAAGGAAGGCGTTGGCTTCTCGAATGATGCCCCGATCCGGCTCGGACCGCCCAAATGGAAAGATGCCCAGTTCCAGCTTGGTGACGACAAGGTGATTACGTTCAAGCTGCGCTATTTCATCGGCGGTGGGGCGAAGAACTGATCGCCATGAAAAGCACTGGCAAGACAACGGGGCCGATCTTTCGCGCCGTGGCGTTCAGTGCGGGCCGGCCCTGGTTGTTGCTGGCCCTGAGTGCGGCGCTCACGCTGCTGGCGATCGGCTATGCGGCCACCCATTTTGCGATGACGACAAATACCGGTGCGTTGATTTCAGCCGATGTCGATTGGCGCAAGAATGAAACCGCGCTCAACACCGCCTTTGCGCAGCTCACTGATACAACATTGGTGGTCATTGACGGGCAGACCCCCGAACTGGCCGAAGCGGGTGCAGCAGCGCTTGCCGAGCGGCTGACCGCCGATACGGCGCATTTCAAGAATGTGCGCCGGCCCGATGGCGGCGATTATCTTGCCCGGCAGGGGGTGATGTTCGGCTCGCTTGAAGAGGTTCGCGCGACAACCCAGTCGTTGATCACTGCCCAGCCGTTGCTCGGGCCGTTGGCAAGCGACCCCAGCCTGCGCGGGATTGCCGGCGCGCTGGGAACGATGTTGACGGGCGTAGAGCGTGGATCGGCCAAGCTCAGCGACATTGATCGCCCGATCCGCGCGCTCGATGATGCATTGGGCAAGGTTGTGCAGGGCCGCTCTGCCTATTTCTCGTGGCAAAACCTGTTCGCCAATGGTGGTGGGCCACAGCCGCCGCTGCGCCGCTTGCTCCTGACGCAGCCCAAGCTTGATTTCGGGGCGCTGAAGCCTGGCGAGAAAGCGGTCGACGCGATTGGCGCTGCGGCGGCCGATCTCAAGCTTGATGCCGCGCATGGCGTCCGCGTCCAGGTAACGGGCGAAGTGCCGCTGGCCGATGAGGAATTTTCGACGCTTGAGGAAAATATCGGCTTTGTCGGGTTGGTGATGGCGCTGGCGATGCTGGTGACATTGTGGTTCGCAACGCGATCAGCCAAAATTGTGGCCGCGATTGTCGTGACGATTATCGCCGGGCTGGTGGTGACCACGGCGGTCGGCCTGGCAGCGGTCGGCACGCTCAATCTGATATCAGTGGCGTTCATCCCGCTCTTTGTCGGACTGGGGGTTGATTTCGGAATCCAGATCAGCGTGCGCTTCAATGCCGAGCGGCTGGAAGGGGCGGCCATTCCGCAAGCTTTGGAGCGCGCAGCCGTGGCACTGGGCGCGCCATTGGCGCTGGCGGCGGGCGCGATTTTTCTGGGGTTTGGTGCGTTTCTGCCGACGGATTATGTCGGCATTTCTGAGCTGGGGATTATCGCCGGGCTGGGGATGGTGATCGCGCTTGTCCTTTCGGTCACCCTGTTGCCCGCGCTGCTGGTGCAGCTCAAGCCCGGCAAGCCAACGGCAGAAGTGGGCTTCGCCGAAGCAGCGCCGGTTGACCGCTGGCTGCATGCGCACCGGCGCTTTGTGCTTTGGGCATTCGGCCTGTCGATGCTGGGCAGCATCGCGCTGTTGCCGCTGGTGCAGTTTGATTTCAATCCGCTCCACCTGCGCGATCCGCAGGGGCCGGCCTATCGATCGCTTACCGATCTGATGCGCGATCCGTTGCGCACGCCCAACACCATTTCGGTGCTGACCGCCGATCCGGATTCGGCGCGCGAACTCGCTGATCGTGTCGCCACATTGCCCGAAGTGGCGCAGGCCATCGCGATCGACAGTTTCATACCCGGCGATCAACCCGCCAAACTGGCCTTGCTTGGCGATGCTTCACTGCTGCTTGATTTGACCCTGAACCCGTTCGACACTGCGGCGCCGCCAAGCGATGCTGCGATCGTTACGGCGCTGCGCGCAACCCAGGCGCAGCTTGAGCGGGTCGCGGCTGGCGAACCGAGCGATGCCGCCGATCACGCCCGCGCCCTGGCCACGACGCTGGGGCAGATCGCAGCGGGGCCGCCAGCGATGCGCGCGGCGGCAAGCGATGTGCTGGTACCGCCGCTGAACGTGATGCTCAATCAAGCGCGGGCGCTGCTACAGGCCGAAGCCGTGTCGCGCGATACGCTCCCCCCCGAAATCGCTGCTGACTGGGTTGCCAGCGACGGCCGAGCCCGGGTGCAGATCTTCCCCAAGGGCGACAGCAATGACAATGCCGTGCTCGCGCGCTTTACCAAAGCCGTGCGGGCGGTGGCGCCGGAGGCCACGGGCTTGCCGGTCGCCACGCAAGAAGCGGCCAAGACGGTCGCCTGGGCCTTTGTGCAGGCGGGTGTGCTGGCGTTGATCTTGGTCAGCCTGTTGTTGTTCGCGGTGCTGCGTGATGCGCGTGAAGTGGCCTTCACCTTGGCACCCGTCGTGCTGTCCGGGTTTCTGACGCTCGCCAGCTGCGTGCTGATCGGCCAACCGATTAATTTCGCCAACATCATCGCCTTTCCGCTGCTGTTTGGCGTTGGTGTGGCATTCCACATTTATTTCGTCATGGCGTGGCGATCGGGCGAGACTGATTTGCTGCAATCTAGCCTGGCGCGCGCAGTATTGTTCAGCGCGCTGGCGACGGGCAGCGCCTTTGGGGCGCTTTGGCTTTCCGCTCATCCTGGCACCGCCAGCATGGGCAAAATTCTGATGATTTCGCTCGCCTGGACGTTGGTTTGCGCGCTGATTTTTGAACCCGCGCTGCTCGGGCCACCGCGCCCGGCGAAGAAGCCGTTGGCTAAAGGAAAGAAACCAGCTGCGGCTCCCCAGAAGTCGCGTCGACCGAAGCGGCGCTAGCGGGCGCTTCGGGTTCTGGGGCTGGCGCTGGGCTTGGCGTACCATCGGTCGATGGGGGCTGATCGACCGTGGATGTTGCCGGATCGGCTTCAGGATCGACAAGCGGATCGTCGAGCCCGCTGGGATCGATCGTCTGGCCATTCATCTCGGCAATCTCTGCCGCGCGATTTTGCTGATAGACTGACCGCAGCGTTGCATAGGGATCGGCCGCGCCGTCGAGCAATGCCTTGAAATTGGCGTCTGATTCATTGCGCAGATCAAGCCCGCTAATCAGGGCCTTTGAAATTTGATAATCATAGCGATTGAACGGGCGGCCAATGGCAACCGGATAGATCAGCCCATCGACCTGGGCACCGAACAGATCGCGAAGCCCAGTTGGCCCAACAAAGGGTAGGAAAAGATACGGGCCTGGGCCGACACCGTAGCGGGCCAGCGTGTTGCCGAGGCCATTGTCACGGTGCGGCAGCTTGGCGGTTTTGGCGACATCAAGCAGTCCGCCAATGCCGGCCGTCGAGTTCACCAGAAAACGTGCCAGCGTCCGCACGGCGCGCTTTGGCTTTAACTGCAGCAGATCGTTGAGGAAAACGATCGGTTCGCCAATATGGGACAGCAGGTGGCGCAGCCCGGTTCGCAAGGGCTTGGGAACGATAGTGCCATAGCCGCGCGCCAATGGCCGAAAGACGGTGCGATCAATGCCCTGTTGGCGGCGAAACATTGATCGGTTGAAACCCTCCCACGGATCGCCCTTTGCGTGTTGTCCTGAAACCGCCTCGGCGGCGGCTGTCGCTGGCATTGCCGATTGATCGGTTGCCATCGGCGGCGAAGCGGCGGCAGGCGGTGCCTCTGCGGGCGGAGTTACAACAGCCGCATCCTGGCTTTGCGCCTGAACTTGGGGTGCCCCGGCAACCAGCAACACGGCCAGTGCCAGTGCTGTCGCCGTCCCGCGCAAAGCGATATCCTGTTTCAGCGGCTGACCTTTTCGGCGAGGGTGTTGACATGGCCGACCAGCGCCTTGACGCCGCCCTTTGTCAAAATGGCTTCGAAATCGGCGCGGCGCGTCGCCAGCTGGCTGATCGAATTCTGGTAATAGACATCGATGATCCGCCAATCGCCCCCGCTCTGGCGCAGGCGATAGCTGATATTGACGGGCGATTCCTTCGGCTGGGTCAGCATCGTCTTGACGACCCTGTCGGTCCCGCGCGCATCGATTTGCGGTTCGATCGCGAATGCCTGGCCGGACCAGTTGTTGAAATTGCTGGCATATTGATTGATCGTCAGCTTGCGCATCGCGGCGACCAGGGCGCTCCGGTCATCGGCGGCAGCGGTCGTCCAGGCGGGGCCAACTGCCAGCCGGGTGAGCAGGGGGAGATCGAAGCTCTTGTCGACAATCGGCGCAATTTGCCCGGCGCGCGCGGCAAAGCCTGCTTTTTTGCCAGCTTTCATAATGGTGATCAGGCCATCGCTGAGCTGCTGAACAGGCGCGCGGGCGGATTCTTGCGCCGTGGCGGCGGTGGGCAAGGCGACAAGGACCGCAGCAGCCAACAAGGGGGATCGGGGGAAAGCCAACATCACTGAATACTCCCAGATGATTGCTGCGCCCGGATAAAGCGCGATACTATCCTCGCCCACCCCCCAACACCGTCATGATGGCAGCTGTAAGGCAAGACGGGCCAGTTTAATTTGTGGCGGCTGGGCCACAGCGGGACAACATAGACGCATTGCAACGCAGCGGAGCGCTTTAGGCACCGGATTTCCCACTTTTCTTATCGGGCGGCACGGGTAATATGTCAGATGATGTCCCCAGGCTGGAGAGGCGGGGCTTCAAGGAAGGTCGCAGACGCCGAAGAATCGGTATGCGTTTGATTCTGAAGGCTTTGTTTGAGGGACAGAAAGGACTATTCCTTGCAGGTAGTTTTGGCCAAGCCGCGCGGGTTCTGCGCGGGTGTTGTGCGCGCGATCGAAATCGTCGAACGGGCGATCGATCATTATGGCGCACCCGTTTATGTGCGTCATGAAATCGTCCATAATCGGCATGTCGTCAACAAGTTGCGCAAAAAGGGCGCAATTTTCGTTGAGGAACTGTCAGAGATTCCCGACGGTGCGCGCACGGTGTTCAGCGCGCATGGCGTATCGCGCGATGTCGAAACCGAAGCAGCGGCGCGCGGTTTGCCGGTGCTTGATGCGACCTGCCCGCTCGTTACCAAGGTGCATATCCAGGGGCGTCGCTATGCGTCTCAAGGGCGCGCGATCGTCCTGATCGGGCATGAAGGCCATGCCGAAGTCGAAGGGACGATCGGCCAGGTCGATGCGCCGGTCTATCTCGTCTCGACAGAGGCTGATGTTGCCGCGCTTGATCTGCCCGATGATGCGCCGCTGGCCTATATCACCCAGACAACGCTCAGCGTTGATGATACGCGCGGGATCATTGCGGCGCTCGGCGCGCGGTTCAGCGATATTGTCGGGCCCGATGTGTCGGATATCTGCTATGCCACCCAAAATCGGCAGACCGCCGTGCGCGATCTTTGCCGCGTCGTCGACATGCTGCTGGTGGTGGGGGCAGAATATAGCTCCAATTCCAGCCGTCTGCGCGAAATTGGCGTTGATGCCGGGCTGCCCAGCTATCTTGTCGCGGATGGCGACGCCGTCGATCCGGCCTGGCTGGCTGGTGTGGAAACGATTGGGCTGACTGCCGGCGCCTCGGCGCCCGACGAATTGGTCGACAGTGTGATTGCCGCGCTGCGCAAGATCGGCCCTGTTACCGTCTCGCAACTTGACGGTATCGAGGAAACACTGGAATTTAGCCTGCCTTCCGAGCTAAGGAATGTGATCACGCCCGCCGCACAGGCATCTGTGCAGATTCCGGCCGAATAGGAACGACACGCATGACCCTTCCGATCAACCTGCTGGCGCGCATCGGTGGCTACACCGTCAAGAAGCATATCAGCGGCAAGAAATATCCGCTGGTGCTGATGCTTGAGCCGCTGCTGCGCTGCAATCTGGCGTGCCCTGGCTGCGGGAAGATCGATTATCCGGATGCGATTCTCAACCAGCGGTTGAGCTACGATCAGTGCATGGACGCGATCGACGAATGTGGCGCGCCCGCCGTATCGATCGCAGGTGGCGAGCCGCTCCTCCACCGCGACATGCCCAAGATCGTCGAGGGCTATATCGCGAAGAAGAAATTCGTGATTCTCTGCACCAACGCGCTGCTGCTGAAAAAGAAGATCGACGATTACAAGCCGTCGACCTTTTTCACCTGGTCGATCCATCTGGATGGCGACAAGGGCATGCACGATCACGCGGTCGATCAGGACGGCACCTATGAAGTCGCGATCGAAGCGATTGAAATGGCCAAGGCCAAGGGCTTCCGCGTTCAGGTGAACTGCACCGTGTTCGACGGCGCGGACCCGGAACGGCTCGCCAGCTTCTTCGACGAGATGGAAAAGCGCGACGTCGAGATCACGATTTCGCCCGGCTATTCCTATGAGCGCGCCGCTGATCAGGAGCATTTCCTGACACGTGAACGCACCAAGAATTTCTTCCGCGACGTGTTCCGCCGCGGCGATGGTGGCCGCAAGTGGAAGTTCACCAACTCACCACTGTTTCTTGATTTCCTCGCCGGCAACCAGACCTATGAGTGCACGCCCTGGTCGATGCCGCTGCGCACCGTGTTCGGCTGGCAGAAGCCCTGCTACCTCGTCGGCGAAGGCTATGTCGATACGTTCGCGGAGCTGATGGAAGGCACAAACTGGGACGATTACGGCGTCGGCAAGTACGAGAAATGCTCGAACTGCATGGTGCACTGCGGCTTCGAAGGTACCGCCGCGACGGATGCGATCCGCAACCCGCTCAAGATGTTCACCGTCGGGCGCAAGGGCGTCCGCACCGAAGGCCCGATGGCGCCGGATATCGACCTGTCGAACGCGCGGCCTTCCGAAGACGTCCACTCGACCCATGTCGAACGCGAGTTGGAGCGGATCAAGACGGCAGACCCTGAGGGTTTCAAGCGGGTGCAGCGCGCGGCTTGAGCGTCACGGTTTGGATGATGTGAGCCGGATGATTTCGGCTCGCAGTTCCTCGACGGTATTCCGGTCGGCGGACCAAAACTTCAGGAAGTTGAGAAGCGTTTCGTAGTAGCAATCGACGCTGTTTCCTCGCCAAATGAGCGACCCCTCGATACAATCTTCCGAAGGCGTCCATTCGGGTAAATCGACCGAACATTCACTGTTCTTTGCAGCGAGCTCCTCTAGGAATCTGCGATACGGATTAGCTACGCCGGTATCATCGTCGGCCAAATAGTTATAGTCATCGCAGATTAAATCGAAATCCCAACCTTCCTCTCCGTGATTGCCGCCCCGAAGTGCCTTTGAGACAAGCGAAATGCTGGAAAAAAAATCGGTCATCTTGGTGGGCTGACTAATGAACCGTCCGTGTTTCTTAAGCGCCCGCATCGCTCGGAGAAATCCCACGATCGAGCTTATAAGCGATGGTATCTGAGATGGCTGTTTGGCGATCGAAGTGAGCATCGCGCGCCCGTTCACTCCTCCATCAGGAAGCATCGCGACAGCGATTGCAGGGGGCATTGCTTGCGTTGCTTCATCGGAAACACAGCGCAATATCGCGAACGGTAGTCCATGCGCGCGCGCGACATCTCCGGCGACGTGGCTCTCCATGTCGACGACCAAGGCGCGGTGCTTTGCCGCCAAGGCAGCCTTTTCGGCGGTGGTCGATATCAACCGGCCGTCAGAATAGACAGGCCCAAGCCGCGCGTTGGGTAGCCGCCCTTGCAGAGCCGCTACCCAATCGGAATCGCAATCCATGTCGGTTTCGCCAACGAGACGCGTGCCAATCACCCACCCGCCGATCTTGAGGCTGGGGTCCAACGCACCACCCAAGCCAAAGCTGATGATGCCGCTGGCGTCCTTTGCGGCCCGCTCGAGTTTCTCCCTCAATGCGGCAGCATCACCACCGCCGGGAATGATGATCTGCTGATAGGTGCCAAGGACGGCCGCCTCTCGCTCGACGCCGCAGGCGACGAGGATCGTCACATCCCGAACGCCACGGTTTTGTCGTTCGACCGCTTCAAATTCCGATACCGCGCCACCGCCCAGAGCGGGAAATATTTCGGATAGCCGTGATAGCGCAGGTAAAACACCCGCGGAAAACCGCCGCCGGTGTACATTTCCTGCCCCCACAGCCCGTCCGCATCCTGGTGCGCGACCAGCCATTCCACGCCGCGCGCGACCGCCGGATGCTCCACCACGCCCGCCGCCATCAGCGCGAGTAGCGCCCAGGCGGTCTGCGACGCGGTCGACGGGGCAGGGGTATAACCTGCATAATCGAGCGCATAGCTGTCGCAATCCTCGCCCCAGCCGCCATCCTTGTTCTGGATCGATACCAGCCAGTCGACCGCGCGTTCCATCGTCGGGGCCTTGGGGCTCACCCCCGCAGCGTTCAGTGCGCACAACACTGACCAGGTGCCATAGATGTAATTCACCCCCCAGCGCCCGAACCACGATCCGTCGGGCATCTGCTCCTCGGCCAGATAGGCAAGCGCTGCCTTCATCCGGTCGCTGTCGGTCTCACCCAATTGCGCCATCATCGACACGCAGCGCGCGGTCACGTCGCTGGTCGGCGGATCGAGCAGCGCGCCGTGATCGGCAAAGGGGATGTTGTTCAAATAATCATAGGTGTTGTCGGCATCGAACGCGCCGAAGCCGCCATTTTTCGATTGCAGCCCGACGGTCCACTCATTGCCGCGCGCGATCGCCTCATCATAGCCGCTCGCAAGTGCTAATTTGTCGCGCGCGCGGTCCATCGCCATCACCACTACCGCGGTGTCATCGAGATCGGGGTAATGCGCGTTGTTATACTGGAACGCCCAGCCGCCGGGCCGGACATCGGGCTTCACCTCGGCCCAGTCGCCCTTTACGTCCAGCACCTGCAGCGGCTTGAGCCACTCAAGCGCCGCCTTGGCGCGTGCTTCATTGGCCTCGCCGCCCGCCTCCAGCATCGCGTGCGCGGCAAGCGCGGTATCCCAAACGGGGGAGACGCAGGGCTGGCAATAAGCCTCGTCCTCCTTGATCACGAGCAGCTTTTCGACCGATTGGCGCGCAATCGCCCGGTGCGGATGATCCTCCGGATAGCCCAGGCAATCGAACATCATCACGCTGTTCGCCATCGCCGGATAGATCGCGCCCAGCCCATCCTCGCCGTTCAGCCGCTCGGTAACGAAGTCGATGCACGCCTGCACTGCTTTCGCGCGCAGTCCCTTGGGCCAGAGTGGCTCGACGCGCTTGAGCACCACGTCGAGCCCGCCGAAGAAAATCTGCCACGATCGCTTGGCGCCCTCGGCCTGGCTCTTCAGCGGCGCTGCCTTCAGCGTGTAGAGTTCATCCACCTTCACGCCCGACACATTCTTCGCCACCGGCTGCTTCGCTGCCAGCACCAGCAACGGCACAATCACCGTGCGCGCCCAATACGACATTTTCGACAGATGCACCGGGAACCAGCGCGGCAGCAGGATCAGCTCAACCGGCATCGTCGGCACCACGCTCCAGGATCCAGCGCCGAACAACGCGAGCTGGATGCGCGTAAACACATTCACTGCCGCAGCGCCGCCTGCCGCATGGATCGCCGCGCGGGCACGGACCATATGCGGGGCATCGATATCGTCGCCGATCATCTTCAGCGCATAATAGGCCTTTACGCTTGCCGATGTATCGAACGCGCCGCCATGGAACAGCGGCCAGCCATGATGGTCGCGCGATTGGATACGGCGCAGATAAACGCCGATCTTGGCCTCAAGCGCTGCATCGCGCGGTTCGCCCAGATAATGTTTCAGCAGAACGAATTCGGCCGGAATGGTTGCGTCCGCCTCCAGCTCGAACACCCAATGGCCGTCATCCTGCTGCGCACGCGACAGGGCATCGGCGGCGCGGTTGGCGCACGCGTCGATTGCGGCGAGCGGGTCGGTCAGGGCTTCAGCAACACTGGCCATGCGTCATCAATTCCTTTTCAATTCCACATCATCACTCGAAACGAACGCGCACTTACTTACATTGATGTTAGCTGATCGCCAAGCGCGCCGCGTTCGCCCCTGAACGTAACGCGCCCTCGATCGTCGCGGGCAGCCCGGTCTGCGTCCAGTCGCCGGCCAGAAACAGATTACGCCAGCGCGTTTTGGTGCTGGGCCGCCTGGCATCCTGCTCGGGCGTTGCAGCAAAAGTTGCGCGCTTTTCCTTCACCACCTGCCAGCGTGGCATTTCGGCAGTCAAGCCGAGGGTCGCACAGATATCGCCCCAGATCCGCCGCGCCAGATCCTCTCGGTCCTGGTCGATCACATCGTCGGCGCCGCTGATCGTCACCGAGATCCGGTCGCCATGACACACCACCCATTGCGATGTCGCACCGATCAGCGCGGTGATCGGCGGCGCGCCCGGCGGTGGGGGATAGGCGAAATGTGCGCTCAGGATCGAACAAAAGGCGTCAGGCACGGTCAGCCCCGGCAGCAGATCAGCCGCGACCCAGGGCGGCACCGCCAAAATCACCGCAGCCTCGCCCACTGCCTCCACCCCGGCGCCATAATCGAGCCCCGTCACTCGGTCACCCTCGGTCACCAGCCCACGCAACCGGGCACTGAAGCGCGGTTCGGTGCCGCGTTCGCGCACATAGGCCAGCGCCGGATCAACAAACACCGCATCCAATGTCGGCATCGCCACCATTGTCCGGCACGCCTGTCCGCCGCGCGCAAAGGATTCCATCAGGAACCGTCCTGCCAGCCAGGCAGATCCCTGCGCTGGCGGGCAGTTGAGCACCGCCAGCATCATCGGATCGACCACGCGCTCCCAGAACAGCCCCCGGTCGCTGATGATATCGCCGATTGTCGTTGGTCCGCGCCGCGCCAGCACCAATTTGGCCAGCGCCAGATGGTCGATCACCCCAGTTCCGGGCGTCCGCCTTTTCGGATCGAACACCCAGGCCGGAAAGCGTCCATCATTCACCGCCAGCGTCCAGCGGCTGTCATCGCGAATATCGTGAAAGGCGAAATCGGCATGCGCGGGCCCCTCCAGCGCATCAGCCGTGCCGATCGTTTCAAGAAAGCGACCGACCGCCTGATTGCCCGAAAAGACAAAGTGGTTGCCATTGTCGATCACCAGATCGAGCGCCTTGTCGTGATAGCTCCGGCATCGCCCGCCCGCGCGCGGTGCGCTGTCGCTCAGCGCGACATCCCACCCGGCACGCGTCAGCTCCACTGCCGCCGACAGCCCCGTCATGCCAGCGCCAACAATATGGGCCTTCAACGGACCAAGCCCTTCACCGGAACAGCCACAATTTCCCAACCGTGAAGATCAGCGCCGCCTTGTTGACCTTGATCCGCTCGCGCGGCGGGGCCCAGCCAACGGCCTGCATGCGACCCAGAATCTTGTGGTACACCGCCGCCATCAGCTTGGGCGCGATCAGATGGCCCTTGGGCTTGCGCTTCAGGATTGCCTCAGCGGCGAGATAATGTTGCTCGGCCAGCTTGGCGAGATCGCGGCATGCCGCGTCGATATGGGGGGAGCGTGCCACGCTTTCCGGGCTGCTCATATCGACGCCTGCCGCCGCCAGATGCTCACGCGCCAGATATACGCGGCCGATCGCCGCATCCTCATCGATATCGCGCAAAATATTGGTGAACTGCAGCGCGCGGCCAAGGTGATGCGCCAGCGTCACCCCTTCGGCATCGTCCATCCCGAAAATCTTGACTGACAATCGCCCGACCGCTGACGCCACCCGGTCGCAGTACAGGTCCAACTCCTCAAAGCTGGGATAGCGGACGAAATCGGCGGTATCGGTCGCCATTCCGTCGATCACCGCGTGGAAATCGGCCTTGTCGAGGCCAAAGCGTCGCACGGCCTCTGCAACCAACGCCGCGCGCCCCGGATCGCCGCCCGCATAGAGCGAATCGATGTCCTTGCGCCACAGATCGAGTGCCGCCGCCCGGTCGGCGCGGTCACCTTCCTCGTCATCGGCGATGTCGTCGACGATTCGGCAGAATCCGTAAACCGCATACATTGCCTCGCGCTCTGCCTTGGGCAGGACACGCATGCCAGCGTAGAAGCTGCTGCCAGAGACCTGCGATTGCAGCGCGGCGGGGGTGTTATCAGGGTTCATGCCGCCAGCCTTTTTACCGCAGCCCAAGCGGCGAGCCCGGCCATCTCGATCTTACCGTGATGGACCCGCTCGCTCAGCGGATCATGCGTAATCAACCGGCGGGTCAGGCTTTCGGCCAGCCGCTGGATGATCGCGACTTCGACCGCGAGGCGTTTGTCCTTGATCTGGCCCGAAAACACCGATGACTCGGCGAGCAGCCCCAACGTCTTTTCCGCCATCGCGACGATCACCGATCGCAGTGCAGGGGAAGCGCGGTCTGCGCCCAAATCCTCGATCGTCGCTCCGGCAGCTGCCAGCATCTCGGTCGGGATATAAACCCGATCAATCGCGCGATAATCCTTGCCGCAATCCTGCAGATGGTTGATCACCTGCAACGCCGCGCACAGCGCGTCCGACGCTACCCAGGTGCTGCGATCCTCAAGATGCACATCGAGCACATAGCGCCCAACCGGCATTGCCGAGACGCGGCAATAATCGATCAGCGAGTCCCAGGTCGCGTGGCGGTTGACGGTGCAATCCTGCTCAAACGCGGTCAGCAGATCGAGCCCATGCTGCGGTGACAGTTTATAGTCGGCCAATACCCCGCGCAGCGCCAGCGCCTCGGCATTCTCGTCGCTGGTCCCTGCCAGCGTTGACCGCATTGCGCCGAGCAAGGCCAGTCGCGCTTCGGCACTGGCGCTTTCATTGTCGGCAACATCGTCTGCCGCGCGCGCGAAGTGATAGAATGCCATCACCGGCGCCCGGTGCTCTGCTTTCAGCAAGAAGCTCGCGACCGGGAAATTCTCGTCCTTATGCCCTTTGCCTGAGGCGAGTGTCGCAGCGGAGGCGGTCATGCGCCCAAAGCCGCTTGCGCGCGGCCCTTCCACATCCCGCCGCGCCCGCGCCAATACGCCCATGCCGACGCAAAGGTACAACCGGCATAAAACAGTGCAATGCCGGGCAGCGCCACGCCCCATAAGGGCGATCGACGATAAAAACGCAGCATCGGTTGAAACGCGATGGCCATTAGTGCCCAGGCTCCCAGTCCTAGCCACCGCGCATAGCCCTCGCCGAACAGGGTGAGCAAGACCGGGCCGAGGTAAATCAGCGCAAGGCCCAAAATCGTACCAAACAAGGCCAATATTGAATAGCCAAGCTGCGCATAAGCGGAACGCGAGATCATCGCGGCGACCGACCCCCAGCTATCGTAATCGCGGATACTGACGGAGCGATCGGTCAGGCCAAGCCAGACTCGCCCCTGTCGCTTCATGATCGCCCCGAACGCGCAATCGTCGATCAACGCGTTGCGGATCGCCGCGATGCCGCCCGCGCGATCCATCGCGGCGCGTTCGGCGAGCATACAGCCCCCCGCCGCAGCGCCAACGCCCTTGGCTGCGTTCACCGCGCCGAAGGGATAGAGCATTTGGAAGAACCAGACAAAGGCCGGGATCAATGATCGCTCGGCCAGGCTTTCACAGCGCAGCCGTGCCATCAGCGTCACCAGCACGCGGCGGTCGCCCACCGCGCGGGTCACCAGTGTCCGCAGCGTATCCGGCGCATGCGCGATATCGGCATCGGTCAGCCACAGATAATCGGGGGTTTCGCCAGCAGCGGCAATGCCCTGCGAGACCGCCCAGAGCTTGCCGGTCCAGCCAGGGGCAAGGGGTTGGCCGGAGAGGATGGCGAGGCGCTCGGTTGCCCCTGCCAACCCCTGCGCAATTTCAGCCGTGCCATCGCTAGAATTGTCATCGACCAGGATGATCCGAAAATCGCCCGGATACTCCTGCGCCACTAAACTGCCGATTGATCTTGCGATTACCTCCGCCTCGTCACGTGCGGGCACCACCGCCGTGACGCTGGGCCAATGCGCGGGCTCGCTCGGCAAGCCCCGCGTATCGCGCTCGGCGGTCAGCCAGAAGCCGTGTCGGCCAAACACCAGCACAAGCCATACCGCCAGCGCGATGCCGCCCGCTGCAAGTCCAATCACGCAATCTTCCCCATCGCCCGAAACCACGCAATCGCGTCCGCCAGCGCTTCGCCATAGGGCCGCGCGCGATAGCCAAGCTCGGCCTCTGCCTTGGCCGAGGAATAATACATGTTATGCGCCGCCATTTTCAGCGAATCGACCGTCAGGAACGGGTCGGCCTTGCCCGTTGCCCGGCACCACGCCTCATTGGCATAGGCAAGCGGGAACAGTACACCGCGCGGTATCCGCACCGTCGGCGCCTTCCGCCCCATGATTGCGGCGATATCGGCCAGCATCATGCCCAGGCTGACATCCTGCCCGCCCAGTACGTATCGCTGGCCGGTGCGCCCCTTTTCGATCGCCAGCAAATGCCCCTTAGCGACATCGTCGACATGCACCAGGTTGAGTCCGCTTTCGACAAAGGCGGGCATTTTCCCATTGGCGGCTTCCACCACGATCCGCCCGGTCGGCGTCGGCTTCACGTCGCGCGGGCCGATTGGGGTGGAAGGGTTGACGATCACGACCGGCAGGCCGTCCGCCGCCATGTCCTCGACCAGCCGCTCCGCCACCACCTTGCTGCGTTTGTACGCGCCGATCGCTTGCTCAGGCGTGGCCGGCCGCGTTTCATCCGCCGCACCGTGATCATCGGGCAACAGGGTGGCGACGCTGGAGGTATAGACGATTCGTTCGACGCCTGCCACCTTTAGCGCCTTCATCACCGCCAGTGTGCCTGCACGGTTGTTGCGGACGATTTCCTCCGGGTCGGGCGCCCAGATCCGGTAGTCGGCGGCAACATGAAAGGCATATCGACATCCTTGTGCCGCGCGGAGCACTGATGCTTCGTCGCGCAGATCACCTTCAGCCAACACCGCATCGAGTCCGGTGACATTGGTCCTGTCGCTGCCCGCCCGGACCAGCAATGTCAGCTGTGCCCCTTTCGCGGCCAGTGCGCGCGCCACTGCCGAGCCGACAAAGCCCGTGGCGCCCGTAACCAACACTCGATCACCCGCGAAATCCATTATTGCTCCCTTTAGAGTGAATTTCTCCCTAGACGCGTGGCATCTGCAATGGGAAGCGTGGGTAATGAGAAGGCAGACTTAAATGGTACTGATGATCATTTCGATCATCTTTTTGGTGATGGCCATAACAGGCGCGATCTTCAACATCGCTGCCGCTGCCATCACGCGCCCTGCCGATGCGCCCCCCCCCCTTGCCCAATGGCCGGCGATCACCGTGCTGAAGCCGGTCCACGGCACCGAACCGGCCCTTGCCGCCAATCTCGAATCGCTGTTCGTGCAGGATTATCCGGGCGTGGTGCAGGTGATCTTCGGCACCCGCAATGCCGACGATCCAGCACTCGCGGTCATCGCGCAAGCCCGCGCCGCTCATCCGGACGCAGATATCGATATCGTCATTAGCGACCGGCGGCATGGGTCGAACAACAAATTGTCAAACCTTGCCAACATGGACACGCTTGGCCGCCATCCGATTGTTGTCATCGCCGATAGCGACGTCGCCTGGGCACCCGACGCGTTGCGACAGCTCGCCGTAGCGCTTGCCGAGCCGGGCGTGGGTCTCGCCAGCTGCCTGCATGTCGGGCGCGGCGATGCGGGTTTCTGGTCGCAATTGGCGGCGATGGATATTTCATATCGCTTCATGCCCAGCGTGCTGACGGGCGTTGCGCTCGGTATGGCCAAACCGACGCTGGGGCCAACCATGGCCTTCACCCGAAAAACGCTGGAGGCGATCGGCGGATTTCCTGCATTCGGCGATGTGTTGGCGGATGATTATGAGATTGGCGCGGCCGTGCGCGGGCTGGGGCTCCGAACCGTTCTGCCCCGCTTCTACATCACCCATGGGTGTTCTGAATCGAGCCTCACTGCGCTGATCACGCATGAGATGCGTTGGACCGTCACCATCTTTCATATCAATCCGGCGGGCTTCGTCGGCAGCATCGTTTTCCACACGCTGCCGCTGGCGCTGATCGGTGCGCTAATGGCCGGTTTCTCGACGGTATCGCTCGTTGTGCTCGGGCTGGCCGCGTTTGCGCGCTTACTGGTCAGAGCGCGCATCGACATCGCCTCCGGCACCGTTTCCGGCCCGCTCATCATGGTGCCGATTCGCGATCTGCTGTCCTTCGCCCTATTTTGTGCCACTTTCTTCGTGCACAAAGTCGATTGGCGAGGCTCGCAATTCCGGGTAACGCGCGATGGACGATTGCAATCGTGAAAAAGGTTTGACGGACTATGATGCGCACCCTGTTCCTCCAGGCGCCCTCTTTTGATGGCTATGACGGTGGCGCTGGGTCGCGCTATCAGGCCAAGCGGGAGATCAAGTCCTTCTGGTATCCGACCTGGCTGGCCCAGCCCGCCGCGCTGGTCCCGGATTCGAAGCTGATCGACGCGCCCGCGCATGATCTGAGCTTTGACGACATCAAGCATGAGGCGCTGGAGCGCGATCTCGTCATCATCCACACCTCGACGCCAGGCTTCAAGCAGGACGTCCGCGTTGCCGGGATGCTCAAGGAACTGAACCCCAAGTTGAAGGTCGGCTTTATCGGCGCGACCGTCGCGGTAGATGCCGCCTGGGCGATGGAAAATGCGCCGACCGTTGATTTCGTGGCGCGCAACGAATTTGATTTCACCATCCTCGACGTCGCCAAGGAAATCCCCTTCGCTGACATCAAAGGCATCAGCTATCGCAGCGACGATGGCGTTATCGTCCATAATGCCGATCGCGAAGTCCTGATGGATATGGATTCGCTCCCCTTCGTCTCGCCGATCTACAAGCGTGATCTGGTGATGGAGAATTACTTCATCGGCTATTTGAAGCACCCCTATGTCAGCTTCTACACCGGCCGTGGCTGCAAAAGCCGCTGCACCTTCTGCCTCTGGCCGCAGACCGTGGGCGGGCATAATTACCGCGTGCGATCAATCCCGCACGTGATTGAGGAAGTGAAATATGTCCTCAAGGAATTCCCGCAGATGCAGGAATTGTTCTTCGACGACGACACGCTGACCGACAATCTGCCGCGCGTTGAGGAACTCGCGCGCGAACTCGGCAAGCTGGGTGTTACCTGGTCGTGCAATGCCAAGGCGAATGTCCCTTATGACACGCTGAAGGTGATGCGCGAAAACGGGCTGCGCCTGCTGCTCGTCGGCTATGAAAGCGGCAACCAGCAGATCCTGCACAACATCAAAAAGGGTCTGCGGATCGAGGTTGCCAAGCAATTTGCCAAGGATTGCCGCAAACTGGGGATCAAGATCCACGGCACCTTTATCATGGGCCTGCCGGGGGAGACCAAGGAGACGATCCAGGAAACGATCGCCTATGCCAAGGAGGTCAACCCACACACCATCCAGGTGTCGCTGGCAGCGCCCTATCCCGGCACCTTCCTGTACAAGCAGGCGATCGAGAATAACTGGTTCGATGGCACCGATCATCTCGTTGCCGATGGCGGCGGGCAGATTGCCCAGTTGACCTATCCGCATCTGGCGTCGGACGAGATTTTTGAAGCGGTCGCGGAATTTTACAAGAAATTCTATTTCCGCCCGTCAAAGGTCGGCTCGATCGTCGCGGAAATGGCGACCAGCCCGACGATGCTCAAGCGGCGCTTGCGCGAAGGCGTTGAGTTTTTCGACTTCCTCAAAAACCGCAATACCGAGGCCGCGTAAACGCTTCCCCGCCAAGCGCGTGGAAGTGGTGTAGTGCTGGGGTGAACCGCGCGACTATGGTGAAATATCTCGCGCTCATCCTCACCGCGATCGGCCTTGCCGCAGCCATATGGCTGGTCGGGCAGACCGGCTTCGCGCAGGTCGCCGCTGGCATTTCGCGAATCGGCATTATCGGCTTTCTGGTCTTCATGGCCTGGTCGGGCTTGTGCCTGACGGTGCTGGGCGCGGCCTGGCTGGCGGTCGCGCCGGGGATATCGCGCGCGCAGCTCGGCACCTTTGCCTGGGCGCGGACCGCGCGTGAGGGGGCAACCGACGTGTTGCCCTTTTCGCAATTTGGCGGTCTCGTCATCGGCGCGCGCACGGCGATTGCGGGCGGTATCCGCTCAAGCCTGGTCTATGCCTCGCTGATTGCCGACCAGACCACTGAACTCGCCGCACAACTGGCGTTCACGCTGTTCGGCGTTGCAATGCTCGCGACTGCATTGTCGAGCAATGGGCAGGGGCCTGACGTGTTGCCGATGGTTCTGGGCGGCACGGGCGTGCTCGCGGCGATCATGGCCGCCTTCGCCTTCGCGCAGCGCCCGATGTTGAAAATGGCGCAAGGACTGGCCGGGCGGTTGCTGCCTGGATCGGTCGCGACGATGGCGGCGCTGACCGTTGAACTGGATGCGATTTACCGGTTGCGGGGCAGGGTGATCCTGGCGTTCCTGCTGCATCTTGTCGCCTGGGTCTTCGCCGCTTTTGGCGCCTGGGTCGCGCTTTGGCTGATGGGGTTCCAGCTGCGGGTGAGCGCACTATTGGCACTTGAGGCGCTGATCTTCACGCTGCGCACCGTCGCCTTTGCGATTCCGGGCGGGATTGGCGTTCAAGAGGCGGCCTATGTCCTGCTTGGCCCGATCTTTGGCTTGTCGCCTAGCGCGGGTCTCGCCCTGTCGCTGGTCAAGCGCGCCCGCGACATCTCGATCGGCATACCAGCAATGCTGGTCTGGCAGGCGCAGGAAGTGCGCAGATTAAGGCAGGCACCACCGGCTGAGAGCTGACACCGTTTATTGCGCGTTGTGCGGCAACCCGTCGGCAATGTCGTAATAATCGCCCTTTTCCGCGACGAAGATATGGCGATCGAGCCGCGTGGCTGTTGGACCCTCGATCGCGCCCATCGCCACATCGATTCGATCGGAATCGATCGGTTCCCAGAATAAAAACGACCCGCAGGTCGCGCAAAAGCCCCGCCGCGCTTTCTCGGAGGATTGGTACCAGCGCAAAGTCGCGTCATCGATCATCGAAAGCGATTCGCGCGCGATCTCGGCTGCGGCCCAGTAATGGCCACTCTGCTTGCGGCATTGGCCGCAATGGCAGGCGGCGATATTTGTGAGCGGATCAGTCACCGTGAACCGCACCGCGCCGCACAGGCAAGACCCCTCAGGCATCGCGCATTTTCTCATGATGGCGGATTACTTCATCGATGATGAAGCGCAGGAATTTTTCGGAAAATTCGGGATCGAGCTGGGCATCCCTGGCCAAAGCACGCAACCGCGCAATCTGCGCCGTTTCGCGCCCCGGATCGGCTGGCGGCAAACCATGGGTTGCCTTGTGCCGCCCCACCGCCTGAGTCACCTTGAAGCGTTCGGCGAGCAGGAAAACCAGCGCGGCATCGATATTGTCGATGCTCTGGCGATAGCTGCGCAGCGTTTCGTCTGGCACGGTGATTTTTCCCTTTTTTGCGGTCTGGTGCCCTTTTTGGGCGGGGAGGGACCTGCGCGCAAGCTGCATCCCCTTGCGTTTGACCCATCAAGTCGTCACATCGCCAACCTATGACCGCGACCATCCACCGCATCGACCCCCGGTCGCAGCCGTCGCTCGATCCGATGGTGACGTTGGTGGCGATGGATATGAACCTCGTCAATGCGGTGATTCTCGATCGCATGCAGTCAAAAATCCCGCTCATTCCTGAACTGGCGGGTCATTTGATTGCGAGCGGCGGCAAGCGGATGCGGCCGATGCTGACGCTCGCGAGCGCGGCGCTGCTGGGCTATACCGGCACGCGCCATCATCGGCTCGCCGCTGCTGTCGAATTCATTCATACAGCGACGCTGCTCCACGACGATGTCGTCGACGGATCGGATTTGCGGCGCGGACGGCGGACCGCCAATAATATTTGGGGCAATCCGGCGACCGTGCTGGTCGGCGATTTCCTGTTCAGCCGTGCCTTTGAATTGATGGTCGAGGATGGCAGCCAGAAAGTGCTCAAGATTTTGAGCCAGGCCAGCGCGGTGATTGCCGAGGGCGAGGTCAATCAGCTCACCGCGACGCGCCGGGTCGATTTGGGTGAGGAACGCTATCTCGATATCATCGGGGCGAAGACGGCGGCGCTGTTCGCGGCTGCGTGTCGCGTGTCGGCAGTGGTGGCGGAGCGCCCCGATTCGGAAGAAGCTGCGCTTGATACCTATGGCCGCAACCTCGGCATTGCTTTCCAGCTGGTCGATGATGCGATTGATTATGTTTCCGATGCCGGCACCATGGGCAAGGATGCTGGCGATGATTTCCGCGAAGGCAAGGTAACGCTGCCGGTGATCCTGGCTTATGCGCGCGGCGACGCCGAAGAGCGTCAATTCTGGAAGGATGCGATCGAAGGCAGGCGCGCGACCGATGAGGATCTGGCGCACGCTGTCGCGCTGATCCAGTCATCACGCGGCGTCGACGATACGCTCGCGCGCGCCCGCCATTATGGCCAGCGCGCCATCGATTCGCTCGGCTGTTTCGCCAATGGCAAGGCCAAGGCGGCGATGGTCGAGGCTGTCGAATTCGCGATTGCGCGGGCTTATTGAGCCCCTGGTTCGGCCGCCGATGAGGCCGATCGACATTGCCGTCGCGGGATGTGGTCCATGCGGCCTCGCCGCCGCGCTCCTGCTGGCCCGTGACGGCCATCATGTCACAATCTTCGAACGCTTTGATGTTGCCCAGCCGGTTGGTTCGGGGCTGATGCTTCAACCGACTGGGCTCGCGGTGCTCGATCGGCTGGGGCTTGGCGATGCCGCGCGGGATAGCGGGGCAGTGATTGAGCGCTTGGTTGGGCGGGCTGGCGCTGATGGGCCGGTGGTTCTGGACGTGCGCTATGCAGCGATGCGGCGCGCGGTCACGGGTATTGGCATCCACCGCGCCCGGTTGTTTGACCTGCTTTACCGGGCCGCGCGCAATGATGGCATTGTGATCGAGACCGGCCGCCATGTCGTTGGTACCACGCTTGCCGCTGGCGGCAGGCGACGCGTTGATTTCGCGGATGGATCCAGCGCGGGGCCATTTGACCTAGTGGTTGATACGCTAGGTGCGCGTTCGGTTTTGGCGCCGCCCACGGGTCGTGAGTTAGCTTATGGCGCCTTATGGGCGAGCCTTGATTGGGTCGATGGCGCAGGCTTTGATGGCGCGGCGCTTGAACAACGCTATCGGGCAGCCCGGCAGATGACCGGGGTGATGCCGATCGGCACAGCGCCCGACAGTGCCGCCCCACAAGCCGCGTTTTTCTGGTCGCTGCGCGCCGACTTGTTTGATCGTTGGCAACGCGAAGGCTTGGCCGCCTGGGCGGCGGATGTCCGGGCATTGTGGCCGATTTGCGATGCGCTCCTCGATCAGATCGTCGATCCCGGCCAGCTGACTTTTGCCCGGTACATGCATCGGACCTTGTCGAACCCGGCAGTGCCAGGGTTGATCCATCTTGGCGATGCCTGGCACTCGACCAGTCCCCAGCTTGGTCAGGGGGCGAACATGGCGCTGCTCGATGCCTGGGCACTGGCGCAAGGGGTGCGGTCAAGCGGGTCGGTCGGCGAAGCGCTGGCCTGGACCGTGCACCTGCGCCAGAGCCATATCCGCCTTTATCAGCAGCTCAGCTATTGGCTGACACCGGTCTATCAATCGGATGGTGATCTGCTGCCGATGCTGCGCGATCGGCTGGTCGCGCCGGTTTCGAAAATCGCGCCGATGCCTTTCCTGCTGGCGCATTTGGTCAGCGGCCTGGTCGGCGCACCACTCGGGCGGCTGGAATTGGGATGAGTCTGCCCATCCATGCCGTCCTGCCCGATTTGCTCACTGCCTTGCGTGCGGGCCCAAATGCCGTGCTGGTTGCGCCGCCCGGCGCGGGCAAGACAACGGCGGTTGCGCCTGCGCTGCTCGGTGAAGACTGGTGCAGCGGCGAAATCCTCCTGCTCTCCCCCCGCCGTCTCGCCGCGCGCGCCGCGGCCGAGCGGATGGCGGCGCAAGCCGGGGAGAGCGTTGGCCAGATCTTTGGCTATGCCACGCGAATGGACAGCAAGCGCTCTGCAAAGACGCGGGTGACGGTGATGACCGAAGGAATTTTCGTCAATCGCATCCAGGCCGATCCTGAACTCAGCGGTGTGTCGGCGGTGCTGTTCGATGAGGTCCATGAACGCAGCCTCGATAGCGATTTCGGGCTGGCGCTGGCGCTTGATGCCCAGGCCGGGTTTCGGCCCGATCTGCGGCTGCTGGCAATGTCGGCCACGCTTGATGGTGCACGCTTCGCCAGCCTGATGGGGGACGCGCCAATGATCGGAAGCGCTGGCCGCAGCTATCCGCTGACGCTGCATCATCTCGGGCGCGCTGGCGAGGCCAGGATCGAGGACCAGATGGCCGCCGCCATCCGCCAGGCGCTGCGTGAGGGCGAGGGCGGCGTGCTGGCGTTTCTCCCGGGCGTTGCCGAGATTGAGCGCGTGGCGGAACGACTCACCGGCCTGCCCGACGATATCATTCTGCACCGGCTGCACGGTAGCCTCGATCCCGCTGCCCAGCGTGCAGCGATTGCACCTGACAGTGGGGGGCGTCGCAAACTCGTGCTCGCCACGTCGATTGCCGAGACAAGCCTGACGCTCGACGGCATCCGCATTGTCGTCGATTCGGGGCTGGCGCGTCGCCCGCGCTATGATCGTGCAGCGGGGATGACTCGCCTCGTCACCGAACGCGCAAGCCAGGCTTCGGCGACGCAGCGCGCCGGTCGTGCCGCCCGCCAGGGGCCAGGGGTGGCATATCGCTTGTGGGAGGAAGCGGCGACCGCGGGCCTGCCGCGCTTCGATCCGCCTGAAATTCTGGAAGCTGACCTATCAGCGCTCACGCTCGACTGCGCGCGCTGGGGGGTGGCTGATCCGCGCCGCCTCGCCTGGATCGATCCGCCCCCTGAGGCCGCCGTTACTGAAGCCCGCGCTCGGCTGGTCGCGCTCGGCGCAATCGATCAGGATGGCCGCCCGACCGCGCATGGCGACGCCATTGCCGCGCTGCCGCTGTCGCCCCGGTTGGGCCATATGCTGATCGAGGCGGGCAAATTGGGGATCGCATCCGTCGCGGCGCACATCGCCGTCCTGCTGGGCGAGCGTGGACTGGGCGGGCAGGACGCGGATCTTGAGAGTCGTTTGCGGCGTTGGCGCACCGAACGCGGGCCGCGTGCCGACACTGCCCGGCGACTGGCGGCGCGCTGGGCGGGATTGGTTACCTCCGCAACCGCTGGGCCGAGCGGGGCGGAAGCTGTCGCCACCTGCATCGCGCTTGCCTTTCCGGATCGGATCGCGCGGCGGCGCGATGCCTCGGGCGAAAGCTGGGCCTCGGTCGGCGGGCGTGGCTTCCGGCTCGATCCGACGACATCGCTGGCGCGCAATGAATGGCTGGCGGTCGCCGAAACGCAGGGCATGGCCGCTGGTGCCCGCATCCTCTCGGCCGCGGCGATCGACCTCGACGCGGTCGAGGCACTGTTCGGCGACCGGATTGAAATGCGGCGGACGGTCACTTTCGATCCCGCGACGGGCGGCGTGAAGACCGAGCGCGAGCGGCGGATCGGCGCGATCCGCCTCAGCGGCGGTCCTGATTCGGGCGCCGACCCCAGTGCCATTAGCGCCGCCCTGCTGGCTGGTCTCCAGATGCATGGCCTGGCGTTGCTGCCCTGGTCCGACACCGCGCTCGCCCTGCGCCAGCGTGCCGCTTTTGCCGCTGCGCACGGCGCCCCTGAGGTCGCGCTTGACGATGCGGCGTTGCTGGTCCGCGCCGACGCATGGCTTGAGCCCCTGCTCGCGGGCAAGCGTCGGCTCGACCAAATCGATTCGGGCGCGCTCACGGACGCGCTGCGGACGTTGATCGGCTGGGACGCGCTGCAGGCGATTGACCGGCTCGCCCCGCCGCGTTTCGAATCGCCCGCCGGCAGCAGCCACGACATTGATTATAGCGCCGAGGCCGGACCGACCGTCGAGCTTCGCCCGCAGGCGCTGTTCGGGCTCGCGCGCCACCCGATGATTGCGGGTGGCCGCGTGCCGCTGGTGCTCAGCCTGACCTCGCCTGCCGGGCGGCCGATCCAGACGACGCGTGACCTGCCGGGCTTCTGGGCGGGGAGCTGGGCGGATGTGGCGCGGGAAATGCGGGGCCGGTATCCGCGCCACCCCTGGCCCGATGATCCCGCCAGTGCGAATGCGACGCTGCGCACCAAAAATGCTGATGCACGCCAGCGCCAACCGCGATAAGGAAGCGCGATGACCACAGCTCGCCTTTATCAGCGCCCCAAAAACGCCATGCAATCGGGCCGCGCCCGCACCACGATATGGGTGCTCGAATATGAGCCGACCGAGGCCAAGCAGCCCGATCCGCTGACCGGCTGGGCGGGCTCTGGGGATACCCGCGAGCAGCTGCGGATGACCTTCCCGACGCTGGAGGCGGCGCAGGATTATGCGACGCGGGAGGGCATCAGCTTTCATGTCGTTCCCGCACCCGAACGGACGCTGAAGCTCCAGGCTTATGCCGATAACTTCCGGTGAGTCCTCGGTTTGTCGTCAAGGCGTGGGTCGCCGCGTTCAACGCCGCTGATGTCGATGCGCTCATGGCGCTGTATCACGAAGAGGCGATCAATCATCAGGTGATTTGGGACCCGTTGATTGGGCGCGATGCAATCCGCGCGATGTTTACCCGCGAATTTGCCAGCGCAACGATGCACTGCATTCCGGAGAATTTGTTCGAGGATGGCGAATGGGCAATCCTCGAATGGCATGACCCGAATGGGCTGCGCGGCTGCGGCTTTTTCCATGTGATTGACGGGGTGATCGAGTTCCAGCGTGGCTATTGGGACCGGCTGAGCTTCGAACAGGGCCAGGCTCAGGCCAACAAGGTCTGACCCAGCAGCAGCAAGAGCTTCACGTCCATCGCCAGCCCCTCGGCGCGCTTGGCCGCGACAAAATCGGCTAAAGCATCCAGCGCGACACGGTGGACGATAATGTCTTCATCATCGCTGCCGCCACCCGGGCCGACTTTGGTCAGGCCATGCGCCCGCACCAGCGTGAAGCCTTCGGAGACCATGCCGGGGGATGAATGGAAAAAGCCAATCGGCTCGATCCGCTCGGCGCGATAGCCGGTCTCTTCCTCCAGCTCGCGACCAGCCGCCAGTTCGACCGATTCGCCGACGGTCTCATCGCCGACCAGCCCGGCGGGAAGTTCAAGGCAGCGCCGCCCCAGCGGCACGCGATATTGATCGACCAGAATGACATGGCCGTCATCAATGGCCAGGATCACCGCCGCCTGAATGCCACGCGCGCGCGACACATATTCCCAGGTGCCGTCCAGCTTGACCGCCAGAAACTTGCCCTGCCACGCAGTGGTTGCCGTCACAGTTCGATCAGCCGATCGGGGAGTTCGTTCACATCGTCAGTGGCGCGCGGCAGATGCGTGGCAAGCAGCGTGCCGACGCGGCCGACGGCAGCAATCATCCCATCGGCGATTCGCCCCTCGCGCACTTCGGCGACCATTGCGGCCATCGCCTCACCCCATTCGCTGTCAGCGACTTTGGTGTGGATCGCCTCATCCGCGATGATCTCGGCCATATGCTCGCCAAGCGACAGATAGATCAGGATGCCGGTTCGCCCGGCGGTGCGCGCTTCGGTGCCAACCTTGAACAGTTCGATCGCGCGGCGTCTCACCCGGCGACGACGTGTTCCCTTGGGGATCAGTCTCAGGCGCAGTGGCATATAGTTCAGGCCGTAGCGGACAGCCAGGAACACCAGCGTCATCGTGACAAAGGCGATCAGCATCACGTCCCGAATTTCGGCACCCGCCCAACCGCCCGACACGCGCTCGATCAGGCCAAGCAACAAGCCCGGCCAGCCCGCGAACAACAGCGGCACCAGCAAGGCCGCCAGCACTGCATAATGCAGGCCGACATCATGATAGCTGTCAGACCGATCAGCGATGATCGTGACGATCTCGCCCGATGTGCCGGCCTCTGCGGCATGCACGGCGTCGCCGACCTTGCGGCGTTCATCAAAACTGGGTTTGCGCATCACCAACTCCCCGACGATCCGCCGCCGCCGAACGATCCGCCACCGCCGCCGCCCCAGTCAGAGCCGCCACCGCCGCCCCAATCGGAACCACCGCCACTGCCCCAGCCGGAGGATCGGCCACCGCCGTTCGACAGGCTGTTGAGCGCTGACCAGAGGATCACCTCGCCGACCGCACCCGCGACATTGTTACTGCGATACCGCCGCCCGCGCGACCGGCCGAATGCCATGGGCAGCACGACCGCGAAGATCACCACCATGATGATGATCGCGATCACCCAATCGCCCGATGAACTTTTCGATCGTGGCTTTTTCTTCACTTGCGCCGCCGCACGCGCCTCACCGGCTTCCAGCGGCACCTTCATCTGCTCGGCAATCTCGGCGGCACCGGCAATGATCCCGCCGGGCAAGTCGCCTGCCTTGAACTTTGGCAAGATGGTGTTGCGGACGATCTGGCTCGACAGCGCATCGGTCATGATCGGTTCAAGGCCATAGCCGACCTCGATCCGCACTTTGCGGTCATTGGGGGCAACGATCAGGATGATGCCGTTATTGGCGTCCTGCTGCCCGATCTTCCACGCCCGGCCCAATCGATAGCCATAATCCTCGATTGTGTAGCCTTGCAGATCGGGGATTGTCGCGACGATGAATTGCCGCGTCGTCGCCTTTTCAATCTCCGCCGATTGCGCGGTCAGCGCGGCGATCTGCGCGGGGTTCAGGACATGCGCCGCATCGACGACCTGCCCGGTTATGGGCGGGAAGGTCTGCGCGGTCGCCGCGCCACCCCAGAGGAGTAGCGCGGCGATAAAGGTGAGGACGCGGATCAGTTGAAGTTGACCTTTGGCGCGGTGTCTGCCCCCGGCGTGGTGGCGGCGAAGGGCACCAGCGGCTTGGCACCGTAGATCAGCGACGCGCCGATTGCGTCGGGGAAGGTGCGGATGCGGGTGTTATACGCCTGCACCGCGCCATTATAATCGCGCCGGGCAATCGTGATGCGGTTCTCGGTGCCCTCAAGCTGCGATTGCAGCGTCTTATACCCTTCCTGCGATTGCAGCTCGGGATAGGCCTCTTGCAGCCGCTGGAGCGACAGGCCGAGCGCGGCCTGCGTGCGTTCAAACTGCTGCACCTTGTTTGGATCGTTCAGATCTCCAGCCGCAACCGTCACCTTGTTGGCAGCGGCACGGGCCTGGGTCACTTCGACCAGGATGCTTTTTTCCTGCGCGCCGGCGGCTTTCACCGTGGCGACCAGATTGGGAACCAGATCGGCGCGGCGTTGATATTCATTCTGGACATCGGCCCAGCGTGCCTTGGCCGCTTCCTCAGCGGTGGGGACGCTGTTCAATCCGCAGGCGGAAAGCAGCGCGGCGCTGGCCAGCGCGATGACAAGGCGAAACTTCATGGTGGTGCTTCCTCCAAACCCGTTGCACTTGACCTTTTAGCCGAGCCGCCCTCACTTGCCCAACGCAATTCGGCGGCTAGCGTTCTAGTCTAGCAATACACATCGTATCGGAGGGGTGGATGTTCAAGGCGTTTCGGGAATTTATCGCACGCGGCAATGTGCTCGATCTGGCGGTTGGCGTTATCATTGGCGGCGCCTTCGCCACGATCACCAAATCGCTGACCGAAGATGTCATTCTGCCGGTCGTCGGCGCGATCTTTGGCGGGTTCGATTTCACCAGCTATTTCATCCGGCTAGGCCCTGTCCCGGCGGGCTATGCCGGATCGCTGACCGATTATGCCGCGCTGAAGGCGGCAGGCGTGCCGCTGCTTGGCTATGGCGCGTTCGTCACCGTGCTGATCAATTTCCTGATCCTGGCCTTCATCATCTTCCTGATCGTGCGCGCCGCCAACCGGATCGTGCCCACGCCCGAAGCCACGCCCGCCGAACCAGCGGCTGAACCGGCCGACATCACGCTGCTGCGCGAAATTCGCGACGAGTTGAAGAGGAGCGGGGCGGCGTAGAGAGGCAAAGCCACCCAGTCCTTCACGCCGCTGCCAGATCCTCGGTATTGGCATCGGCCAGGCTGGTGCCGTCCAGGATGCGCGCGGTTTCATCACGCACGCGCATCATCGCGTGGCGGATTGCACAATCAGCTTCGCTCTTGCAATCGGCGCAGGCGCGATAGGCGGTGCGGCTGACACAGGGGACCAGCGCCAGCGGCCCTTCGATCACGCGGATGATTTCGCCCAGTGAAATCAGGTGCGTTGGCCGCGACAGGCAGTATCCGCCCATCTTGCCGCGGTGGCTGTGCAGGAAACCCGCCTCACGCAGATCAGCGAGGATCAGCTCCAGGAATTTGCGTGGAACATTTGCCGCCGTGGCAATGCGGTTCATCGGAATGGGCGGAGAGCCCATCGGGGCCTCGGCCAGATAAAGCATCGCGCGGAGCGCGTAGCGAGAACGCTGCGTCAACATAATTTGACACTTATGGACCGAGTTTGTGGCGAGCGAAAGGCGGACCTTTTCATTTATTTCACAGCGCCTATATTGGGGATGCCGGGTTCGCCCGGCTATGGCGATAAATTGCCGCGTAAAATAGACGCAGCGGACCCGGGGGCAGTACCCGGCGGCTCCACCACAACCGGCCCTGACCGATATCGGTCAAGGCGGGTTATGACGGGGCCGAACCAGGATCGACGTGTGTTGAAAGGCGCTGTTTTTGCCCGGGCTGAGTAACCTGTAAAAGGCTCAAAACCACAAGTGCTAACGATAACGAAGCACTCGCAATTGCGGCCTAACCCAAGACTTAACGGTCTAGGTTAGTACGACGAAAGCGCGGTTCGGGCCGAACCGGGCAACAGAATCGGACACCAGCGGCCCGGGGGGGCCGGGCAACAGAACCCCCCACCTTTTCCGCCTATTTGACGGGCGTCCCATATTCCCAGCCCCACGGCATGCCCGTTTCGCCCAGCGCGGCGCGGACCAGGGTAGGGAATTCGCGCTCGGCGCGGACGTCGTTTGACAGGATGATCACACAGCGCGCGCTGCGTTTCAGGCACACCCACATATTGGCGGTCGAATCATTATGCCCGCCCTTGAAGAACCCCGGTCCCTGCGGCCCATTAAAGGTGATGACGCTCAGCCCAGCCGCTAGCCCCGCCACGCGCTCGGTCGTTGGCGCCTCAGGCTGGAGCGAGGGAAATTGCGACCGGGTCGTAATCGGCAAGTGCGGGCCAATCATCTCCGCCCGGCCAGCGGCGCTGACCCCGTCACCGCGCATAAAACCGGCCGCGAATTTCGCGATATCGTCAATCGTCGTGTCCATCGATCCGGCGGCGCGCACGCGGCTGCGTTCGTCGTGCGGCTCGACGCTGCCGTCCGCCTTCCAGCCATCGGCCAGGTTGCGCGCGAAATCGGCGCGCCAGATCAGGCTGGTATTGGCCATGCCGAACCGATCGAACACGCGGCGCTGCATTTCGGCACCCAGGTCGAGCCCCAACCCCTGTTCGATCACGAACTGGAGCAGCATCATCCCCTCCCCCGAATAGCCATAACGGGTGCCAGGATCGAAATGGAACTTCAGCTTGCCATCGGGTTCAAGGAACGAAAAATTGGCAAAACCCGTGCTGTGGGTCAGCACCATTCGCGCGGTGATCCGCCGCCAGCGATCATCGCCGGCCAGATCGCCCCAATTGCCGTATGCGTCCAGATTGCCATAATCGGGCAGCGGCTTGGTCAGATAGGTTGCCAATGGGCGGTCGAGATCGATTTTCCCCTCATCAACCAGCTGCATCACGGTATAGGCGAACACCGCCTTGGTGATCGATGCGCCGTACATGATCGTATCGCGGTCAAGCGGCGCGCCAGCCGCGTTGCGCACACCATAGCTGCGGATGAACACGGGCTTGCCGCGTTCGATAACCGCGATCGCCAGCCCGCGCGCGCCGGTTTTGGCCATCGCTGCGCGCACCGTCGCTTCGAGCGGCGCGAAACGCCGGCCTTCGGCGGCATTGCCAAGGGTCATCACCAATAGGGTGGCGGCGAGCAAGCGCCCCGCCCGCATTTTACCTGAACGCATTTGCCCTTTGCGCATTGGTGATGCTCCCCCATGCATGCCGGCTCAATCTGTCCTGTTGCAGGCATAGACCGTCCTATGGGGCATGACGAACGCTTTGTTAGCGTTAGCGGCAAAGGGTTTCCTCATGTACCTGCGTTTAGGCCTTAGGAAGCCCGGTCGGGCAAACGGGGCGATGAAAATGGGGATGCTATGACGGACTCGGTGCAGTTCATCCCGGACGAACACTCCGACCCCAACATCGATACGAACAACGCGCCGCCGAATGGCGCTGTGGGCGTACCGCTCATCCCCGCCTTCGCATCCACGCTCGCCCTTGCCGCGTGCAGCGGCGGTGGCGGCTCCAGTTCCCCGCCGATCGCCATTGTCACCCCCACGCCAACCCCAACATCAGCGCCGGTCACTGCCGCGCAGGCCAGCCGGTTCCTGGCGCAGGCGACATTTGGCGCGACCAGGGCCGATATCGCGCTGGTTCAGTCAATGGGCTTTTCGGGTTGGATCACCGAACAGATCAGCCGTCCGCGCACGCAGCATTGGGACTGGCTGGTTGCGAATGGCTATACGGCCAGCACCTTCATCAACAGCCAGGCAGGTTTCGACAACACCGTCTGGCGGCAGATCATCAGTGAACCCGGCCAGCTGCGGCAGCGCGTCGGCATGGCGTTTGCTGAAATTCTGGTCGTCGGCATTGACGGGGTGAACCAGCAATGGCGGCAATTTTCGGTCGCGGCTTATCTTGATGTGCTGCTCGACAATGCGTTTGGCAATTACCGCACACTGCTGGAACGGATCACGACCAACGCAGCGATGGGGGTGTATCTGACCTTCATCAATAATCGCCGCGCCAATGCCGCGACGGGCGCGATGCCCGATGAAAATTATGCGCGCGAACTGATGCAGCTCTTTACGCTGGGGCTCAACCGGCTGAACATGGACGGCAGTGTCCAGATGGCGAACGGCAGTCCGGTCGATACCTATACGCAGGACGATGTGAGCCAGCTGGCGCGGGTGTTTACCGGGCTGGTGCTCGATTCGACCGATAGCACGACGCCGGATCGGTTGCGGCGTCCGCTGGTGATCAACACCGGCTTGCATGAAAATGGCGCCTCCAGCTTCCTGGGCACGACCGTCCCGGCGGGCACGGAAGGGATGGCAGCGGTGCGGCTGGCGCTTGACGCCATTTTTGCGCACCCGAATGTGCCACCGTTCGTTTCAAAACAGCTGATCCAGCGGCTGGTGACGAGCAATCCTTCGGCGGCCTATGTGGGCCGGGTGGCGGCTGTGTTTGCCAATAACGGATCGGGCGAGCGCGGCGATCTCACCGCGGTGGTGCGCGCGATCCTGCTCGATACCGAAGCGCGCAGCGATGCCCTGCTGACCAGTGCCAGCACCGGCAAGTTGCGCGAACCGGTGATCCGCTTCACCAATTGGGCGCGGGCTTTTGGTGCAACCTCGACGGCCGGTCTCTGGCCAATCGGCGATACCAGCAGTTCGAGCACAAGACTGGCGCAGTCGTTCGGGCGCAGCCAATCGGTCTTCAACTTCTTCCGCCCCGGCTATACGCCGCCCAATACGGCGATCGCGACGGCGGGGCTGCTGGCCCCGGAGTTTCAGATCACCAATGAACTGAGCGTGGTCGCCTTTATCAATTACATGCAGCCCGCGATCCAAAACGGCGTCGGCGATGTGCGCGCCGATTATACCGCGATTACCGCGCTGGCGAATGACAGCCAGGCGCTTGTGGATGAAGTAAACCTGGTGCTCGCCGCCGGGCAATTGAGCAGCGCCACAATCGCCGCCATCCGCGCGGCGGTGGACAGTATCGCGACCACTGCGACCAATGCTGCCCTTAACCGGGCCTATATCGCGATCCTGCTGACGCTCGCGTCGCCTGAATATATCACGCTGAAATAGGGGCACGGCCATGACCAACGATCAATCCCGCCGCGCCTTTTTGAAACGCACCGCTGCGCTGTCTGCCGCTGGCGCGGCGGCCCCCTTTGTCACTAGCCTGGCCGCGATCGGCGAAGCGGCGGCGGCAACCGCGGCCGATTACAAGGCGCTGGTGTGCGTTTTCATGTTCGGCGGCAATGATTACGCCAACACGCTGCCACCCTTTGATCAGGCGAGCTATAACCTTTACGCGGCGGCCCGGCAGGGGCTGGCGCATGGCCGCGATGCGCTGATGCCGACACTGCTCACGCCGTCCACCGCGCTGGCGGGCGGGCGGCAATATGCGCTAGCGCCGACCATGGCGCCGCTGCTGCCGATTTTCAATGCCGGGCGGATGGCGGTTGTCCTGAATGTCGGTACCCTTGTTCAGCCGACTACCAAGGCGCAGTACACCGCCAATTCAGTGCGCCTGCCGCCCAAATTGTTCAGCCATAATGATCAGCAAAGCTATTGGCAGGCGAGCACGCCCGAGGGGGCGACATCGGGCTGGGGCGGCCGAATTGGTGATTTGCTGCAAAGCGGCAACGGCACATCGACGCTGACCTGCATCAATGCGTCGGGCAATGCTGTTTTTCTTACCGGGCGCACTGCGATCCAATATTCGGTCAGCACCAATGGCCCGATCGCGCTGCTTAACAATGGATCGACACTGTTCGGATCGACCACGGCAGCAAGCACATTGCGCAGCCTGATGACGGGCAACAACGCCAATCTGCTGTCGAACGAACATGCCCGGGTCAGCCGGCGCGCGCTGGACACGTTTACCCAGGTCAACACGGCGCTCGCCGGGGCACCGGTGGGCAGTTTCCCGCTGTTCCCCAGCGGCAATAGCCTGGCCTCTCAGCTGCAGATCGTCGCTCGGCTGATCTCGGTCTCGCAGGAATTGGGTGCGCGGCGGCAGGTGTTCTTCGTCTCGCTTGGCGGTTTTGACATGCATGACTCGTTGGCGGCGCAGCACCCGACGCAGATCGGCCTGGTCGCCAATGCGATCCGCGCCTTTTACGATACCACCGTTGCGCTGGGCGTGGCGGACCGGGTGACGACTTTTACCGCCTCTGACTTCGGGCGCACGCTGCAGGCCAATTCGGATGGCTCCGATCATGGCTGGGGCAGTATGCATTTCGTTACTGGCGGCGCGGTCAACGGCCGGCGCTTTTACGGGACCCCGCCTGCGATCGGCAACAATACCCCCGATGATGTTGGCCAGGGGCGCTTGCTGCCGACGATCGCGGTCGATCAATATGCCTCCACCCTCGCCAATTGGTTCGGCGTCAGCGCCAGCGATATGGCAACGGTGTTGCCCAATATCGGCAATTACAATCCGTCGAGCTGGAACCAGGGTTTCGTCTGATGACCTGTCAAGATCGGCTTACTGCCTGATTGCAGCGGGGGGGCGCGCTCCCTAGCTACAGGATGCGCCGCTTTGCCCGGCGCGCCACGGCCCGATTGGAGACGCGCGTGCCCGATAACGGATTTACGGCCAAGGGCCGCGGCGTCCCGAGCGGTCGGCTGTCGCGCCTCGGCGTGTTCGGCAAGCTGGCTGGCGGGGTCGCTGGTGGGGTGGTTGCCGAAGGTGCCCGGCGGCTGGCGATCGGCGAGCGACCGCAACTGAGCGACCTGTTGCTCACCCCGGCGAATATCACCCGCGTGACCGATCAGCTCTCGCACCTGCGGGGCGCGGCAATGAAGCTGGGGCAGATGATCTCGATGGACGCGGGCGACATGCTGCCGCCCGAACTCGCTGCAATTCTTGGCCGGTTGCGCGATCGGGCGCACCACATGCCGCCGCCACAATTGCAGCAGGTGCTGGCCAAGCATTGGGGCAAGGACTGGCGCCGCCGCTTTGCCCGCTTTGGCGCAACCCCGATTGCCGCCGCGTCGATTGGCCAGGTGCATAAAGCGGTGACGCATGACGGGCGAACGCTGGCCATCAAGGTGCAATATCCCGGCGTGCGCGAAAGCATCGATTCCGACGTCGATAATGTCGCAACGCTGCTGCGGATGACGGGCATGATGCCCAAGGAAATCGATATCGCGCCGTTGCTTGTCGAAGCGAAGCGCCAGTTGCACGAGGAAGCCAATTACGTCCGCGAAGGCGCGCAGATGGCGCGGTTCAGGGCCTTGCTCGCTGACGATCCGGGCTTTGTGGTGCCGCTGCTCGATGAAGAATTCACCAGCGGTCAGGTGCTGGCGATGAGCTTTATTGAGGGCACCGCGATCGAAAATCTCGTCGATGCCCCGCAGGAAGAACGCGATCGGGTGATGACCGCGCTGATCCGGCTCGTTTTGCGCGAACTTTTTGAATTCGGCCTGATGCAGACCGATCCTAATTTTGCCAATTTCCGCTATCAGCGCGACACCGGCAAATTGGTGCTGCTTGATTTCGGCGCAACGCGCGATGTGACCCCCAAAACGGCAGCGGGCTATCGCGGGCTGCTGAGCGCTGGGCTGGATGGGGATCGTGATGCGGTGGCCGCCGCCGCCGTTGCGGCCGGCTTTCTGGGCGACCAAACGCTCGAACGCCACCCCATATTGATCGGCCAGATGATCGACATCATCATCGCTGAAATGAACCGCCCCGGCCATTTCGACTTTGGCGACCGCGCCTTTGTCGGCGCGCTGAAGGATCAGGGCATGGCGATCGGTCAGGATCGGGGGGCGTGGCATATGCCGCCGGTCGAAATGCTGTTTGCGCAGCGCAAGATCAGCGGCACCGCGTTGCTCGCAGCCAGGCTCAAGGCAAGGGTTGCCGTGCGCGAGATGGTCGAGCGCTATCGCGCCTGATTTGGCTTAATCGAGCAGCGACAACAGCAGCACGCCTGCATCAAAATCGGCGCGGTGCGCGGTGCGGGTGGCAATGGCGAGATCGTCGTCGCCCCATTTTTCGACCTGCCACGCTTCATCAATCTGCGCGGCGTGCCAGATCTGATCGGCATCGGCAGCGCCTTCGATCAGCGTGAGGCCAGCGATCAGCGATCCCGTAATGGTGACGATTGGGGAGAGCCCGGCTAATTCGAAAGCGCTCCGGGCTGCGACCGCGTCGCTCAACCGGGCGAGTGTCAGCGGCGGCTGAGCGCGGTGGATGATGCCGCTGACCGTGTCGATATGAATATCATAGCGTCGCCGTGCCCAATCGAGCAGCGGGTCCCAAGCGGCGGCCTGCCGCGCAACGAGCGCTTCCGGAGCCTCGGCCCGGTAGCACAGCAGATCGCTTTCGGCATAAGCGGCGAGATTGGCGATGAAGGGGGCGGGTTCAGTTGCAATGCGCTCAATCGCCACGTTGGCAAGGCCAGTCAGGGGCATTGCGCGGGGATCAATTTCTTCGCCCACCGCGCGCCATTCATCGGCAATGGCTATGGCCAGTGCCAGATGCGGCAGGGCCAGCGGCAATCGCCCGGGGGTGCGGACCGGCCGCCCGTCGAGTGTGATCGCGTGGCCATCCGGCCCGGCCGCGACGCTTACATCCTTCCAGAATCGCTTCACGGCTGGGGCGGCGTCCGCCACCGGGCCGCCAGCGCGCGCGGCACCAGCGCCATCATCGCCATCGATGACAAAACGATCGCCACAGCCAGAATTTGCGGGCCAAGGCTATGCGCGCGCCCCAGCAGCACGACGCCAAATGCTGCGCCGCCGGCACCGGCAAGTCGCGCTGCCGTCATCATGAAATAGCGTTGCCGCGAAACGCTGTCAGGATCAGTCATTGTGCCTCCAAAGCATGGGCGAGCCCCGCCACATCGGCGACGATCACATCGGCACCCGCCGCAATCAGTTCATCCGCCGGGTGATAGCCCCAGGCAACACCAATTGCGCGGGTGCCAGCGGCACGCGCCATCGCCATGTCGAAACTGGTGTCGCCGATCATCACCGTATCGGCGGCGAGCGCGCCAGCATCTGCCATTGCGGTCTCGATCATCGACGGGTGCGGCTTGGATGGGTGACGATCAGCGGTTTGCAGTGTCACGAACCAGTCGATGATGCCGTGATGGGTCAGGACATGCATCAGCCCGCGATCGGATTTGCCCGTCGCGACGCCCAATGCCCAGCCGTTCGCGCGCAATTTTTCAAGCGTGTCGATCATGCCGTCATAGAGCGGTTCCTCCGCCATCGCGCCGGTGCTGCGCAGCCGGAAAAAGGCGGCCTTATAGTCATCGGCGAGCGCCTGGTGCTGCGCATTATCGGCATCGGGGAGCAGAATCCGCATTGCCTCGACCAGGCTCAGCCCGACAATATTGCGGATTGCCGGGCGCGGCGGCGGGACTAGCCGGGCACCATCAAACGCTTCTTCAACCGCACGACAGATATTATGCTGGCTGTCGACCAGCGTGCCGTCGCAATCGAAGATCGCAAGCCGGATCACGCACAATCTCGGCATTGGGCGCGGGAAAAATGGGATTTTGGGGCCGCAGCATCGATCATTGCTGTCGGATAGCCTACCCTTAGCGAAATGCAAAAAGCGTTTGGCAATTGCCCATCACTTTAGCTCAGGTGTTGACCCGGCATCGTCCCCACCGTTTACTCGCGGCATGAGAGAATTTCCGATACGCCTGAAGCTGGTCGCGCTCGCATTTGGCGGGCTGTTGCTGGGCGCGGATATTCCAAAGGCGCATGTCGGCACGGCAATATCGGTGCGCAATATGGCGACGATCACCACGCCGCCTGCGACGCCCAGTCAATTGCGCGTCAATGGCCAGGTGCTTCGTCATGATGTGATCGCGACCGGGGCGAAATCGGCGGTCGGCGTGAAGCTCGCTGACAGCACTTTGTTCAGCATCGGGGCCAATGCCCGGGTGAGCGTTGATGATTTCGTTTATGATGCCGACCGCAGCGCCAGCAAGATGACAATCAGCTTCCTGAAGGGTGCGTTCCGTTTTGTCTCGGGCAAACCGACTCACGCTTATCCCGGCCAGACCGCGATCAAGACGCCAGCGGGGAAGATCGGCATTCGCGGCACAGTGGTGACCGGCGTGATCGGACCAGAGGCGCTCGATTATTATCGCCAGGCCGATCCATCATTCGGCCGGCAAGATCAGGCCGACGACACGGCCACGCTGATCATCCTGTCGGATACCGGCGGGGAGGGCGGGGGCATTGATATAACGACGGATGGCGCAGTGACCCCGCTGCGCAGCGCCGGACAGGCCATCTATTTCCCGCGCCGCGGCAGCCCAGCGCGCCCACCTTTTCTGGTTGGCCCAGCCTTGCGTGGGCGGATCGAGCGCGGGGCCGAGCCGCGCAATTTCAGCCGCAGCCAGGGCGCTGTGCAGCCGCCATCCGGTCGGCAGCCTGCCGGGCCGAACAGCGGCAACACGCCGGGGAATGACGGCCCTGGCGGTCGACTTGGCGAGCCGGGTCGGTTCGGTGGGCCTGGGGGGCCGGGTGGACCTGGCGGACCTACCGGGTCTGCGCCGCCCCCACGGTGATTTTCGGCCATCGGGCGAAACAAGGCTAAAAAGGGCCTTTCTGCGGGCTAACCAGCCACGTTCATTCAGCAAAATTTCCGATTTATTTACCACGAAGCACCTAAGTCCAGGCAGCATCGAATGGCTTTGCAATCGATGGTGATCTGGGGAGTAGCGCGCGAGATGAAAGGGCTGCCAACCGCTGCCGCGCCGCCAGTCCCCCGCCATCGCTTGATCCCCGCTTTGGCGGCACGCCCGGCTTTGGCGGTAACGCTGTTCATCCTTGTACTGACGGTGATCCTGCTGGCGGTGATGCAGGGACCGCTCAGCCCCGATATCTCGGGCCAGCTATGGATTGCCGATCGGCTGCGGCATGGTGCGCGGCTTTACATTGATATTAGCGAGATTAATCCGCCGCTGTGGTTTTGGCTGGCGATACCGGTCGATGGCCTGGCGGCGGCGCTGGGCGTTCGTGCCGAGGCGGTTCTGATTGTCGCGATCGGCTTTGCGGCGCTGTTGAGCCTGCTGGCGACAAACCAGTTGCTCAAAACATATCCGCCCGAGTTGCGCAGCGCCTTGCTGATTTTTGCCGCGTGTATCTTGCTGATCATGCCGTTGCGCGATTTGGGCCAGCGCGAACAAATCGCCTTGATGGGGGCGCTTCCCTATGTCGCGCTCATCGTCGCTCGGCGCGAGGGGCGGCGGGTGCCGCTTTGGCTGGCGCTGGTCGTGGCAAGCGGCGCTGCCGTCGGTTTTGCACTCAAGCATTACTTCATCGGCGTGCCGCTGCTGCTGGAACTCTGGCTGCTCTTTTGCCTGCGCCGCCAATGGCGGCCAGTTCGGCCAGAGACGGTCATGCTCCTGACGGGGGCCATCAGCTACGTCCTCGCGATTGTGACGGTGACGCCGGGCTATCTGCAGGTTTCGGTTCCAGAGTTGCTGCTTGGGTATGGCGCGTCGGGCGCGCCGAGCCTGAACTACATGATCCGCCCCGCGCAACCGATCTGGGTGCTTATCCTGTGCGCCATCGTCTTGCAGCGGTCGGTTACCGCGCAGCCGCTTGCGCCGATGACGGTGGCGTTTCTCATCGCCGCGCTGGGCTTTTTTCTGGCCTGGCTGATCCAGCATAAGGGGTGGCCGTATCAAAGCATCGCCACGACGGGCTTTCTTGCGCTGGCCATGGCGATGACGCTGGTCGATGCCTCGCGGCAGGCCTTCACGCGCCCCCGCATGATTGCAGTCGCGGCGCTGATATTGCCGATGTTGTTGTGCGCTGTGCCCACCCAATGGGTCCCCACGCCAGAGACCGATATTGCCCCTGCGCTGGTTGGGCTGGAGCCCGGCGACACGGTAGCGATCATTTCCATAGAAGGCCGGACTGCCTGGCCCGCCACCGTTGGTCGCGGCTTGCGCTTTTCGGGGCGGCGGGGGGCCTTTTGGATATTCGCTGCGGTTGATGCCAATGCGCTTGGGCGCCATGATCCCCGGATTGAGGCGCTTGGGCGCAAGATCGTGCGCGAAGCGGTGCAGGATTATCGCTGCCTCCCGCCAAAGCATCTCATCTTCACGCCGGGGCGGGCATCATCTTCGGTGACGAGTGCCTCTGATAATCCGCTCGGCTATTTTCAGCGCGACCCGCAATTTGTTGAGTTGTTGTCGCATTATCGACGCCTTGATCGGCGGGGCGATTTCGACGCTTTTCAGCTGGTACGGCCGTTCGATCCGATGCCCGTGGACACGTGCTTGCGCGCAAGCTGAACTGGGTCGCTGCCTGGCCCGGTGGAATACCTGCGGCCATTCGCCGATGTCAGAACAGCCCGGTTGCTCTGGCCAGGATGAAGAAGATCAGCAGATACGTGATTGAATCGGCAATGAGCGTCTTCATGTTTCTGCCCTTTGATTCACGCCAGCCTGCGCCCAGTCCGGATCATAGGGTGCGCTGGTAAAGAAACGACGAAGGGCTTTGGCGGGTGATTGGGCAGCCGTTTTGTTCGCGTGTCGGGCAAGCGGCAGCGCAGGGCCCCGGGCCGCAGCGGATCGCTCAGCGTCGCTGGACATAAACAAAGGGGCCGACGGAATGCTCCGTCGGCCCCTTGCTTTGGTGGTATGTCGTCTGGGTAGCTGGATTGGCGACGGCAAAGCCGCCGCCGGTCGTCGGACAGGATCGGCGGTGCCGACCTGCCGTCCGATCCGGCCTGAGTCCTGGAGCAGCATCGCTGCCCCAGGCCAGGCTCGGATCAGAAGTCCATGCCGCCCATGCCGCCCATGCCGCCGCCGCCGCCCATCGACATGGCGGGCTTGTCTTCTGGCAGCTCGCTCACCGCCGCTTCGGTGGTGATGAGCAGGCCCGAGACCGAGGCTGCGTCCTGCAGCGCGGTACGAACGACCTTGGTCGGGTCGATCACGCCGCTCTCGACAAGGTTCTCATACTGGTCGGTCTGGGCGTTGAAACCACGGGTTTCGTCGTTTTCACGCAACAGGTTGCCAGCGACAACCGCGCCATCGACACCAGCATTCTGGGCGATCTGGCGCAGCGGAGCTTCGAGCGCCTTGCGGACGATATCGATGCCACGCGTCTGGTCGTCATTCGCGCCCTTCAGGCCAGCCAATGCCTTGGTGGCATAGAGCAGCGCGGTGCCGCCACCGGGGACGATGCCTTCTTCAACGGCTGCGCGGGTTGCGTGCAGCGCGTCGTCGACGCGGTCCTTGCGCTCCTTGACTTCAACCTCGGTCGACCCACCGACCTTGATCACTGCAACACCACCGGCCAGCTTGGCGAGGCGCTCCTGCAGCTTTTCCTTGTCGTAATCGGACGTGGTGTTCTCGATCTGCTGACGGATCGCATCGGTGCGTGCCTTGATCGATTCATGGTCGCCAGCACCATCGACGATGGTGGTGTTGTCCTTGTCGATCGTCACGCGCTTGGCGGTGCCGAGCATGCCGACGGTCACCGATTCAAGCTTGATGCCGAGGTCTTCGGAGATCATCTCGCCCTTGGTCAGGATCGCGATGTCTTCGAGCATCGCCTTGCGACGATCGCCGAAACCAGGTGCCTTGACGGCTGCGACCTTCAGGCCACCGCGCAGTTTGTTCACGACGAGCGTGGCAAGCGCCTCACCTTCGATGTCTTCAGCGATGATCAGCAGCGGACGGCCCGACTGAACGACAGCTTCCAGGATCGGGAGCATCGCCTGCAGGTTCGACAGCTTCTTCTCATGGATCAGGATGTACGGATCGTTCAATTCGACCGACATCTTCTCCGGGTTGGTGATGAAGTACGGGCTCAGATATCCACGATCGAACTGCATGCCTTCGACGACATCGAGCTCGAACTCGAGGCCCTTGGCTTCCTCGACGGTGATCACGCCTTCCTTGCCGACCTTTTCCATCGCTTCGGCGATCTTCTCACCGACGACGGTGTCGCCGTTTGCCGAGATGATGCCGACCTGGGCGATTTCCTTGGTGCCCGAGACGGGCTTGGAGCGCGCCTTCAGGTCCTTGACGACTTCGATGACCGCAAGGTCGATGCCGCGCTTCAGGTCCATCGGGTTCATGCCAGCTGCAACCGACTTCATGCCCTCACGAACGATCGCCTGGGCGAGCACGGTCGCGGTGGTGGTGCCGTCACCGGCAACATCGTTGGTCTTGGAGGCGACTTCGCGCAGCATCTGCGCGCCCATGTTCTCGAACTTGTCCTTGAGTTCGATTTCCTTGGCGACGGTAACGCCGTCCTTGGTGATGCGGGGCGCGCCGAAGCTCTTGTCGATCACGACGTTGCGGCCCTTTGGCCCCAGCGTGACCTTGACGGCATCGGCGAGAATGTCGACGCCGCGCAGAATGCGTTCACGCGCGTCACGCGAAAATTTTACGTCCTTGGCTGCCATGTTGAGGCTGACCTTTCTATTACGTGCTCCGGCGAAGGCCGGAGCGCTGGATTGACGAAAATGCAATATGGCCAGCGCGCCGGCCTGCGCCGGAGCACCAGCCAGGAAATCAGCCAACGATCCCGAGAATGTCCGATTCCTTCATGATCAGCAGGTCTTCGCCGCCAACCTTGACTTCGGTGCCCGACCATTTGCCGAACAGGATCTTGTCGCCGGCCTTGACGTCCAGCGGGGTGACCTTGCCGTCATCGGCGCGGGTGCCGGTGCCGACGGAGACGACTTCGCCTTCCTGTGGCTTTTCCTTGGCGGTCTCTGGGATAATGATGCCGCCGGCCGTCTTTTCTTCGGCTTCGACGCGGCGAACGAGAACACGATCGTGCAAGGGACGAAAGTTCATGCGTTCGATCCTTTCCATAAAATAGGAGTTGAATGGGCGTTAGCACTCACACTCGGTGAGTGCCAGCAACGGGCATATGTGAATGCAGCGACGATTCGTCAAGGCACCCGCACGCTTGAAATTTTTCGCTCAGCCGGGAACCAATCCAAGTCGTGCCCGCCTGTTCCAGCGCCACATCAACATCCCTGAAACAGCCAACAGCCCGGCGGCCAGGCCGATCCATATCCCCACACCCTCCCACCGCAGCCAGAAGCCGAGTAGCAGCGCGGTGACGAAGCCGATTCCCCAATAGCCGAACCCTGCGATCAGCATGGGCGCGCGCGTATCCTGCAGCCCGCGCAACGTGCCCGCCAGCACCGCCTGGCCACCGTCAACCAGCTGAAAAATTGCCGCCACGGTCAGATAGCTGAGCGCCAGCGGGATCGTCTCCGCATTGGCTGGCGCGTCAAGATCAAGATAGGCCGACACGAATAAGCGTGGCGCAAACCAGATCGCGGCTGCGGTGACGACCGTGACGGCGGCGCCCAGCCCGATCGCGGCCCAGCCCGCGCGGCCGATCCACTGCAGATCGCGCGCGCCATAGGCCATGCCGACCCGGATCGTCGCTGCCTGGCCGATGCCCAGCGGAATCTGGAAGGTGATCGCGGCAATGTTGAGCGCTACGGCATGCGCGGCAATCGCCGTCACGCTGATCAGGCCCATCAGCACGCCAGCCCCGCCAAACAGGGATCCCTCAAGCGTGAAGGCCAGCGCGATCGGCAGGCCAAGCGTGAAGATTTCGCGCAAGCGCGGCCATTCGGGCCGCCACCAGCGGCCAAATAACCGGAACCGCCGAAGCCGCGGATCGACCAGCAGAATCACCGAAAAGGCCGCCAGCATCGCCAGCGTGGTGATCACATTGGCCAGCGCTGAGCCCATCAGGCCAAGCGCGGGAAAGCCGGCATTGCCAAACACCAGCGCCCAGTTGCCGAAGATGCTCAGCGCCAGCGCCATGATCGTCACCGCCAATGCCCAGCCGGGGCGGCCAAGCGCTGCGGCCACCGTCCGCATCACGCCGGCCGCGACACTCGGGATCAGGGCGAACAGCAAGATATCGAGGAAGGCCCCACCACGCGCGGCGACGCTTGCTTCCTGCCCGGCCAGCAACAGCAAGGTTTCGCCATGCGCCAGCGCGATCAGAAAGGGCAGCGCCCCCAGCACCGATAGCCAAAGCGCCATGCGAAAAGAGCGCCGAACCTCGCGCACGGCATGCGCACGCTGGCCGAGTTCAGCCGCGATAATCGGCGCGCAGGCGGTCGACAGCCCCAGCATCGCCCACAGGATCACACTATAGAGATAGACGCCGAGCGTGGCCGCCGCGAAATCCACCGGATCAAGCCGAGCGACAAAAATGACATCGACCGCATACACCGCCATCTGGACCAGATTGGCCCCTGCCAGTGGTGCGGCCAGCTTGATCAGCGCGCGCAGTTCATCCAGCAGCGTGGCTGGCGCGCGATCGATCGCGCCGATGTGGGGCAGGGGAGCGGACACTGGAGCGCCCTATCGCGGGTTGTTGCCATCGTCACGTCCCAACTCTGGCCGACTACCCCTGCAAAGGCGTATTGCTGAAACCAGACACTAAAGGCTAGAGATGGTTCATGCATGCCGGGACAGCCCGGAATGGGAGAATGAGATCGTGAAACTGGTGCGCGGCGCATGGAAGCTGTTGGTCGGCATTAAGGACGCGCTCGTCCTGGTGGCGATGCTGCTATTTTTTGGCGCGTTGTTTGCCGCGCTGTCGGCCCGGCCCAATCCGCGCGGGATCAAAGATGGCGCGCTGGTGCTCGATCTGGCCGGGACGATCGTCGAACAACCCGAAGACGCGCAATTTGACTTTGGGGGCAATGACAGCCCGCGCCAGATCCGCCTGCGCGATCTGGTCCGCGCGATCGACGCCGCCAAGGATGACAAGCGCGTCAAGGCGATTGTGCTTGATCTCGACAGTTTTGCCGGTGGCTATCCGGCCGCGGTCGGCGAAGTAGCAACCGCGCTTGGCCGCGTCCGTGCGAGCGGCAAGCCAGTGCTTGCCTACGCAACGGGCTATACCGATTCGGGCTATCGCCTCGCGGCCAATGCCAGCGAGATTTGGATAAATCCGATGGGCGGCATCCTGTTCGCCGGGCCGGGCGGATCGCAGCTTTATTACAAAGGGCTGATCGACAAGCTTGGCGTGAATGTTCACGTCTATCGCGTCGGTAAGTTCAAGTCGTTCGTTGAACCCTATACGCGTACGGATCAGTCTGCCGAAGCGCGCGCCGCCAGCCAGGCGCTTTATGGATCTTTGGTCACTGATTGGAAGGACGCCATCAGCAAGGCGCGACCCAAGGCGCAGGCTGCGCAGTTTCTTGCCGGGCCTGGCGCGGCGGTGGCGGCTACGCAGGGCAATATTGCTGCGGCCAATTTGAAGGCGGGTCTGGTCGACAAGCTCGGCGACCGACTGAGCTTTGACAAGCGCGTGGCCGAACTGGTCGGTCAGCGCAGCGGCAAGGCTGCCGGTAGCTTCAACGCAATCCGCTATGCCGATTTCGTTGAGGCTAATCCGCTGCCGACCAGCGGCGATGCGATTGGCGTTGTCACGGTTGCCGGCGATATCGTCGATGGCAAGGCGGGGCCGGGCACGGCAGCGGGCGACACGATTTCCAAGCTGGTGCTTGATGGGCTGGCCGAAAAGAAGCTGAAGGCGTTGGTGGTGCGGGTCGATTCGCCGGGCGGATCGGCGCTGGCGTCGGAAACGATCCGGCTCGCCATTCTGGAAGCCAAGGCGCAGAAATTGCCGATTGTCGTGTCGATGGGCTCGGTCGCGGCCTCAGGCGGCTATTGGGTCGCGACGGCGGGCGATACGATCTTTGCCGAACCCAATACGATCACTGGATCGATCGGCATTTTCGGCATCATTCCCACCTTTGAAAACAGCCTGAAGAAACTCGGCATCACCGCAGACGGGGTGAAGACCGCGCCGCTCAGCGGCCAGCCCGATGTCGTTGGCGGCACCAATGCCGAGGTCGACGGCATTTTGCAGGCGGGCATCGAACATGGCTATCGCCAGTTCCTCTCCCGCGTCGCCACCGCCCGCAAGATGACGCCTGAGAAGGTCGATAGCATTGCGCAGGGGCGGGTGTGGGATGGCGGCACTGCACGCCAGATCGGTCTGGTCGATCGCTTCGGCACGCTGAAGGACGCGATTGATGAGGCGGCACGCCGCGCCAAGCTCGATCCAACCAAGGTGCATGCCGAATATCTCGAGAAAAAACCGGGCTGGTTCAGCAAATTTGCCGCCGATTTTGGTCGCAAGGAGGATGACGAGGAGGCGACGCCATCGGGTGATGCGTTCTCGCGGATTGCGCAGCAGCGCCGCGCCGTTTTTGCCCAGGCGCTGGGGGATGTCCGTCGGCTCGCCACGGGCGCTGCCGTGCAGGCCCGCTGCCTCGAATGTGGCGGTCTTGCCCCCGCAGCGCCCAGCAGCGCCGATACGACGCTGATGGGCATCGTGCTGGCACGCCTCGGCCTGTGATTGCGATCCGGGCCGCCCGGCCGGAGGATGCGGGGGCGATTGCGGCGATCTATGCCCCGTTCGTGCTGACCGGCACGGTATCGTTCGAAACCGACGCGCCCGATGCGCGCCAGATGCGCACGCGGATGGCGGCATCGGACGGGCTCTACCCCTGGATCGTCGCCACCAATGGCGACCCGGAAGGCGGCGGCGTGCTGGCCTATGCCTATGCCGCCCGTTTTCGCGATCGTCCGGCCTATCGCTATGTCGTCGAAACCTCGATCTATGTCGCCGGGCCGGTGCAGGGTCAGGGTACCGGGCGGCTGCTCTATGAGGCGCTGATCGATACGCTGCGCGCTCAGGGCTTTACGCAAGCGATCGGCGCAATAGCGCTGCCAAATGATTATTCGATCCGCCTGCACGAAGCCGTCGGCTTCCGCCGCGCCGGGGTGTACCGTGAGGTGGGCTATAAACAGGGCCAGTGGATCGACGTCGGTTTCTGGCAGTGCGAGCTGAATGAACCGAGCGTGCCGCCGGTGGAGCCGCGGGCGTTCAGCGAGGTGGGGGTAGTGCGGGGGTAGCGGGTTGGTTGGATGGATGGGCGCTGGCGAAACCTGCCATTTCATGCGCGTTACCCACGCCCCCGATATGCCGGTAGCGCCAGTTTCCAGCTGATTGCCGCTGCCCGTAGCGCAAAGCCTGCCGACGCAGCGACAATCGCGGCCAGTGGGGCTGGCGCGCCGCCTGCAATCAAGCCGACATACAGCGCCGCCGCCAGCGCCGCCGCCGTCACGTATATCTCGGGCCGCATGATGATCGACGGTTCACCCGCCAGGACATCACGGATGATCCCGCCGACACAGGCGGCGACCACGCCCATCAGCGCCGCGGGCACGGGGGGAATACCATATGCCAGCGCCTTGGCCGCGCCAAACACCGCATAAGCGGCCAGCCCGAGCGCATCGAACCAGTCAAGCGCCTGGCCGCGCCACCAGCGTTCCGGGGTGATCCAGATGACGAAAGCGACGATCAGGCACACCGCTGCTGCCCGGCTGTCATGTACCCAGAACACTGGCGCACCGATCAGCAGATCGCGCACCGTGCCGCCGCCAACGCCAGTGACTAATGCAAAGAAGCTCAGCGTAACGATCGTTTGTCCGCGCTTGGCGGCCGCCAGCGCGCCGGAGGCGGCGAACACCGCCAACCCGACAAGATCGAGCCAGGGGCCGATCGCGAGCGGAAACTGGTCAAGAACGGGCGGCAGCATGATGCTGGGATAGCGCGTGTGGGGCGGGGTGTCTGCCACTCCACCGGCTACGGGGCCGAAAAAGGCCGCGCCCCCAAACGCAAAATGGGGGCCGGCATTGCTGCCGACCCCCGGTCGCCGGACTTCGATCCGCTTGGCTTTCCTTTCGGTCCACCCGCGCCTTCTGGTTTCGGCGGCATGCTCGGCCGGTGCCGCGGGGGGCATCAGGCTCCGCTTTGCGGCTGCCGTTCGCTGATCGGCCAACGATCCTTGCGGACCAGTCACCCCATCACCGTTCGAACAACCAGGCCCGCTTCGCTCTTTCAAGCGTCCCGAACCCTTGGCTGCCGGCCCGCTCTTGTCGCCATGCCCGCTTTCGCGCACATCTTGCCGCCAACGATCGACCACCCATCCGGTCTGCCCACGGTTTCCTTGCGGCACCTGCGGGTATTCCTGATCTAAACCGCTGATCTTTCGGCAGTTTCCTGCGTTCCGACCCGCTGCTTACAGTCATGATGCTGTCACTGAATCCGAGTCGCACCAAGGGAAATCGGGCGTCATCGCCCTGTGGATAATGTGGATATCGTGGACAGAATTGGCCCGGTTTGATATGAATCACTGGCGAGTTGAACGCTGATCATCACATCGTTGTTTCGTTTTCATGAAACCCCAAAGGGGAAAGCGGCGTTATTCCCCCGTCCTCATCCAAGGTTAGGGAGTTCTCCGATGCGTAAATTTTTGATGGCACTCACCGCCGTGTCGCTCGTCCTGCCGGTGGCATCGATTTCATTCCCCACCCAGGCCGAAGCGCGCAAGAAGCACTACAAGCCGCGTGTCTATACCCGCAATGGCAAGACCTATTGCCGCCATTCCGATGGCACGACCGGGCTCATCGTCGGCGGCGTCGGTGGCGCGGTGGTTGGCAACGCGCTCGGCGGTGGTTTGCTTGGCACGGTCGCGGGCGGCGTTGGCGGGGCCTTTGGCGGGCGCGCGATCGATCGTTCGATTACTGCCAAAAAGCGCTGCCGCTAACCAGCGCGCAATCATTCTTGCAAGCAAGGGGCCTGGCGGCAACGCTGGGCCCTTTTGGTTGATGCTTGTCCGCGCGCTCATGGGGGAGCCGCGCGGTGATTGGGCATCACGCAACCGAAGGCGTCGTCATCCGTTTGGTCCTTGTCTATCACATCAAGGAAAATCCGATGCGCTTCGTCTTCCTGGCTGCCGCGATGGCAGCGATTGCTCTGCCGGCGCTGCCGGTCGCCGCCCAAACCCCCAATCAGGCCTATCGCAACGATGCGCGTGACGCGGAGCAGGATCGTCGTAACGCGATCAACCAGGCCGATACCGGCAATTATATACTTGACGTACTAGCCGTTCGGGCCTAATCCGAATTCATGAACATCACCGATCCAATTTACAGCGACGCCAACAAAGCCCGCGAGCATCTCGAAGCCCTGCATTGGCCGCACGGCCCGGTATGCCCGCGCTGTGGCACGCTTGACCGCATCACGAAGCTGGCGGGCAAATCGACCCGCCCCGGCGTCTACAAGTGCAACGAGTGCGCAAAGCCCTTTTCCGTGACGGTCGGCACCATCATGGAAGACAGCAAAATCCCGCTCAACAAGTGGCTGATGGCGTTCCGCCTGATCAGCAGCGCGAAGAAGGGCTTTAGCGCCCACGAACTGCACCGCGATCTGGGCATCACCTACAAGTCGGCTTGGTTTCTCGCTCACCGCATTCGCGAAGCGATGGCTGGCGATGACAGCCCGCTTGGCGGTCCTGAAATGGTAGTGGAAGCCGACGAAACTTATGTGGGGGGCAAGGCAAAGAACCGCGCTACCCGCGCGCCAGCCCCTAAGAAGGCGGTTGTGGCGCTCGTTACCCGCGACGGCATGGCGCGTTCGTTCCACGTCGCCAACGTCAACGCCAAAACCTTGCGCCCGCTGATCGTCACGAACGTTGATCGCGCCTCGCATTTGATGACCGACGAAAGCCACGTTTACACCCGTGTCGGTCGCGAGTTTAACGGCCATTCGGTCGTTAATCACAGCGCCAAGGAGTACGTCACCACGGGCGGCTTCAAGCACAGCAACACGGCGGAAAACTTCTTCTCGATTTTCAAACGCGGCGTGATCGGCACCTATCACCACATGAGCGAGGCGCACCTCGCTCGCTACTGCCGCGAGTTCGATTTCCGCTACAACACCCGCAAGCTGTCCGACACGGAGCGCACTGTCGAAGCGGTCAAGGGCGCTCGCGGGAAGCGTCTGATGTACCGGCAACCTAGTTCGATCGCTGCCTGAATTTTACGTGCCGCCTCGCCAGATCGGCGAACCGCGCGAGCGTCACTTTCGGTGAGACTCTTTCGACCGCTTTACGATATCCTTGTTGCTAATCGGGGGGGTTGCAAGCGCCCGCCGCAACAAATCATCGAACCCTATGCGGGGCTCGCTGTCGGAGGTTCGGGTTTTTTGTGACTGAGTCAAAGAGTCCTCGCAAAACGGCCTTAAAGAACCTGGCGGCCCTCAACAAAGGGCGGGATGCCAATAACGTCTCGGTCGGGGTGTTATACCCCTATGGTCTCTATGCCAAGGAGCCGCGCAATCCCGCCTATGATCGCGATATCGCGATCACGACGGTTACGGTCGTAGAGCAAGGGTTGGAAAACGCGATCCTTCACGAGATAAGCCTACGAGCCGAAGCCGACGACATTTTGTTTATGGGACAGGCACCAATCATCCGCGACTTAGCGGACAAAATTAAGCTGGCGTACCTTCTCGGCATCATCGGCCCGCTCACCATGGCCGACCTAGGGTGCATCCGCGCAATACGGAACGCATTCGCGCACAGCCGGGAATATCTGGATTTCGACGTGCCGGAGCTGGTGGCCGTCCTAGAGACAATCACCTATCCTGATCGCTGGCCTGAAATGATGAGCGGCTCGGTGATGAAGGACCAGCGAGAGCGGTTCATACAGACATGCTTCCAGCTAGCGATGTACTTGCACGTTTACCCGCCCAAAGAGTCCGCTGGCCACATCATGCAGGAACGGGTCGCCGCGATCCGGCAATAGCCATTGCCTCAAACACGCATCCGATGATGGTATCCAAGTCACAAAAGCGCGGGTCGCAATCGTAATACGCTCGCCGCCCCGCTTCCATCATCGCGTCGGTTATCTCAATCTCGTTGGTAAAGTCGCCGGCCTGTCCCATTTTCCATACTCTCGATTCGGCGGTACGTCACGTATATAATTGCCCCGATACCCCGCGCGAGGTTCGCCAGGCGAACCGGAATTATCGCAGGGATCTGCGCGATGCCCAAAAGGATCGCCGCAACCATATCCGCGATTGGCGCCAATATCGCCAATATGATTATAACCGGCTGCCGAACGGCCAAACCGCTTATTATGCCGATCAATATTATCGCGACGGCAGCAATTATCGCACCCGACGGCTGACCCGCAACGATCGGGTCTATCGCGGTCGTGACAATCGTTATTATTGTCGGCGTTCAGACGGCACGACCGGCCTGATCGTTGGCGGTATCTCGGGCGGATTGCTCGGCAATTCTATTGCTGGTGGCGGATCAAGGACACTCGGCACGCTGCTTGGCGGCGGGATCGGGGCGTTGCTTGGCCAGTCAATCGATCGCGGCAACGTGACCTGCCGCTGATCGGGCGCTGCTGAGTAGCCAGTTGCCATTGGCATGCGCGACTGCCGTTAGCGGGCTGGTTTGCTCGCTTCCGGCAGAACGCGGATGTCGATCGCACCACGCGGTTTCAGATATTTGCGCACCACTGCCTGCACCTGCTCAGCGGTCACCGCGGCATAGCCAGTCTCCCGCGACAAGAAGCTGCTGAGCACGCGGGGATCGTCAAGATCGCGTGCCAGAACGCTCAACCAAATGCGACTGTCCGTCGTTTTTTCGCGAGCGATACTGCTCAATATGGTTGATCGAGTCCGTTCGAGATCATCGGCTGGCGGGCCGTTGGCCGCAAGCGCCGCGATCGCTTCCTCCAGCGCCTTTTCAAAGGCGGGGATCTTCCCGGCAATCAACTGCGCGCTGGCGCGAAACATGCCATAGCGTGGCAGCACGTCGGATTGGTTACTGCCCACAGACGGGGCATAGCTGCCGCCTTGCTGTTCGCGAAAGTTTTCGGTCAGCTGGGTCTGCAAAATCGATGCCGCAACGGTGAGTGCCCGACTTTCTGCAATATCAGCGAATAGTCCGGTCGTCGGCCAGTTGCGGAGGAATATCGCCTGATCGGCGGCACCCCGGTGGTATAGGGTGATGGGTTGGCGGGTCGGCGGTGATGGCCGCACATCGATTTGCGCTGCCGTTGGCGGCACATCCTGCCGTGGCGGCAAGGCGCCGAAGCTCGCAGCAACGGCGGCAATCAAGGCGGCGCGGTCATAATCGCCAACCACGACGATCTTAATCGGCCCTTCGGCCATGCGCGCATTCCAATAAGCCCGAAACGCGTCGTTGCTCAGCGCGCGTACCTCGTTGGGGTCTGGGATGCCCGCAAATCGCTTATCGCCATTGGTGAGATAGCTTTCACCATAGGCCGACAGCACCGATCCGGGTTGGCTGTAGATCGTGGCATAGCCGGAGTCGAACCCGGCCTTGAACCGCTCAAGCGACGATTCGGCATAGCGCACATGATCGACAAGCGCGGTCATTAACCGAAGGCTGTCGGCCAGATCGCGGCGGTTGGTTTGCGTATTTAGGTCCAGGCTACCGCGAAACATCCGGAGGTTGAATCCGATTTGTCGTCCGCTCGTTACCCGCGCGAGCTCATCGGCGGAAAATGGACCAATCCCCATGCTTATCAACGCGCCAGACGACCAGTCGAGTAAGCGCGCATCGGCATCCCGATTGAGCGCGCCGTGCCCGATTTGGACGAGCACGGTAACCGCATTTTTCTCGATCGCCGTCTGCTTGATGTCCAGCTCGACGCCATTGGCGAACATGATCCTTTCGGCATCGATCGCGGTGACTGGCCGGGTACTTGCCACGGTGCCGGGCGGCCCAGGCGCTTTCAATTCATCCAACGATGCCGCGCGGATCGTCTGCCCTTGCGCAGCGGCGGTGGTGCGGGCGCGTGCAAGTGCCGCCAGCAGGGTGGCATGGCCGCCATCAATCGCCATCGGCGCGCTGACCAGCATGCGCGGATCGGGTGCCAACAAGTCGCGGATCGTTGTTTGGATCAGCGCGGGGGTCACCACCGGCCGAATCTTCCCGAAAATCACGCTGACCACTTCCGGTGACGCGCTGACCGACCCCCGATCAACATCATTGGCAAACAGAGTTGCCAGCCCAGCAGACGTCGTATCTGGCCGGGCGATGATGGCGCGGTCAACTGAGAGTTTCAGATTGGCGAGCTCTTGGTCGATTTCGGCCTGGGCCGGCGGGGCATCACGCATGCCGTTCACAATCGCAAAGGTCCGATCCAGGGCAGCGGAGAATGCCCCTGGCTTTGGCATTATGGCTATCGTCAGCGCCTCGGTATCATGTCGCCGCGATCCGTAACTCGCGTTGGCCTGGTTGATTGGGCCCGTCGCCTGCGTCTCGGTCGACAGCCGCCGATTGAGGATTGCCAGGGCAATGGTGCGCATGACTTGCGGTAACGCTGTTTTGAGCGTGTCCGGTTTGTACACAAATGGCCGGATCCAACTGATCGTCGCAGCGCTGGGGGCGAGGGGATCGACGACCGACAGCGCGGGCGTCGGCGGCGACGCAAGCGTGCCGTAATCTGGCTCCGTCGGTTTAGGCCCGTCGCCCTGCCAGCGGCCAAAGGTCGTTTCTATCGCGGTGATCAGATCGTTGGGCTCGGCATCGCCGACGATGATCACCACGGCGCGTTCCGGGCGGTACCAGCGGCGCTGGAAGGCGCGTAAGCGATCGGCAGTGGCTGCAGCCAATGTTTCCGGGGTGCCGATGATATCGCGCCGTGCGGACAGCAGCCCGGGGATGAACAAGGTGTTGGTCGCGATTTTGAATTTCTCGCTAAGCGGCGTTGATCGCGCGGCGCGCTCGGCAAGGACGACCTTGCGCTCAATTTCCACCAGTTTCGCATCGATTGATGCGTTGGCCAGCATATCGGCCAGAATGCCCGTTGCCGTCGCCACAGAGGCGGCATCCGACTTGGGCAGATCGAGCTGGTAAAGCGTGGAATTGCGGGACGTGAAGGCGTTGGTATCCGCCCCGAAGCGCGCGCCCATCCGCTGCCAGACCTTCACCGCTTCGCCATCGCCCAAAGTCGGCGTCCCGCGAAACACCATATGTTCGACAAAATGCGCCCAGCCCTGTTCTTGGTCAGCTTCCATCAGGGCACCGACGTCAAGCCTTACCCGGATGGCAACATTGCCGGTCGGGCGGGCGTTGCGGCGCACGGCATAGCGCAGGCCATTGGCAAGCGTGCCGGTGCGCCACTGCGGATCGGCGGGAATGTCACTGCCGGCATGTTGCCAGGATGTGCTCGGCGGGGCGGCAATCCGCGAGAGCGGCGTGACGATTTTTGGGGGAGTAGCAGGCGGGGCGGTAACAGGTGGGGCCGTCACCGGTGGGGCAGGCGCAGGGCCAGGGGGCGTTCCCGGGACGGCTTGCTGGGTCGCGCCAAGCTGCGGCGCAAGGACAAGCAGCATCAGCAGCATTGCGCGCCAAGCGCGGTCGACCAATGCTCGCATGCGGATGAATCCCCGGTTCAGATAAGCGTATGTCTTCTCGGGCCAATCATGCACAGCAAAGTGCGGCTGGCGAGTGAAAACACGTGCTGCACCGTCTCAGGAACTGGCTTTGTGCGCGGCCACCAAGCCGCGCGCCGATACGATTCAGATGAAGCCGCCACCCAGAAAGAGCCGGAAGCCGCCGAAGATCAGCACCAGCAGGTTCAGATTGCGGCCGCTCTTGCTGTCGGACAGCAAGCCCAATGCGGTGCCGACAATGGCCATCGGCAAGGCAAGCCAGTTGAGCCAGCCGAGCAGGGGGACTAGCCCGACCAGGGCGATGACAAAGGCCACAAGGCCGACCAGGATCGAGAGGATGTTGAACATGGAACATCCATGCCGAACTGTATTACTCATGTCAAGCACCTGATTGCTGTTCTCCCCGGAAATCAGGCGCGCCACACGCTTCCTTAACCCCTTTTCAGCCATGGTCGATCGGACCCTCCTGGGAGTGTATTGATGGTTCGCTGCGGCATTCGTGCCCATTCTGCTCTTGGCTGGCCTTTCGCTGGCCTCTCGCGCGCTGCTCTTGCGGCGCTGGTGTTGCCGATTGCGCTTGCGGCCTGTGGCAACGGTGGCGCGGCCGATCGGAACATCGATTCGCTTGATGCCGAACTGGCTGACGGCAACAGCAGCGGCAACACACGCGATCCAGCGATGATGAGCGCGCTTCAGCAGCAGATCATGGTTGATCCCGCGCTCGCCAGCCAGGCCAATTACGATGCGATCCGTCCCCCGGCACAACCCTATTCTGCCCCCGCTGCCCCTGAAATGATGGCAGTGGGGCGCGGCACGACCGGCACCAGCACAAGTGAGACGTTGAAATCGGCCCCTGCGCCAGTGCGCGGCCAAGGCTGCCCAAAATGCAGCGCCGCGCGCGAATCGCTTACCTTGGGTGGCCTGGCTGAACGCCAATCCCCGCAAAGCACCAGTGCCTGTGCTGCCAATATCAATTATTCCACTGGCTGGGCGAACCGCTTGCCCGGTGATGTGCCGCTCTACCCCGATGCGCGCGTGCGCGAGGCAGCAGGCGCAGACAGCCAGACCTGCGCGCTACGCGTCGTTAGCTTCGCCAGCACGGCGCCACTGCAAACAGTGCTGGATTGGTATTATACGCGGCTCAGCAAGGTGGGATATTCCGCCGAGCACCAGGCCGATGGCGACGATCATGTCCTTGCGGGCACCAAAGGTGAGGCTGCTTTCGCCGTATTTGCCAGCGTGCGTAACGATGGCGGTACCGACGTCGATCTCGTCGTCAATCGCGGCAACTAGTCACGCATTTTTGCCGCTGGGTTCTCATTTGCGGCCATTCGCGCTACGGCGCTGCATGTTTTCACTTCCACTCGTGATGATCGGCGGGGCGCTTGGTGCCGGTGCCCGCTATTTGGTTGGCCGCTGGCTGCTGGCGATGTTGGGCCCCGGCTATCCCTGGGGCACGCTTGCGGTAAACCTGTTCGGCGGCCTGGCGATGGGCCTATTGGTCGGCGCATTGGCGCGGCTATCGGCTGGGGAAGGGGTGCGCCTGTTCCTGGCGGTCGGCGTGCTGGGGGGCTTCACGACGTTTTCGGCCTTCTCGCTAGAAGTCGTGGCGATGATCGAACGCGGTGCAGCCGTTGCGGCGCTTGGCTATGCGTTGTTGTCGGTGATCGGCGCGGTTGTCGCACTGTTCGCTGGACTGGCCGTAACGCGGGTGATGGCATGAGCGACAAGAGCAAAAGCGCGGCCACGGCCGCTGATGTCCGCCAGTTTACCGTTGGCAGCGATGACGATGGCATCCGGCTTGATCGCTGGTTCAAGCGGCATCTGGAGGGGACGAGCTTCACCACCGTCGCCAAATGGGCGCGCACCGGCCAATTGCGCATCGACGGCGCGCGGGCGACGCCGGGCGACCGGCTGGTCGCGGGGCAAGTGCTGCGCGTGCCGCCCGCTGAGCCCGTCCATGTCGATGCACCTAAGCCAAAGCTGCGTGATCGCACGCCACTGACGCCGGATGAGGAATCCTTCATCCAGGAACTCGTCATCCACAAGGATGCGCAGGCAATCGTCATCAACAAGCCGCCCGGCCTCGCCACGCAGGGGGGCACCAAGACCACCGAGCATGTCGATGGCCTGCTCGACGGGCTTTGCTTCGAAAGCGAAGGACGGCCCAAGCTTGTCCACCGGCTCGACAAGGATACGAGTGGCGCTCTTTTGGTTGCGCGTAACGCCCGCGCGGCCGGGCATTTTGCCAAGGCCTTTTCCAGCCGCACCGCGCGGAAAGTCTATTGGGCGCTGATCGTCGGCGTGCCCGATATCTTCGACGGGATGATCGAGCTGCCGATCGGCAAGCAACCGGGATCGGGCGGCGAAAAAATGCATGTCGATGAGGAGAATGGCAGCCCGTCGCGCACCCGCTACCGCGTGATTGAGCGCGCCGGCAATCGCGCCGCCTGGGTCGAGCTCCAGCCCTTGACCGGGCGCACCCACCAGCTGCGCGTGCATATGAACGCGATCGGCCACCCGATTGTTGGCGACGGCAAATATGGCGGCGCAGCCTCGTTCCTGACCGGTGGCGTCAGCCGCAAGATGCACCTCCACGCCCGCCGCATCCGCATCGATCATCCCGATGGCGGGCAGATTGACGTGCGGGCCGACCTGCCCCCGCATTTTGCCGAAAGCCTGAAATTGCTCGGTTTCGACGAAAAACTGGGCGATGCGATGGTGCTCGACGAGGTCAAGTTCAGCGAAACGCCTGAAGGCAAGCGCCGCGCCGCCGCCGCCATCGCCAAATCACGTCGGCAGGAGCGCAAAGGCGAACGTCGCGGGCGGCAGCGGCAATAAGACCGCGCCGATGCACCCCAATAAGGCATTCCGACACGGCGACGACGCGGCGCTGATTGCCTGGGCAAGCCGCATCGGCTTTGCCCATTTGATGATCGCGACGGCGGACGGGCCAATGGTCGTGCATGCCCCGATCGTGCAGACCGGGCCGACCGCGCTGTCCTTCCATGTCGCGCGTGCCAACCGGGTTCATCCCCATCTGGATGGCGCGCGGATGATTGCCAGCATCGCTGGGGCAGAAGGTTATGTGTCGCCGAACTGGTATGCCGATGGCGCCAACCAGGTACCGACCTGGAATTATGTTGCTGTCGAGCTGGAAGGCACAGTGCACGCGCTTGATGAAGATGGCCTGGTCGCCCAGCTCGATGCGCTCGCGGCCGAACACGAACCACGCGTCTTGCCCGATAATCCATGGACTCGCGACAAGATGGACGAAACGCGATTCCGCGCGATGCTGCGCGCGATCGCTGGCTTCGACCTCAGGGTTGATCAGGTGCGCGGGACGACCAAGCTAAGCCAGAACAAATCGGCGGGCGACCGCGCCCGAGTGATCGCCGGGCTGGAGCAGAGCGGCAACGCAGTGTTAGCGGATGCCATGCGCAGCGATGGAGAGTGAAACCCGAGGATCAGTCCTTCTCGTCCTCGCGCGGTAGTTCGGGCTGATCATCAACCGCTGATGCGCGGGGGGCTGCCGGCACGCTGCACCGTTTGTATAGGCCAAGGCCCTTCAAATAGCCGCGCCGCACCGATCCGGCATAGACAGCGGCTTCCGCCCGGCGCTGCGCCTTGTCTGCACCGGTCAACACGCGGACAAGGCCCAGGCCTGGGATGAAGGCGTTGACCACACCCCGTGCGGCGGCGGCGGCGATCACGGATGCCTCCCCCTTTTTCTTGGCTGGCGTGTCGACATCGGGGCCAAGGGCTTCGGTTAGTTTTCGGACTTCATCGGCAATGGCGCTGCAGGTTTTGGTATTGGCCGATGAATAAGGTGCAGAGGCAGCGAGCTGCAGAATCTCGGGGATCTTGTCTTGCTTGATCTTGGTGTCGCGCAACGGCTGCTCAGCGGCGCGCCGAATGGAAGTGTCGTTTTCCTGCGCCACAGACGGGGCGGAAATACAGGCCAGGGCCATCAAGGGCGCCGTAACGGAAATCATTTTCAAGCGCATCGATAGTCTCCGATCCAGCATCCCCGCCGACATTGCTCCTAGAGGCTTGTTGACGCCTTGTCGAAGCTGGCTGCGTGATCAGATGGCCAATGATACCGCATTGCGACGTCGCAGCGCGCATAACGGGTGCCAAAGGTCTGCATGATCCCCGCATCATGCTGGAAGCCGAGCTTCTCATAGAGGTGGATCGCCGGTGCACATGCCTTGTTGGTCAGCAGATAAAGCGTCTCGGCGCCCATCATTCGGGCGCGGTCGATGACGGTCGCTAACAGGAATTCGCCGACCTTGCGCCCGCGCGCGCTCTGGCGGACCCCCATCTTGGTCAACTCGAACTGGCGCGTACCGGTCTTCTGCAAGGCACAAGCCCCAACGATACCCAGCCCGGCTGCTTCAACGAACAATATCGTCCCGCCGGGATCGACGATCCGTGCGCGCGGATTGAGCAGGACGTCGCGATCGGTGTCTTCCATGCGGAACATGGCCGTGATCCATTCGGCGTTGATGTCATGGAAATCGCCGGCGAGCGCGTCGCTATACGGGCGGATCACCAGCCCATTGCCGCGTTTGTCGAGGGGCGTGGCCGACAGCGCGGCTTCGATCTGGTTCAGCTGATCGGGCAACGGCCCGGATACCCCGACGCAAAGATCAATCACCGCTGATTCGACACGCGGCCAGACATCGCGCTTCGATCGGGCGATCATGGCGATTCCGTTTGGGGTAAGCGTGACCGTTTTCTGGCGTTGATCGCGACCGATCCGCTCAATGCTGACCAGGTCAAGTGCCGCAAGGCGAGTCAGCAACCGCGTGATCGCCGGCTGGCTCAGCTGCATTGCTTCAACCAATTGGCCAATTGTCATCGGTCCCGCTTGGTCCAGGGCGGCAAGCACGGGATATTGGCTCGGTTGGATCGGCAAGCCCGCTTCGGCAATGATGCTGCTGACATCGCCTTGCAGCCGTTCGGCGAGCCGCTTCAGTCGGCTGCCCAGAAACAACATGCTGTGATCTGCCAAAATGTCCATCATCACCCTCCAACTACATAGTCAGTTATATAACAAGCTATGTATATCGGCAAGGCTGAGGCCCGCTTGGTAAATCCGGCGGATCGACCGGGGCAACTACCTTCAGCGACAGAGTTTGTAGCTAGGCGGTTTTCATCGCATCAAGCAGTCGCTTGACCTCTTGCGATCGGCCACGCGGGACGATCAGCAGATCATTGCCGCTCGCTACCACGATCAAATCGTTCATGCCGACCATCGCGATTCGGATTGAATCGCTGCGCACCAGACAATTACTGCTGTCGAGCAGCACGACATCGCCCTGCACGCTGTTGCCCTGCTCATCGGCAGGACTGAGCAGATGCAGCGCGTCCCAGCTGCCGACATCGCTCCACCCCATGCTGACCGGCACAACGGCGACCCGATCAGCCTTTTCCATCACCGCATAATCGATTGATTGGGCTGGCGAGGCGGCAAAGGCGTTGGCATCTGGCGCAATCCGGCACCCGTCATGCTTGGCCAGCGCCATGGCGCGGGTTGCCGCTTCCAGCATCGTTGGCGCATGCGTGGCGAGTGCTGCCAGAAAGGCATCAGCGCGAAACAGGAAAATGCCGCCATTCCAATAATGGTCGCCCGCGGCGAGCATCGATTCTGCCCGATCAAGCGGCGGTTTTTCGACAAAATGGAGCACCTTGTGGACGCCCGGAGTCATCTCCTCGCCGGTTTGGATCCAGCCATAGCTGGTTTCGGGCGATCGGGGATCAATACCAAAGGTGATCAGCCATCCCTGCTCGACGAGCGGCAATGCGCGTTCGACCGCTGCGTGAAAGGCAGCGCCATCTTCAATCGCATGATCGGACGGCATCACCAGCAAGGCTTGATTGCCCCCACCTGCAGCAATCGCAGCGAGCGCGATTGCGGGGGCGCTGTTGCGGCCAAATGGCTCAAGGATCAACGCCTGCAGCGGCAGGTCGATTGCCGCCATCTGCGCTTCGACTTCGCTGGCATGTTGTGCATTGGCGACAATGATCGGCGCGGTGAAGCGATCATCGCCAGCGGTGCGCTTTGCGGTGAGTTGTAGCATCGTCTCTTCGGCGGTGAGCGCCAGCAGTTGCTTCGGCCGTTCGGGGCGCGACATCGGCCATAACCGGGTGCCCGTCCCCCCCGACAGGATAACAGGAACGATAGATGTGTCGTGAGACATCAATTTCTCCTCAACAGCCAGCGATAGACCTGGCCGTGCGATAGGGAAACTGCCCAGTCCGCCAGACGTCGCATCGCAGCAGCGGTTTTTTTGAAAATTTATGCCATCACCCGCGCAGCTATGTCGGAATTGTTTACACTTGGTCAGCTAGAAGGCGGGGGCCATGATCAGATTATTCAAGCATTATGTCCCCAACGCGGTGTTGTTACTCGCGATTCTGGACATCATCCTGCTGCTCGTATCGGGGGAGCTGGGCTGGGTGTTCCGGATGGGGCAGCTCGACAAGCAGGTGCTGCCGATCATCACGCGGATGCCCCAGCTAATCTGCTTTGCCGTTACCCTTGAAATCGCGATGATCGCGGTTGGTGTCTATGGTGCCGGCGCGCTGCAATCGCTGCGTTATGCGACCGCGCGGCTGATCGTGGCGGTGTCGCTGGGCATCATCGTGCAAAGTGCGATCTATTACCTGGTGCCCGCGCTCGATTTCTGGCGTTCAAATCTGCTCTACGGGATGGGCCTGGCGGTCGTCGCACTGATTTTGTTGCGGATCTTGCTGGGTAAGACCCTCGGCAGCCAGGCGTTCAAGCGCCGGATCGTCGTGCTCGGCGCGGGGTTGCGTGCGCAGCGGCTGAAAACGCTTGCGCAGGCGCCGGGCGCGGCCTTTGTCGTCGTCGGCTATGTCTCGATGAGCGAGGCTAATCGCGTCATCCCAGAGGCGATTGCGCGCGACGCGATCTATAATCTGGCTGACCATGTCGTGCTGCTCAACGCTAGCGAAGTGGTGCTCGCGCTGGAGGAACGGCGCAACGCCTTGCCGCTTAAAGATCTGTTGCGGATCAAGACGACCGGCGTGCACGTCAACGAGATTTCGACTTTTCTTGAACGCGAAACCGGCCGGGTTGATCTTGATAGCGTCAACCCCAGCTGGCTGATTTTTTCCGACGGCTTCTCCTCGGGCCGCATGCTCTCAGGTGCCTTCAAGCGCTTGTTCGATATCGCCGCCAGCCTGATCCTAATCGTGGTGACGGCGCCGCTTGTCCTGATCACCGCGCTGGCGATCAAATTTGAAAGCAAGGGACCGATCCTGTACCGGCAGCGCCGCGTTGGCCTGTACAATGTCGGCTTCGATATCGTGAAGCTGCGCTCGATGCGCCAGGATGCCGAGGTGAACGGCAAGGCCGTGTGGGCGGAGAAGGACGATCCGCGCATCACCCGCATCGGCCGGATCATCCGCAAAACGCGCATCGACGAGATCCCCCAGGCCTGGAGCGTGCTCAAGGGTGAAATGAGCTTTGTTGGTCCGCGTCCGGAACGCCCGCAATTCGTCGATGATCTCGAACAGCAGCTGCCTTATTATGCTGAGCGCCACATGGTGAAGCCAGGCATCACGGGCTGGGCGCAGATCAATTACCCCTATGGCGCGTCGATTGAGGATAGCCGGCAGAAGCTGGAATATGATCTCTATTACGCGAAAAACTATTCGCCGTTCCTTGATCTGCTGATCCTGCTGCAGACGATCCGCGTCGTGCTGTGGCCTGAAGGCGCGCGGTGACGCGGTGACCGCGACATTGATCCTCTGGGCGCATGCCCTGATCGCGCTGTTGTTCGGCGCGCTGGCGGTATCTCAGCTTAATCGCGCCGGTACCGGACTGCCGCGCTTGGCGTTTCTGGTTGCGCTATCCGCGACGGCGCTGTGGGCGCTGGCGATCGCCGGTATCGGCGTTAGCGACTTGATGAGCTGGATTGCCGAAGCCGCCCGCAACATCAGCTGGCTGGTATTCATGGCCGCGCTGGTGCGGCGGGATCGCAGCGCGCGGATGGGCACTGAAATTCGCCTGATTTATGGTGTCGTGCTTGTCGTGGTGATTGCCGCAGGCGGCCTGTCGGCAATGGCCGCGGTCGTGGTCGGCCGGGCCGATCTGGCCGGCATCGCCGAGGTCGCCGTGATCATGCGGATGCTGGTCGCCGTGGCCGCTTTGGTGCTGGTCGATCATCTGTACCACGCGGTCGCCCCGGCGGCGCGTGGCGGTATCCGGCTGGCAGCGCTGGCGCTGGCTGGCATGTGGCTGCTCGATCTTAGCCTCTATACAATGGCCTTTCTTGGTATCGGCGATGCGTCGGTGCTGATCCTGGCGCGCGGCATCGCGATGGGGGCAATTGCGCCGCTGTTTGCGCTCGCGGTTCACCGCAATGGCGATTGGACGCTGCAATTGTCCCGCGCGGTTGCCTATCGATCGCTTTCGGCGGCGGCGATCGGGTTGTATATTTTGGCGATGGTTTTGGGGACCGGCGCATTGGCGGCAATCCCGGCACCCTATGGCCGGATTGCGCAGACCGCGCTGGTGCTTGGCTCCACCACCGCGATCGTCACTATCCTGTCTTCGCCCTGGTTACGCGCTTGGATCAAGGTGAAGCTTGCCAAGCATTTTTTCAGCCACCGCTATGATTATCGCGCTGAATGGCTGCGCTTTACCGATACATTGGGCAAGCCCGGTGACGGCGCGGCCACGCTGGAGGCCCGTATCGTCAAAGCAGTCGCTGATTTGACGGATTCGCCCGGCGGCATGCTGCTGGTGCCCGATGGTTCGGGTCTGGGGCAGGGGGCGATGTGGAACTGGGACCCAACCGGCCTGCCAACCCAAATCGGTGAAAACAGCCTTGCCCGCTATCTCGAATCTTCAGGGCGGATCATCGCGCTTGATGACGTGCGCGCGGACAGTGCCGATTCAGCCGAAATGACCTGCGTGCCAATCTGGATGCTCGATCGCGGCGATGCCTGGGTCCTCGTCCCGCTGGTGCATTTCGGAAAGCTCACTGGGGCTATCCTGCTGGCCCGTCCGCAGATTGATCGCCGCCCGGATTGGGAAGATCTCGATCTGCTGCGTATCGCGGGGCGGCAGGTTGCCAGCTACCTCGCCGAAGCCCGCGCGCAGGAGGCCTTGTCTGAATCGCAGCGTTTCGATGAATTCAACCGTCGCTTCGCCTTCATCATGCACGATATCAAAAATCTGGTGAGCCAGCTCAGCCTGGTCGCCCGCAATGCCGAACGCCACGCCGAGAACCCCGATTTCCGCGCTGACATGATCGCGACGCTCAAGGATTCCGCCGCGCGGATGAACGATTTGCTCGCGCGCCTTTCGCAGCATCACAGCGCCCGACCGGAGGCACTCGCGGCGGTCGAGATCGTGCCGCTGGTCGAACGCGTCGCCGCGCTCAGGCGCGCGCAGCATCCGATTGCCACAGGGGGGCTGCGCGATGCGCTGATCCTCGCCGATCCCGTGCGGGTCGAACAATTGCTTGGCCATTTGCTGCAAAATGCAATTGAGGCGAGCCCATTGGGTGATCCGATCACGATCATGGTGGCGCGGGCTGGCGAGGAGATTGCGATCGATATTGTCGATCATGGATCGGGCATGAGCCCCGCCTTTATCCGTGACAAATTGTTCAAACCCTTTGTCTCTTCCAAGCCAGGCGGCTTTGGGCTCGGCGCGTTTGAGGCGCAGCAATTGGCCGAAGCGATGGGCGGCCGCGTCGAAGTCTTCAGCCGCGAAGGGGAGGGGACGCGCTTTCGCGTATCCTTGCCAATGGCGGGGGCAGGTGCCGATCATGTGGCGCGTGCCGCATGACCGCAATCCGGAAATTGCTCATCGTTGAGGATGATCTGGGCCTGCAGCGTCAATTGCGCTGGGCCTATGATGGCTATCAGGTGTTCGTCGCCAGCAACCGCGCCGAGGCGATCGATCTGTTGCGCGCTGAGGTGCCCGATGTCGTAACGCTGGATCTGGGCCTGCCGCCTGATCCGGACGGCGTGACCGAAGGCTTTGCTACGCTTGATGCGATCCTGTCGCTCAAGCCTGATACCAAGGTGGTCGTCGCCTCTGGCCACGGCGCGCGCGAAAGCGCGCTCAGGGCGATCGAACACGGGGCCTGGGATTTTTATCAAAAGCCCATCGACATCGATCAGCTCGGCCTGATCGTCTCGCGCGCCTTTCACGTCCACGCTCTCGAAGCCGAAAACCGGCGACTGGCTGATACTTCGGCAGGCGCCGCAGCGTTCGGGGGGATGATCACCGCTGCCCCAGAAATGTTGAAGGTTACCCGCACGATTGAACGCGTCGCGCCTGCCGATGTCTCGGTGATGCTGCTCGGCGCTAGCGGTACCGGCAAGGAATTGCTCGCGCGCGGCCTGCACGAAGCGAGCCGGCGGCGCGGCGGTGCCTTTGTGGCGATCAACTGCGCGGCGATTCCGGAAACGTTGCTCGAATCCGAACTGTTCGGCCATGAAAAGGGGGCGTTCACCGGTGCCGTAAAAACCACCGAGGGCAAGATCGAGCAAGCCCAGGGGGGCACGCTGTTCCTTGACGAGGTCGGCGACATACCGCTGGCGTTGCAAGTGAAGTTGCTGCGGTTCCTGCAGGAGCGCGTGATCGAGCGGATCGGCGGGCGCAAGCCAATTGCCGTTGATACGCGGATCGTCTGCGCAACCCACCAGGATGTCGATGCGATGATCGCTGATGGCCGGTTTCGCGATGACCTTTATTACCGGCTTGCCGAAATCGTCGTGCGGATCCCCTCGCTGGCTGAGCGGACCGGCGATGCGGGGTTGCTGGCGCGGCACTTCCTGAAGAAATACGCCAAGGCGATGCATTCGGGCGTGACCAGCCTGGCGCCCGATGCGCGCGCAGCAATTGATGCCTGGGGCTGGCCGGGCAATGTCCGCGAACTTGAAAACCGCATGAAGCGAGCGGTGATCATGGCGGAAGGCAAGGCAATCACCGCCGCCGATCTTGATCTGGAAACGGGTGCGTTGCCCGAGCCACTGAACCTGAAGGCCGTGCGCGAAACCGCTGATCGCACCGCGATCCGCCACGCCTTGTCGCGCGCCGAAGGGAATATCTCCAACACAGCCAAGCTGCTCGGCATCAGCCGGCCGACGCTGTATGATTTGCTGAAATCCTATGATCTTCAAGCTTAAGTCGATCGGCCTGGCGCTGGCGGGGCTGGCCCTGGGGGCGGCCGGGCTGGTTGCCGTCGCGCGGCAATCAACCGCGCATGCCGATCCCGCCACCGCGCGGCAGTCGCTTGCGCTCAGCCTGACATTGTTCAACCAGGGCAATGCCACCGCCGCGCGCAGCCATGCGTTGAAAGCGGTCAGTCAGGATCCGAGCTGGGGCCTTGCCCATGCCGTGCTCGCGCGGACCTATCTGGCGCTCGGCGAAGGGCAGGCGGCAGAGGGCGAATTGCGCCGTGCCCGCGATTCAGGTTTTGACATGGGGCGGGCGCATCAGCTTTCGGCAGAAGCGTGGCTGCTCCAGGGCGATGCCAAGCGAGCGCTTGCGGAAGCAGACAAGACGGAGCCGCGCTACCGGCTTTATGGCCAGCGAATCGCCGCGCGGGCGCTCGCCGTGCAGGGCAAGCTGCCGCAAGCGCAGCGCGTGCTGGCTCAGGTGCTGCGCGCAACCAACGGGAATGACGGGCTGGCCTGGGCCGATCTTGGCCGCGTTCGCCAGCAATCCAGCGATATTGGCGGGGCGATCACGGCGGCCGATCGGGCGCTCGCCATTGATCGCGGCAATGTTGATGCGCTGGTGCTGCGCGGTGAGCTGATGCGCAGCCAATATGGCTTGATTGCGGCCTTACCCTGGTTCGAAACCGCGTTGAAGGTTGATCCCTGGCGGCATGATGCGCTGATCCAATATGCCGCCACGTTGGGCGATGCCGGGCGCTATTCGGCGATGCTGGAGATGACCCGGCGTGCGCTCGCGGCGCGGCCCGGCAGCCCGCAGGCACTGTATCTGCAAGCGGTGATGGCTGCACGGGCGGACAATGATGATCTGGCGCGCAGCCTGCTTCAGCGCACCAATGGCGCGCTTGCTGGCCAGCCCGGCGCCTTATTGCTTGGCGGGTTGCTTGATTTCCGCGCTGGTGCCTATCAGCAGGCGATTGATCAGTGGCGCTGGTTGCTCAGCGTGCAGCCGATGAATCTCGAAGCCCGTCGGCTGCTGGGGGCGGCCTTGCTCAAATCGGGCGATTCGCGCGGTGCGCTGGATATTGTTCGGGCGATTGCGGTGCGCGGCGATGCTGACAGCTATGTGCTCGGCTTGGCCGGGCAGGCCTTTGAACAGAGTAATGAACGCGATTGGGCGGCGCGATTGCTCGATCGCGCTGCCATTCCCGCGCGCGATGATGCCAAGCCGTTCGGCAGCGACACGCCGGTCGCCGATGCCGCAGGCGCGCTGGGTCGCCGTCCCGATGATCCGATCGCCGCCGTCACCTATATTCGCGGGCTGATCGATGATGGCCAGGCCGCCAGCGCGCTTGCCGAGGCGCAGCGGCTGGCCCGGCTGTTCCCTGGCGCACCGCAGGGGCACCTCCTGGTCGGCGATACGTTGATGATGATGAAGCGGTTCGATGCGGCGGCCAGCGCCTATGCCCGTGCCGCCAATCTGCGGTTCGACGAAGCAACGATGCTCCGTTCGGTCGAGGCGCTTGATCGTGCCGGTGATCGGGAGAAGGCAGCGACGGTGTTGGCGCTGTTCCTCTCGCAAAATCCGCAAAACATCGTCGCCCGTCGGCTTACCGGTCATTGGCAAATCGCCAGCGGCGACTGGGATTCCGCCATCACGACGCTGGAGGGGTTGCGCGCCCAGCTTGGCAATCGCGATGCCGCGTTGCTTGCCGAACTTGGCCTGGCCTATGCCGGTGCCGATGATGTCGACAGCGCGCGGCTTTATGCCGCGGCGGGCTATCGGCTGGCCCCGCTCAACCCGGCAACCACTGATGCATTTGGCTGGGCGTTGTTCCAGGCGGGCGAAGACAAGGCGGCGCTTGAACTGATGCGCAAGGCCGTGTCGATTGCGCCGCGCCATGCCGGTTTGCGCTGGCACATCGCCCAGGTGGAGGCGGAACTGGGCGACAAGCTTGCCGCCCGCGCCGATATCGCCCGCGCGCTTGCCGATCCGCGCTTCCCCAATCGTGCAGAAGCGCGTGCATTACTCGCCACCCTGGGGACGTGACCGACGCGGTTGCTACCCCAAAGCTTCGAGCTGTTCCGCCAATTCCAGCCAGCGCAGTTCCGCCGCTTCCTTCTCCGCGCGCTCGCGTTCAATGGCCTTGCTGAGCGCTTCGAACCGCGCAAAATCGCGCGTGTAGAGATTGGGATCGGCGAGTAGCGCTTCGTTGCGCTTGATCGTCTGGTCGATCTCTTCGATCCGCTTGGGCAGCAGGTCATAATCCCGCTGATCCTTATAGCTCAGCTTGGCACGGGGCGCGGGCGGCGGCGTTGGCGCGGCTGGGTTGGCCTTGTTGGTGGCCGGCCGTTTGGGCTGTTCGCGTTGACTGCGCTGACGCTCCCATTCTTCATAGCCACCGGCCACGACATCGACATGGCCACTGCCGTCGAGCCCCAGCGTGATCGTCACGGTCCGGTCGAGGAAATCGCGATCATGGCTGACGATCAGCACGGTGCCATCATAATCGCCGATCACTTCCTGGAGCAGATCGAGCGTTTCGAGATCAAGATCATTGGTCGGCTCGTCGAGCACCAGCAGATTGGAGGGTCGGGCAAATTCGCGCGCCAGCAGCAGGCGCGATCGTTCGCCACCGGACAGGGTGGCAATCCGCGCCTCGGTCATGTTCGGATCGAACAGGAATTCCTTCAAATAGCCGGCAATGTGCTTCTTGACGCCCTGCACTTCGATCCATTCGCCACCGTCGCACAGCACGTCGCGCACCGTTTTTTCCGGCGACATCAGGCTGCGCTGCTGATCAATGATCACCCCGTCCAGCGTCTTGGCCAGGCGGATATGGCCGATATCGGGCGCGATTTCGCCGGTCAGCAGCTTGAGCAGCGTGGTCTTGCCCGCGCCGTTCTTGCCGACAATGCCGATCCGGTCGCCGCGCGTGACGCGCAGCGTCAAATTGTCGGTGATCGTGCGGTCGCCATATTTCTTGGTCACGCCCTTGGCGTCGATCACCGTCTTTGTGCGGACATCGTCATTGCCGATCGAGAGGTTGGCGGCCCCCTGCGGCCCCAGCATCGCCGCCCGCGTCGCGCGCATTTCCTTCAGCTTGGCGAGCCGTCCCTGGTTGCGCCGTCGCCGTCCGGTCACGCCGCGCAGCAGCCAATGTTCCTCAAGCTTCAGCTTGGCATCAAGCCGTTCGGCATTGCGCGCTTCCTCGGCATAAACCTGTTCAGTCCATGCTTCGAACCCGCCAAAGCCAACCTCGGCCCGGCGGATGGCGCCACGATCGAGCCACAGCGTCTGTTTGGTCAGCCGCGTCAGGAAGGTGCGATCATGGCTGATCACGACAAAGGCGCCGCGAAACCGCGCCAGCCAGTTTTCGAGCCATTCAATCGCGGCAATGTCGAGATGATTGGTCGGTTCGTCGAGCAACAGTACATCGGGGTCCTGCGCCAGCGCACGGACGATGGCGGCGCGGCGGCGCTCCCCGCCAGAGGCGCTCGCGGCTTCGCGGCTCAGATCAATGCCGAGCTGATCGGCGATTGCCTCTGCCTCATGCTTTTCCGGGGCGTCGTTGCCGGCCAGCACGAAATCTTCCAGCGTGGCAAAGCCAGTGACCTGCGGGTCCTGTTCCAACAGGATCACGCGGGTGCCCGGCACGATGGTGCGCCGCCCCTCGTCGGCCTCAATCCGCCCGCCGATCAGCTTGAGCAGCGTCGTCTTGCCCGCCCCATTGCGGCCGATCAGCGCCAGCCGGTCGCGCGTGCCGATATGAATGTCGAGGTCGCGGAACAACCAGCCGGACCCCTGAACGAGCCCGAGATTTTCATATGCAAGAATTGGTGCGGCCATGCAGCAGCCGTTAGGGGGCTTGTTGCGCTGCGGCAAGTTTCTGTTGGCTGACAAGCGCATTCACGGGCTGTTCAAGCCGCGATGGCTATGCCAATCCCCATGAACATGAAGTTTCCCCTCGTCTTGGCGGCCTGCGCAGTGCTCACGTCGTGCAGCCATGCCCATGCCCAGCGTCGCGGCGATCAGGTCGAAGTGCTGGTGCAGATGCGTACTGGCCGGCTGTTGCCGCTGCCTGAAATCGAACGGCGGGTGCTGCCGACGATGCGCGGTGCGCAATATATCGGCGTTGATTTCGATTCGCTCAGCGGGATTTACACGTTGAAGTTCCTGCGCAATGGCGATGTCATCTGGGTCGATGTCGATGGTCGTTCCGGGCAGGTTATCGGCAGGACTGGCAATTGACCCGCGTCGCGGACGCGACCGAGCAGGGGGAAGACAAGATGCGCGTTTTGATCGTCGAGGACGAACCAAGCCTGGGCCAGCAGCTGAAAAACACGCTGGAAGGCGCTGGCTATGCGATCGATCTCGCCACGGATGGCGAAGAAGGTCTCTTCCTGGGCCAGACCGAAAACTATGATGCGGTTGTGCTCGATCTCGGCCTGCCGGAGATTGACGGGCTCACCGTGCTCGATCGCTGGCGCCGGGATGGCAAAGTGATGCCCGTACTGGTGCTGACCGCGCGCGATAGCTGGTCTGACAAGGTCGCCGGGCTTGATGCTGGCGCGGATGATTATGTTGCCAAACCCTTTCAGTCCGAAGAGCTGATCGCCCGGCTGCGGGCATTGATTCGGCGCGCGTCGGGCAACGCCTCGTCGGAACTCACAGCGGGCGATATCCGGCTCGATACCCGCTCGGGTAAGGTCACCAAGGCCGGCGATCCGGTGAAAATGACCGCGCAGGAATATAAATTGCTGAGCTATCTGCTCCATCACAAGGGCAAGGTCGTCAGCCGTACCGAGCTGATCGAACATATCTATGATCAGGATTTTGATCGCGATTCGAACACGATTGAGGTGTTCGTCACGCGCATCAGGAAAAAGCTGGGGCAGGACGTCATCACCACGATCCGCGGCCTCGGCTATAGCCTGGAAGATCCCGATGCTTAGCCACTCGGCCCGGTCTCCGGCCGCGGTGGTGATGGCACCGCGATTCTAGCCGCATGGCCGATGCCCCTGCGCCCAGCGAAATCCCGGCGCGCCTGCCGCCGGTGAAGGTGCCGCTATCGGTGCCATCCCGCACCGAAACACAGACGTCAGGCTCGCTCAGCCGCCGAATGATCATCATCGCGGCGGTGTGGATCACGGTGTTGCTGACCGGTGGGGCCTTTGCGCTTGATCGAGTTCTCACCAATGCGGTGACGCGCAGCTTTGATGACCAGCTGGAATATGTGCTGACCGCGCTGATCGCCTCGGCCGAGATCGGGCCCGACAAAGAGGTGATCTTCAACCGCGAACCTGCGGATCAGCGTTTTCTGGAAGCCTATTCAGGCCTGTATTGGCAGGTCAGCGGCAAGAATAGCGAGGATTTCGTGTCGCGATCGCTATGGGATCGGCGGCTGAAATATGGCGATAATCACAGCGATCTGCGCATCCATATCTATGACAGCAACCAGTTCCCCGACGAAAAATTGCGGGTGGTGGAGCGCGATGCCCGGCTGCCAGGCGCGCCGGTGCGCTGGCGTTTCCAGGTCGCGGCCAGCCGTGTTGCGCTCAACCAGCAGATTGCGACGCTCCGTCAGACTTTGCTGATCAGCTTCGCGCTGCTTGCGGTCGGGCTGATCGGGATGGCGGGCCTGCAAGTCTATTACGGCCTGTCCCCCTTGCGCAAATTGCGCGAAGAAATCGCCCGGATGCGGGCCGGCGAATCGCGGCAGATCGATCGATCAATGCCGATCGAAGTCGCGCCGATGGTTGAGGAGCTGAACGGCCTGATCGAACATAATGAGCGCCAGGCCGAAGAAGCGCGGCGGCACGCGGGCAACCTAGCCCATGCGCTGAAAACGCCGCTGACGGTGATCATGAATGCCGCGACCGCCAATGCCGAGGATCTGGGCCCCACCGTGATCCGCGAGGCGACGACGATGCGTCGGCAGGTCGATCACCACCTTGCCCGCGCGCGCGCGGTTGGCCGGCGTGGTAACGCCCATAGCCGGGCGGATGTGTGGCCAAGCCTTGAGTCGGTCGAACGCGCGGTGGGGAGACTCTACAGCCATGTCCGCTTCGATTTGGACGGACCAAAGGATCTGAAAGCGCATGTTGAGCGCCAGGACCTTGATGAAATGCTCGGCAATCTCATCGAGAATGCGGCGAAATATGGCGGCGGTAGCGTCTTTGTCACGGTCAAGGCGCAGGCGGGCTTTGTCGAATTCCTGGTCGAGGATGATGGCCTTGGCATCCCTGAAAGCGAGCGCCATCGTCTATTCGATCGTGGCGCCCGGCTTGACACGGGCAAACCGGGTACTGGCCTTGGCCTCGCAATCGTCCGCGATGTCGCTGAAATCTATGAAGGCACCGTCAGTCTGGAAGAGAGCGAGGATCTCGGCGGATTGCTGGTGCGGCTCCGCTTACCAGCTGCGAGTTGATCATCGCTATCGTTTGGCACCGCCCCGCATCTGGCATCGCGCTCGCTGCGTATCTCCATCCGTAACCTCCCAACCATAGCGACGAATAGGGGTGAGCGTTGATTACGGATGTTGGGTTCCCGATGGATGAACATGTTCCGCCGTCTGGCTTGCTGAGCCGCCGACAGATTCTGGCCGGTGGTGCGGCATTGGCGGTCGCCCCGGGAGTGGCGCAGGCGGCGCTACCAAAAGGTTGGCGCTCGGTCGGCTTTCCGTTTCTCCGTGCCAACAGCTTTGACGAGATTGGCAGCGGAGTCATTCAAGTGGATGGCAAGCGCGCTTCGTCGATCCTCTATCGCCGCATTTCAATCGACCTTGGTCAAACGCCGCGTCTGGGTTGGCGCTGGCGGGTGGATAATGGGCCGCCAGCCACTGATCTGGCGGTGCGCGGCAAGGATGATCGTGCGCTGGCGGTGATCATTGGCTTTCCGTTCGATCCGGCCACAGCGAGCGCGATCGAACGGAGCCAGCACCGGGCGATGCGGTTCCTGCTCGGGCACGATGCACCGGGGCGGAGCCTGCATTATGTGTGGGGCAGCGGCCTGGCCCGCGGCACTGTTATTCGTCCGCGGAAAACCGATGCTCACCGCTTTGTCGTGCTGCGCTCTGCTGGCGAACCGGCAGGCATTTGGCATACCGAAAGCGTTGACGTCGCCGCCGATTATCGGCGCATTTTTGGCGAGCCGCCGCCGCAGGCGGTGCAGTTGGCGATTTCCAGCGATGGCGATGACACGCATTCGACCGTCCATGCCGCGATCGGTGGCTTCGCCTGGAGCTGAGCAACGCTTGCCCGGTAATATCATTTCTCGAAACCTAACGATTGGTGTATATTTATTTCCCCAAGTCCGGTTTTTTGGGGAACGATGACGATGCCAGGCAACGACTAGCGATCCTATTTGAAAAAGCGCATCGAGAAGGAAGGGGCGATGGCGGCCAGCGCCGCCTGTATTGAAGCGGCGCTCGTCCATGATGCGCTTCAGCAGCATTATGCCGATGCTTGTGCTGCCTGCGACCATGGCCGGACCGACGCTTGCGTCGATTGCGAGCGCCAGGCGCTGTGCGCGGTTATCGCTGAATAGCGCCGCCGGTTACCGTCGTGCCCGACTGGTTCTCGATTGGGTTACGCCGCCGCCTTCAGCTCCCGCATCGCTTCGGCGGCAATGGTCAGGCTGTGTTTGCGCGCCTGATGATCATAGATTGAGCTGGTGAGCATTAGCTCATCGGCCCCGGTTCGGGCGATAAAGGCGCGCATCTCGCGCGCGATCTTGGCGGGCGCGCCAATGGCTGAACATTGCAGGACATGATCAAGTATCGCGCCGCCCTGCGGCCCCAGCGTCTCACGATAGCCGGCCACGGGTGGCGGCAGCTGGCGTGGCTGGCCGGTGCGCAGGGCGACAAAAGCCTGTTGTTGTGACGTGGCGAGATACTCGGCCTCGGCATCGCTATCCGCACCAAACACATTGAACCCGGCCATGAAATGCGGCTTGGCCAGCACTGAGGATGGACGGAAATAGCGGCGATACAGCGCTGCCGCCTCGTCCAGCGCATCGGGGGCGAAGTGCGAGGCAAAGGCATAGGGCAAGCCAAGCGCGGCGGCGAGCTGCGCGCCATAGGTGCTTGATCCCAGAATCCAGATGTTAACTTGGGCGCCCGAACCGGGAGTCGCGCGGATGCCCGTTTGTCCGTCATCAGCGAAATAGCTTTGCAGCTCCATCACGTCCTGTGGGAACGCATTGGGGTCGCTCTCCAGCGTCCGTCGCAGCGCGCGGGCGACCTTCATGTCGGACCCAGGCGCCCGCCCCAGTCCCAGATCGATTCGTCCGGGGAACAAAGCGTCGAGCGTGCCGAATTGCTCGGCGATCACCAACGGCGCGTGGTTGGGCAGCATGATGCCGCCAGCGCCCACCCGAATATGCTGGGTTGCTGCGGCGACATGGCCGATCACCACTGATGTCGCCCCGCCAGCGATACCCGCCATGCCATGATGTTCGGCAACCCAATAGCGGGTGAAACCAAGCGATTCGGCATGGCGCGCCAGATCGGCGGCATTGGCAAAAGCCTGGGGCAGCGTGCCGCCTTCGACGACGGGGATCAGGTCCAGCAGAGAATAAGCGGTCATGCCGAGCAAGATGGGGCGGCTGGGCCGATTTGGCCAGCCCGATCAGCCGCTCTGGTCAAAAGCCAAGCGAATAGCGCAGCGCGAGGCCATAATCATCGGCGAGCGTGGCGACATTGCCGGGATCGCGCCGCAGGTACAAATTGGTCTGGACCATCCCGCCCTGGAACGGCACGGCATAGCGCATTTCAAGATCAAGCTCGCGCCCGGTGGGCGCAAGGTTCAGCCGCTGGCTGTCATAGCGGCTGACGGCGCCGGTCGAATAATCAAAATAGCTGGGCAGCTGTAGATCGAGCCCGCTGCCGCTCGTCACGCGCAAGGGCTGCGCGATCCGTAGCCCAAAACTGTCATGGCCCGAAAAAATGCCGTTCTTGCCGATATCGGCGGCAAAGGCCTCGCTGCCGACCAGCCCTGATCCCGAAAAGCCCGTGCGGGTATGCGCAAAGGTCCATCCCCGGCGATAGGCGGCACCGATTGACCAGCCGCCGTCAGCCTCCAGCCGCGCCGCTGCATCAACGAACCAGCTTGCCGCCTGAACCGCGCCCAGCCCTGCACCAAAATGCGCGCCGAGCAGGCTGTCCTGTTCGCGCAAATGGGTGGCGGTCAGCACGGTGCTGAGCCCAGCGAAGCGTCGATCAAGCGCAACCGCGACACGATCATAGCCCAATCGCTGCCAGCCCGATCGTTGTGCAAGCAAGGGATTGCTGTCGGGCGCCAGCACTGCGCCCTGTTCGGTCGCCAGCGTCAGCCCGAACCCGCCCATGTCGCGCCGGATCGCCATCGCGGTCATCGGGTTGCTGGCAAAGCCCAGCGCCTGTTCCGGGGTCTGGGCGATCAGAAAGGCCGGGTCGCTGCGGCCGGCCAGTTGCGCGCCCATGGCGGCGGCGCTCTGTGAAAAGCCAAATGCAAAAGCCGCGCGGCTTCCCAGCCGACTAGTGATCGTGGCGGCGATGGTGCGCGCCTGTTCGGCATCGCCGGGCGACAATCGCAGCCGTTCGACCGATGCCTGATCCCGGCCGGGGGCGATTGTGACTGCAATGGCGGTCGAGCCGACGGCGGCGCTGAAGTGGCGCAGACGACCGGTCAACGCGCCCACCAGTGCGGGTTGTTGGCGGGCTGTCCCGATCGTCCGCGCCAGATCAAGCGTATAGGCGCGGCTGAAGCTGTCGAGGATGACCGTGCCCAACCCGGTTTGGCGTGCATCGCCCATTGCCGATGACAACACCCCGTTGCTGGTCAACGATACCGGCACAGCGCTGCCGGCGAACGATGTCTGCCCGATTGGCGCAAAAGCACGGGTGAGATCCAGGATGCCGCGCCCATAGACTGCATCGATCCCGGCAGCCCCGGCGTCGCGCGCGCTGCTATACAAAATATCGACCAATTGCGTCCCGCTCAGCGTCGGGAAGGCCTGCGCAAGCAGCGCAAGCGCACCGCTGATTTGCGGCGCAGAAAAAGACGTGCCGCTCCACAGAAAAGGTACATTTTCCTGGTTCGGCGCGCGGACTTGCTCGCCAACTGCAGACAGAAAGAAATTGGCACCGGTGCCGGCATTGTTGCTGAAAGTGGAAATCACATCATTGGTGCCGACCGATCCGGCGATGATCACCAGCCCGCGCGACACGGCGGCGTTGGTCGCGATGGCGGCAAAGCTGTCGGGATTGGCGGTTCCATCATTGCCGGCCGAAATGACAATGACGATGCCCGCCCGCGTCGCCCGGTCAATGGCCTGGACCAGCACCGGCGATGCGGGCGATCCGCCGAGCGATACGTTGACGACGCGCGCATTATTGGTCCGCGCGAGATCCAGCGCGGTGGCAATGCTGCGATCATCATGCTTGCAGCCGCTATTGTCGCCCGTGCTGACCGTGCATGACCCCGGGTTATCGGTGCGGAAAATCAGCAATGTTGCATCAAAGGCGATGCCATGGGTGCCGGTGTTATTCCGCCGCCCGGCCAGGGTGAAGGCAACAGCGGTCCCATGGCCGGATTCATCGTCGATCGTGGCATTGCCCGCCGTGCTCGTCGATGCCGGGTCAACACGGCTGCCAAATTCGGCGCTTTGCAGATCGACGCCACTGTCAATCACGCCAACCTTGATTCCAGTCCCCAGCGCGCCGCGCTGATAGGCGGCAAGCGCATTGGCGGATACCGCACCCGCCGTGGCGCGGTATTCAGCGGTGTCGAAGCTACTTGGGGGAGGGGTCGGCGTCGGCGTCGGCGTTGGTGTTGGTGTTGGTGTCGGAGTTGGTGCGGGTGTCGGTGCTGGCGCCGGTGCGGGGGCCGGTGCCGGAGGTGTTGGAATGCCGTTCCCGCCACCTGACGAACATGCCGATGTGGTAGCGATCAGGATCACGGCTGCCGTACTGAGCAAGTTCCGCGTAAAAATCCGGGCCATGACGAACAGGTTCCTTTTTCCCGGTTCCACCTGCAGCGCTGCAGAACCGCGCCTTGCTCCCTCCCGCGCACCTGCTTAGAGGTCGCCACCATGCTCGCGCGTCTTGGCCATATCCGCAACTGGATTTTCGATCTGGATAATACGCTATATCCGGCGAATATTAACCTTTTCACGCAGGTTGATCAGCGCATTACCAACTACATTGCCGATCGTTTCGGGCTCGATCCGGTCGCCGCCCGTGCCAAGCAAAAGGAGTATTTTCACGCGCGCGGCACCACGCTGGCCGGCCTGATCGATGAACATGGCACCGATCCGCATGAGTATCTGGATTATGTCCATGATATCGAAATGGACGTGCTCGACCATAACGCCCCGCTGGTGGCGGCGATTGCGCGATTGCCCGGGCGCAAGCTCGTTTTCACCAATGGCGATGCGCCCTATGCCCGCAAGGTACTAGACCGGATTGGTCTGTCCGAAAGCTTCGAAGCGATCCATGATATCCACGCGACCAACTATGTCCCAAAGCCCGAACCGGCTGTTTATGCTGGGTTATGTGCGGCCTATGATATCGATCCTGCGCAAAGCATCTTCTTTGAAGACATGGCCCGCAATTTGAAACCGGCCAAGGCAATTGGCATGACGACGGTGTGGATCGACAATGGGTCGGAACAGCATGCCGATCAGGATCGCGGCTTCATCGATTTCACGATTGCTGACATCACCACCTGGTTACACGAGATAATGGAGGAAGCATGAGCGAAGAGCTGCAGGGCCTGATTGAGGGCGCATGGGAAAAGCGCGATCAGATCAGCACCGCCACCAAGGGCGCGGTGCGTGATGCCGTGGATGCCGCGCTGCAGCTGCTTGATTCCGGTCAGGCCCGCGTCGCTGAACCGGTGGGCGACGGTTGGCGCGTTAACCAATGGCTGAAAAAAGCTGTGCTGCTCTCGTTCCGATTGAACGACAATGTGCTGGTCAAGGCCGATTCGGACTTCACCGGCAACGGCCCGAGTCTGGGCACCTGGTGGGACAAGGTGCCGCTGAAATTTGATCGCTGGACCGAACAGGAATTCCGCACCGGCGGCTTTCGCGTTGTGCCGGGCGCGATCGTGCGGCGCGGTGCTTTTATCGCCAAGGGCGCGGTACTGATGCCCAGCTTCGTCAATATCGGTGCTCATGTCGGTGAAGGGACAATGGTTGATACCTGGGCGACCGTTGGCAGCTGTGCGCAGATCGGCAAGAATGTCCATTTGTCGGGCGGTGCCGGGATTGGCGGCGTGCTCGAACCGCTTCAGGCTGATCCGGTGATCATCGGCGACGGTGCCTTTATCGGCGCGCGCGCTGAAGTCGCCGAAGGCGTCCGGGTGGGGGAAGGCGCGGTGCTGTCGATGGGCGTCTATCTTGGCGCATCGACCAAGATCATCGATCGCGCGACGGGCGAAGTGCACCGCGGCGTGGTGCCGCCTTATGCCGTCGTCGTGCCGGGCAGCATCGGCGGTGGAGACGGCAAGCCCGCGCTATACTGCGCAGTGATCGTCAAGCAGGTCGATGCGCAGACGCGGTCAAAGACCAGCATCAACGAATTGCTGCGCGATTGACGGCTCGACCAGTCTTTTCCGGGCTAGCCTTCTCAGGGCTGGCCTGTTTGGCAGCATTGTTGCTAATCGGCGCGGACGATCAGCAACAGCGCGTGCCAGCGGACGCAGCACAAATTGTCCGCGTCTATCCGCATGACAGCACCGCCTTTACCGAGGGCTTGTTCTTCCAGGACGGGCATCTTTACGAAAGCACCGGCCAGGTTGGCCATTCGTCGATCCGCAAAGTCACACTTGAGACGGGCAAGGTCGTCCGCGAAGTCATCGTGCCCGCCCCCTATTTTGGCGAAGGGATTATCGCCTGGGGCAAACAGATCATCAGCCTGACCTGGCAGCACCAGACCGGCTTTCGCTGGACGCTGGATGGCTTTCGGAAAATCGGCAAATTTGCCTATCCCGGTGAAGGCTGGGCGCTGACAAGCGATGGCAAGGCGATCATCATGTCAGATGGCACGCCGGAGCTACGCTTTCTCGATCCCGTTACGCTGAAGGAAAAGCGCCGGCTCCGCGTCACGCTCAACGGTCGCCCGCTCGCCAAAATCAACGAGATCGAATATGTCGAGGGCGAGATTTTGGCCAATATCTGGCAGACCAATTACATCGTTCGGATCGATCCGGTCAGCGGCAAGGTGATTGCCGCGATTGATCTGTCGGCGCTCACCCGATCGGTCAACCCGACAGACTCAAATGCCGTCCCCAATGGCATTGCCTGGGATGCCGATCATCGTCGGCTGTTCGTTACTGGCAAGTTATGGCCCGTGCTGTTCGAAATCACTCCACCCAAATCCGCTCCGGCCAAGCCCTGACCCGCCACGACGCGCGCTCGACAATCCACCACTCGCAGCCTATCCGCCACCCCATAACCAATCAAGGAATGACTGATGCCAAAGGCAAGCAAAGTCCTGGACCGCGTTCTTGTGCTGGAAATGGTGCGCGTTACCGAAGCCGCGGCCGTCGCCGCCGCCAAGCTGGTCGGTCGCGGCGATGAAAAAGCCGCCGATGCCGCCGCTGTCGAGGCGATGCGCGCCGCACTGAACGAACTATACATGGACGGCACTGTCGTGATCGGCGAAGGCGAGCGCGACGAAGCGCCGATGCTCTATATCGGTGAAAAGGTCGGCTCGGCGATTGGCAAGGGGCCAAAGATCGACATTGCGCTCGATCCGCTCGAAGGCACCACGATCACTGCCAAGGCGGGCCCCAATTCGCTTGCGGTGCTGGCCATTGCCGAAGAGGGCTGCCTGCTCAACGCGCCCGATGTCTATATGGACAAGATCGCGGTCGGCCCCGGTTACCCGAAGGACATCATCGATCTCGACAAGACGCCGACCGAAAATGTGAAGGCAGTCGCCAAGGCCAAGGGCGTCAAGCCGCGTGACATCGTCGCGTGCGTGCTCGATCGCCCCCGCCATGAAAAGCTGATCGCTGAGCTGCGCAAGATCGGCTGCGGCATCATGCTGATCCCCGATGGCGATGTCGCCGGCGTGATCGCGACGACCAATCCCGATACCCAGATTGATATCTATATCGGCCAGGGGGGCGCGCCCGAAGGCGTGCTGGCGGCAGCGGCGCTGCGCTGCGTCGGTGGGCAGTTCAAGGGCCGGCTGGTGTTCCGCAACGATGATGAACGCGCCCGCGCCGCCAAATGGGGCATCAAGGATCTCGACAAGCAATATGATCTGAAAGAGCTGGCCAAGGGCGACTGCATCTTTGCCGCGACGGGCGTCACCGACGGATCGCTGCTTGCGGGCGTGAAGCGGATGAAGGGCAAGATGACCACCGACAGCGTGGTGATGCGCTCAAGCTCTGGCACGGTGCGCTGGGTAAAGGGTGAGCACCGGCTGGACTGATTGGGCACCCGCATGGGCGCCTCAAGCCGCTTCCTTTCAGGGGAGGGTGCCACAAACATGCTCGTGTGTTCGCTCATCGGCTAGCAATTGCGCGAAGGCATCGGCGCAGATAGCGTAACCCGATCCTATTTGGGGGTTTGGTCACGATGCAAAGAATAACCTTGATCATCGGTCTGTCGCTGGCGGCAACGACACCGATCGCGCTCCAGGCCCGCCCACAGGCCGCGCCCGCCCCAGTATCCGCTCCGGCAGCCCCCTTCACCTTTGAAAAGGTGATGGTGCCGATGCGCGACGGGGCGAAGATGGAGACGGTGATCCTGCGCCCCACCGGGGCAAAGGGTCCGCTGCCGATCCTGTTCCAGCGCACCCCCTATGGCATCCCGCAAGCTGCGCCGCGCCAGGTGCCGGGCAGCTGGAAGGGACTGGTCAAGGACGGCTATATCTTTGTGTTCCAGTCGATGCGCGGGCGGTTCGGCTCGGACGGGAAGTTCACGCTGTCCACCGCTGTGCACCCCGGCCAGCCCAAAATCGTTGATGAAGCGACCGATGCCTATGATTCGATCGCCTGGCTGGTGAAGAACGTAAAGCCCAACAATGGCAAGGTTGGGATGTGGGGCGTGTCCTATCCGGGCTTTGCGGCGGCGATCGCGCTGGTTCATCCGCACCCGGCGCTAAAGGCGGTATCCCCGCAGGCGGCGTGGATCGATTATTGGACCAATGACGATCTCCACCGCAATGGCGCGCTCAGGCTGAGCTATGTCGCCGATTGGGTATCCTCGCTCCAGCTGACCAAGGATGATGGCCCCGATTTCGATTATGGCGGCGTCGATACCTATGATTATTTCCTGAAGCTTGGCGCTGCGGCCAATCTCGACAAGATTTGGGGCGGCAAGGTGCCGATGGCGACATCGTTGTTCGACCATCCCAATCATGACAGCTTTTACACCGACCAGAATTGGCACAAGGCGCTCGGTAAGACGACGGTGCCGACACTCAACGTCGCCGGTTTCTGGGATCAGGAAGACCCATGGGGTAGCTGGCAGATCTATGCCAAGCAGGAGGAGAACGACCCCGATCACCTGAACGTGATGGTCGCCGGCCCCTGGGCGCATGGCAGCTGGCATGGCAAGATGGATATGCTTGGCAACATTCCGCTCGGCCGCGATACGGGCGTGGAATTCCGCGAACAGATTGAGGAGCCGTTCTTCCGCTATTGGCTCCACGGCGTGGGCGAGAAGCCTGCATATGAAGCGCGCATCCTGCAATCGGGATCGAATATCTGGAAAACATATGCAAGCTGGCCGCCCAAAATGGCGACCGAGACCAGCCTGTATCTCCACACCGATGGCAGCCTGAGTTTCGACAAGCCCGCAGCGGGCGAGGCGTGCCGCAGCTATGTTTCCGACCCCGCCAACCCAGTACCGTTCCGCGAGCGTCCGATCTCGTCAACCTACCCGCGTGCCGAATGGCGCTGGTGGGAAGCCGCAGACCAGCGCTTCGTCGATCATCGGCCCGACGTGCTGAGCTATGTCTCAGCGCCCTTGGACGCTGACCTGACCGTGACTGGAAAAATCGCCGCCGAGCTGATGGCCTCCACCAGCGGCACCGACAGCGATTTCGTGGTGAAGCTCATCGACGTGCTGCCCAATGATTACGCCAAGTTCGACAACAGCGCCCCGCTCAGCGCCTATCCCCGCCAGCTCAACGGCTATCAATGGCCAATCGCAATGGAGGTCCGCCGCGGCCGGTTCCTGACGAGCGAGACCGATCCAAAGCCGCTGGTGCCGGGCCAAGTGACGAAATGGGATGTCCCTCTGCGCGACCACGATCATGTCTTCAAAAAAGGCCACCGGATCATGGTGCAAATCCAGTCAAGCTGGTTCCCCGTCATCGACCGCAACCCGCAGAGCTTCGTCCCCAACATCGCGCGCGCGAAGCCGGAGGAGTATGTGAAGGCCGAGCAGAAGGTGTGTGCTGGATCGGCGGTGGTGTTGCCGGTGGTGAAATAAAGCCAACAATCCCCGTCACCCCGGGCTGGACCCGGGGCTACCGGCCCCAGCATCAACTCTTCAACCGATACCCCGTCCGGAAAATCCACGCGATCGTCGCGAGCGACACGGCCAAAAACCCGCCAATCGCGACCAAACTCCACCCAATCGCTACGTCCCCCTGGCCGAAAAACGTCCAGCGAAAGCCGCTGATCAGATACACGATCGGGTTGAACAAGGTCACCGTCTGCCACGCCTCGGGCAGCATTTTGATCGAATAAAAGGTGCCGCCCAGGAAGGTCAGCGGGGTCACCACCAGCAGCGGCACGATCTGCAATTGCTCGAAACTCTTCGCCCAGATGCCGAGTACGAAGCCGAACAGGCAAAAGGTGATCGCGGTGAGCAGCATGAAGCCTACCATCGCCACCGGATGCGCGATCGGCAGCGCCACGAAGAGGTGCGCGGTCGCGAAGATCACCAGCCCCAGGATCATCGATTTGGTCGCCGCCGCGCCGACATAAGCGAGCACCGTTTCAAACGGCGAGATCGGCGCAGAGAGCAGTTCATAGATCGTGCCCGACCATTTCGGCATATAAATGCCAAAGCTCGCATTGCCGATCCCCTCGGTCAGCATCGAGAGCATGATGAGGCCGGGCACGATGAACGCGCCGTACGGCACGCCGTCCACCGTCGTGATCTTCGATCCGATCGCCGATCCGAACACGATGAAATAGAGCGCGGTCGTGATGACAGGCGTCAACAGGCTGGTCGCGATGGTGCGGCCAAAGCGGGCGAGTTCGAAACGATAAATGGCAGCGATGCCGTGCCAGTTCATGCCGGTCATTGCGCGGCTCCCCCTTCATGCACCAGCCCGACGAAAATATCCTCAAGCGAGCTTTGCGCGGTGTTCAAATCCTTGAAGCCGATGCCGAGATCGCCCATCGCGCGCAGCAGCGAGGGGATGCCGGTGCGCTCGCTATTCGCCTCAAACACATATTCCAGTTCATTGCCCTCGGCCTTCAGCGTCGGGTTCCATTGCGCCAGCTCGGGCGGCACCGCGCCGAGCGGTTCGGCGAGATTGATCGTCAGCGTCTTTTTGCCGAGCTTTTGCATCAGCGTGGTCTTGTCCTCGACCAGGATCAGCTTGCCCTTCAGGATCACGCCAACGCGGTCGGCCATCTCCTCGGCCTCCTCGATATAATGCGTGGTCAGGATGATCGTGGTGCCGCGCTCGCGCAGGCGGCGGACCAGCGCCCACATATCGCGGCGCAGCTCGACATCGACACCTGCGGTCGGTTCGTCGAGGAACAGAATATCGGGTTCGTGGCTGAGTGCCTTGGCGATCAGCACCCGGCGTTTCATCCCGCCGGAAAGCTCCATGATCTTGTTGTTGCGCTTCTCCCATAGAGACAGGTCGCGCAGAATGCGTTCGATCACGGCGGGGTCGCGCGGTCGCCCGAACAGCCCGCGCGAAAAGCTGACGGTGGCCAGCACTGTTTCGAATGCGTCGGTCGATAGCTCCTGCGGCACCAGGCCGATCCGGTAGCGCGCCGCGCGATAGTCTTTCTGGATGTCGTGCCCCGCCACCGTCACGCTGCCACCGCTCGGGGTTACCAGCCCGCAAATGATGCTGATCAACGTCGTCTTGCCCGCGCCATTGGGGCCGAGCAACGCGAAGATTTCGTCCTTGGCGATCGTCAGATCGACATGGTCCAGCGCGGTCAGCCCCGACGCATAGGTCTTGGTCAGGCCCGAAACGGCCAGAATTGCGGTCATGATTGCCCCTATGCTTCCTGATCGTGCAGGTAGGCACGGCAGGGGGCGACTGCAATCGCTTGGGCTAAGGGGGCGATCACAATAAACCCGTTTGTCCTGAGTAGCCACTGAGCTCTTGTCGAAGTGGCGTATCGAAGGACAGGGTTTGAGGCACGGACCCTTCGATACGCGTCTTCGACTTCGCTCAGCCGCTACTCAGGGCAAACGGTTCGCAATGGACCATGATCCACGCAATCAGCTCTTGGCGCGCTGCTTGGCAATCAGCCGTTGCAGTTCCTCGATTGGCAATGCTGCCGAAACGACATGGTCGCCAATCACCCAGGATGGCGTGCCTGTCATCCCCAGCTGCTGGGCGACCCGCAGGTTGCTGTCAATCTCGGCATCAATGCGGGGATTGTTCACCGCCTGTTGCACCATCTGCGGATCGAGCCCCGCTGCCTGCATTGCGCGGGCCATCGACGTGTCGGAGATGGGCCCGCCAGCGTAAAGTGCTTCATGAAATTGCTTGAACCGGCCACGCTCGGCGGCGACCAGACTCAGCCGCGCGGCGCTGCGGCTTTCGGCCGACAGGATTGGCAATTCGCGAAAGATGATCCGCACATTGGGGTCGCTCGCCACCAGCTTGGTGATGGTGGGCAAGCTCGATCGGCAATAGCCGCAATTATAATCGAAATATTCCACCAGCGTGACATCGCCTTTGGGATTGCCGACCCAGGCATTGCCAAACGGGGTGAGGATCGCATCGCGATTGGCGGCGATTCCGCGGCCCGTTTCGCGGTCGCGCATCAGCCCCATCGCTTCGGGAATAATTTCTGGATGGGCGAGCACATAATCATGCACCACGCGCTCCATCGCCGCGCGCTGCGGCGTGGCCAGCGTACTGCCCGACAAGTGGTTCACCCCGGCCACCGCCCCGGCACCGATCACGGCCGATATCGCTGCCACGCCAAGCAACAGCCAGCGATTGCCAGACATCATATTGAACTGGGTCACTATCGGCGGCCCCCTTTGCGCGAATCATCAAGCTCATTTTGCGCGGCCAGGGCAATATCCTGCGCGCGGATCCAGTCGACGCTGTTTTGGGTCAGGCCAATCATCGCCGCCCGCGCGCTAAAGGCGGCGGTGCGGGGGTCCCCCGTCAAGCTGGCGCGTTCGGCGGTGGCGAGCAATGATCGGGCACGATCGCCTTTCAGCTCATAAACCGTGCCGAGCTGAAACCAGGCAAAGGGGTTTTCGTAATCGCGCGCCACGGCCTGGCGCAGCACCTTTTCTGCCTCGGCAATATTGGTTTTGTCTTCCGTAGCGATCAGCGCATGGCCAAAGGTGGTGGCGATCAGCGGTTGATAATTGGTGATCTCGGTCGCCTCACGCAGGGGGACCAGCGCTGCGGCCGGCTCCCCTGATTCAAGCAGGATCTGGCCCTTGATCTCCAGGAAATAGGGATCATGCGGGGCGGCCGCGATCAGGGCATCGGCTTCGGCATTGGCTTTGTCGGGATAGCCAGCCTTGTGATAGGCATAGGCGCGCGCGTAATGGGCATAGATGGTCTGATTGCTGGTCGGATAGGCATTCAGCGTCCGCTTTGGTTCATCGACAAAGCCTTTCAGCTTCGCCTTTACCCGCAGAAACTGCGCATCAAGTGCCTGGCTGGACGGGGTGTTCCAGGCGGGCGATTGCTCCAGCGTATGCGTCAGCGTGGCGACACGCTCACCGCTCAGCGGATGGCTTTGGGCATAGGGATCGATATTGGTATAACCGGCGCGGAATTCGGCGCTTTGCAGCTTCTTGAAGAATTGCAGGAAACCGCGCCCGCTGATCCCGGCATCCTGCAGGAATTTCGCTGCCGTGGCATCGGCGGTTGCTTCCTGCACCCGGGTAAAGGCCAGGAACGCGCTTTGCGCTGCTTGTTGGCCCGCTGCCAGAATTCCCGCGCCGCCCTCCGGTGAGCCGGCGGCAATCGCCGCGGCGCCGAGCAACAAGCTGAGCACATAAATGCCAATGGCCGGGCGAATCCCCTCGGATTGCAGCACGACATGGCCATCGGCGATGTGGCCTAGCTCATGGGCAATCACGCCCTGCACCTGATTGGCGTTGTCCGCCTCGCTGATCAGGCCGGAATGGATATAGACGGTCTGCCCGCCGACGACGAAGGCATTGATTGAATCATCCTTGATCAGAATGACGCGAACATCCTTGGGGCTCAGGCCGGCCGCTTCGATCAGCGGCTTGGACATGTCGGCGAACAGCGCCTCGGTTTCGGCATCGCGCAGGATCGATTGCGCACGGGCAGGCTGCGCCATAATCAGCAGCGAAAGCGCAAGCGCAGCGATGATTTTTCTCATCTGCCCGGTATCTGCCAGTTTTGCCGATTATTCAACGGTAACACCGTGCCAGGCCGCCGCGTGAACGCTCGAAAGCGTTCACGCGGTGGATGGATCGGTTAGGCCCCGAACGTGCGCTGCCACCAGCCGCGACGTGCGGGCCCTTCGGTCGCTTGTTCGCCGCCATTGGCCGCTTCAAGCGTGGGCGCGGATTCTGCTGCCACGGCCGGTGCTGCCGCCGCCGGATCTGCTGCCGGCGCCGCTACCGCTTCTGCCGTGCTGTCAGCATCTACCGGTGCCTTGGCTTTGGCCCTGCTCTTTGGCGCTGCCTTGGCTGTCGTCTCAGTCTTGGCCTTGGCCTTGGGCGCATCCTTTGCAGCCGCCCGACGCTTCGGCTTGGCTGGTGCATCGGCGTCAGCGTCGGCGACAACCGCATCAGCTGGCCCCGTATCAGCACCAGTCTCGGCTGGCGCATCACTGGTCGCTGTCTTGCTGCGACGCGTCCGCTTCGGCTTGGCGGGTGCCTCTGCCTCTGGCGCGGTGGCCTCGACGCTGTCGCTGGCCGCTGTCAGTGCTTCGCTCGTATCGGGCAGGGCAGGGGCCTTGGCACGCGGACGACGGCGCGCGCGCTTGGGTGCCTCGCCTTCATCACTTGCCGGTGCGCCAGCGTCGGCCGACGTACCTGCCTCTGGGGTATCGCCAGCGGCGGCGTCAGCGGCTTCAGCGGTTACCGTTGCCTGGTCACCACGATCGCCTTCGGTGCGGTTTTCACCCCGACGCCCGCCACGGCGGCCCCGACGCCCACGCCGACGGCGCGGTTCGCCATTCTCGTCCGTGGCACGCGCGGTTTCGGCGTCGCGTGGGGCGCCGGTGCCATCATCCTCGCCAGCCTCGTCGTCGCTTTCGCTGCCATCACCGTCGCCGGCTTCGGGACGCGCCTGGCTGCCAGCGTCACGCTCGCCGCCTTCGCCCTCGGGACGACCGCGACCGCGCCGACCACGACGGCGACGGCGCTTGTTGCGACGGGCTTCGCGCTCGCCTTCGGATTCGCCCTGGCGAGGCGCATCTTCGCGCGCTTCGGCCTCGCGCTCTTCTTCGGTTTCTTCCTCGTCCTCGATCTCTTCGATCTCTTCGTCTTCGTCGATCTCGGCAATCGCTTGTTCGAAGCGTGGCGTATAGGCGGGCGGCGGACCGCTCGCCTCAACCGACATGCGCGCGCCTTCTTGCTCGCCGTCGGGGGCAACCTCGATCATCACGCCGTACCGTTCCTCGATCTCGGCGAGTTCGGCGCGCTTGCGGTTGAGCAGATAGAAGGCGGCTTCCTGGCTGGCGCGCAGCAACAGCTGCGACCCGCGACCACGCGCTGCTTCATCCTCGATCATCCGTAGCGCGCTCAGCCCCGCTGAAGATGCGGTGCGGACAAAGCCCGATCCTTCGCAATGCGGGCATGGGCGCGTCGATGCTTCAAGCACACCGGTGCGGAGCCGCTGGCGGCTCATTTCCATCAGGCCAAAGCTGGAGATACGACCGACCTGGATGCGGGCGCGATCGTTCTTCAGCGCTTCCTTCATCGCCTTTTCAACCTTGCGGTTGTTCGACGGGTTATCCATGTCGATGAAATCGATCACGACCAGACCGGCCATGTCGCGCAGCCGCAGCTGGCGCGCGATTTCCTGCGCGGCTTCCAGGTTGGTCGCGGTCGCGGTCTGCTCGATATTATGTTCGCGGGTCGATCGGCCGGAGTTGATGTCGATCGACACCAAGGCTTCCGTCGGGTTGATCACCAGATAACCGCCCGATTTCAGCTGGACGACCGGGTGGTACATCGCGCCAAGCTGATCCTCGACATGGTTGCGCTGGAACAGCGGCACCGGATCGGAATAATGCTTCACCCGCCTTGCGTGGCTCGGCATCAGCAGCTTCATGAATTCCTTGGCCTGGCGATAGCCGTCTTCGCCCTCAACCACGACTTCGTCGATCTCGCGATTATAGATGTCGCGGATCGCGCGTTTGATCAGGTCGCTATCGCCATAGACCAGCGCGGGCGCGTCGGATTTCAGCGTCGTTTCGCGAATCCCGTCCCACAGCCGGGCGAGATAATCGAAATCGCGCTTGATCTCCACCTTGGTGCGCTGCAGCCCGGCGGTGCGGACGATGCAGCCCATTGACGGCGGCAGCTTCATGTCAGCCATGATCGATTTCAGCCGCTTGCGATCGCCTGCGTTTGAAATCTTGCGGCTGATCCCGCCGCCATGCGACGTGTTGGGCATCAGCACGCAGTAGCGACCGGCGAGCGACAGATAGGTGGTCAGCGCGGCGCCCTTATTGCCGCGTTCTTCCTTCACGACCTGCACTAGCAGAACCTGACGGCGGCGGATCACATCCTGAATCTTGTACCGGCGGCGCAGGTTCATCCGGCGCTGGCGGAGTGCCTCTACCGCATCATCGCTGCCACCGCGCGACCGCGGGCGCGGCGGCGCATCGGCATCGCCGCTCTCGCCGTCATCGTCATGATGCGCCTCTTCTTCAAAGGCTTCACCGTCATCCTCGTCGTCACCACGGGCATCGTCCTCGGCATCAGCCTCGGCGCGCAGCGCGGCTTCTTCGGCGGCGTGCTCGGCCTCTTCGCGCAGCAGGGCGTCGCGATCTTCCTTGGGGATCTGGTAATAATCGGGGTGAATTTCGCTGAACGCCAGAAAGCCGTGGCGATTGCCGCCATAGTCGACAAACGCTGCCTGCAGCGATGGTTCGACTCTGGTTACCTTGGCGAGGTAGATATTGCCTTTGAGCTGCTTTCGCTCAGCGGATTCGAAATCAAATTCCTCGATTCGAGTTCCCTTGACGACGGCAACCCGGGTTTCCTCCCGGTGCCGCGCGTCGATCAGCATACGCATTGTCATAAATAAATCTCCGCGCGCGCGTGCCGGGGCCGTTCAGGCCGGGCCGCGCGCGATTGTGTGGCGTCAACGAAGGAGCGGCAACGCCGCTGACTTCGATCGATCGAGTGAAGGTAGATACTGCCTCTGCCCGCAGTGCACGCCGGGACCCTTGGTCCGCGACACCCCACACGCCCACAGTCGCGCCGGAACGAGCCGGGCGGTTTGTGGGGGAGGAGAAATGCGTCATGCGAGCGTCAACCTGAAGAACCGCGCACGGGCCGGACGGCATCGCGCGGACGTTCGCCCAACCCCGCGCGGACTGCGCATGATCGGGACAATTAGTGGCGTAGCACCACCTTTGCGCGACAGCAACCGGCAGCGCATTGCCGGTTACCGGCAAAAAAATGCCGAACGGCAAGTTAACCGCATCGTTTCACCGCGACTTGAGGCGGCGCGCTTTAGGCATGGGTGGTCAGTTTACCCCAAAGGGAGCAATCCCCTCATGCCTTTTTACTGGACCGCGCGACCCTTCGCGCGGCATTGTCGCCCTGTGAGTTTTTTGATCGCCCTGCTCGCTTGCTGGCTTTCCGGCACACCCGGCTGGGCGGCGACGGTCGAGCGAATCGACGTGCGCCCCGATCGGATCGTCATCCGCTTTGACGGTGCCGTCGCGCAGGCGTCCAGCTTTGCGCTGGATGGGCCACGCCGGATCGCGCTTGACGTAGATGGCGCAACCCCCGGCGGGAATGTCGAGGCTGATGGCGTGGTGGACTCGGTGCGCCAGGCGGCGCGCGGCAGTGATGGTGCGCGGATCGTGTTCGATCTCGCCGCGCCGGCGATCATCGCTGAAGGCAGGTTTGGCAGCGACGGCCAGGTCCTTACCTTGATGTTGCGCACGGTCGACGATGCCCGCTTCGCGCGTGCAGCGGCAGAGGGGCGCATGCGTTTTCTGCCGCCCTTCAATTATGGATCGGGTGTCACCCCCGCCAGCTACCGCGTTTCAACAGCGGTGCCGCCATCAAGCCGCAAGCTCGCGCTGCCGCGCGTCTATGGCGATGACGACAGCCGACCGTTGGTGGTGATCGATGCTGGCCATGGCGGGGTCGATCCCGGCGCGATCTCACCCGATAGCGGGCTGCGCGAAAAGGACGTGACCCTGAAGATCGCCCACGCAATCCGCGACGAGCTGATTGCTTCCGGCCGGGTCCGCGTGGCCCTGACGCGCGAGGATGACAAATATCTGATCCTGCAGGAACGCTATGGGATTGCGCGCAAGCTGAAGGCTGATCTGTTTATCTCAATCCATTGCGACAGCGTGGGCGGCGGATCGGCGAGCGGCGCGACGGTATACACTTTGTCCGAAGTCGCATCTGACAAGGAATCAGCGCGATTGGCCGCCCGCGAAAACAAGGCGGACATCATCCAGGGCGTCAATCTCGCGTCAACTTCGGCCGATATCTCGTCGATTTTGATCGATCTCACCCAGCGCGAAACGATGAACAGCTCGGCCAATTTTGCCCGGCTGCTCGGCCGGGAGGCGAAGCCGCTGATGCCGATCAAGCCGAATTTCCACCGTATGGCCTCGCTGGTGGTCCTGAAAGCGCCCGACATGCCGTCGATCCTGTTCGAAACCGGCTATATCTCCAATCCAGCCGATGCCGCATTTATCGACTCGCGGGACGGGCGTGCCGCGATTGCCGAGAGTATAAGGCGCGCCATCGACATTCACTTCGCGCGGCGGATGGCAGCGCGTTAAGCGGGTGCCCGCAGAGGGTGGCAAGCCGACGTAAACTTGGCTAGGGGCTCCAGTCTGTATGGCCCAGTCCTCCTCCTCTGTGAATTTTCGCATCCGCCGCGAGGTCAGCGGCCTGCAGGGTCATATCGAGCGTGCGTGGCAGCGCTGGTGGGTGAAGACCCTGGTGGTGCTCGGCGGGCTTGGCCTGATCGGCTATGCGCTGTTGTGGCTGTTGTTCGCGCGAAACCTGCCCTCAGTCGATGGATTGCGTGCGTATGAGCCACCCTTGCCAACCAATGTGCGCTCGATCGAAGGCCTGCCGATCCACAGCTATGCGCGCGAGCGGCGCGTCGAGCTGGCGTATGACGAATATCCCAAACTGCTCGTCAGCGCGTTTCTCGCCGCCGAAGATCGGACCTTTTTCGAGCATCACGGCATCGACTATCCGGGCATTGTTGCGGCTTTTCTCAATAATCTGAAAAGCAGCGGGCGGCCGGTTGGGGCGTCGACCATCACGCAGCAGGTCGCCAAGAACCTGCTTGTCGGCAACGAAGTCAGCTATGTGCGCAAGGCGCGCGAGGCCATCCTGGCGTACCGGATCGAGGATTCGCTGACCAAGGAACAAATCCTTGAGCTGTATCTCAATCAGATCCCCCTGGGCCGGAACGCCTTTGGGGTAGAGGCTGCCTCGCATGCCTATTTCGACAGGGAACTGAACGAGCTGACGCTTGGCCAGCTGGCCTATCTTGCGATTCTGCCCAAGGGGCCAGCCAATTATGACCCGTTCCGCAATACCGAACGGGCGCTGAAGCGGCGCAATTTCGTGCTGAGCGAAATGTTGCGCAACCGGTTCATCGATCAGGCGCAGTTTGATCAGGCATCGGCGGAGCCAATTGGCGCGGTCGTCCGCCAGACCCCCAAATTTGAGCGTGTCGGCGGATATTTCGTCGAAGAAGTGCGCCGCCAGCTGATCGATAAATTTGGCGAAAATGAAAAGGCCGGTCCCTTTAGCGTCTATTCGGGCGGGCTGTGGGTGCGGACGTCGTTCGATACGCGCCTGCAGCAATATGCCCAAACCGCGCTGCGGGACGGGTTACTGCGCTATGATCGCGGCCGGGGCTGGAACGGGCCGCTTGGCCATGTCGATTTAGAGGGCGCGCCGACATCAGCGTCCGGGGACGAAGAGCCCGTCGCCAAGGCCAACCAGAATTGGGCGCAGGCACTCGCGAACACCAATATCGGCTTTGATTATGCTAATTGGCGGTCGGCAATCGTGATTGCGCGGACGGGCGACGCATTCTCAATCGGCTTTGCCGATGGAACGACCAGCTCGCTCCCCAAATGGGGCGCGCAAATGCCGGTGCGGAACAAGGGCGGGAACGCCTTTGGCGCGATTGCTGTGGGCGATATCATTGCGGTGGCACCGGAGGCTGGCGTTTATACGCTCCGTTCGGTCCCGCGCGTCTCTGGGGGTATCGTCGTCGAACAACCCCAGACCGGACGCGTGCTGGCGATGCAGGGCGGGTTTGATTCGCGGCTCGGCTCGTTCAATCGCGCAACCCAGGCGATGCGGCAGCCGGGATCGACGATCAAACCCATCGTGTATTCGGCCGCGCTTGAAAACGGCATGACGCCCAGTTCGATCATCGTTGACGGGCCGTTCTGCGTTTATCAGGGCGCGCGGCTCGGGCAGAAATGCTTCACCAACTTTGGCGGCGGGCGGGGCTCTGGCCCGCATACGATGCGTTGGGGTATTGAGCAGTCGCGCAACTTGATGACGGTGAAGGCGGCCTCACAGACCGGTATGGAGCGCGTGGTCGATACGATCGATCGGATGGGCGTGGGCAAATATCCGCCCTTCCTGTCGATCGCGCTGGGCGCGGGCGAAACGACGGTGCAGCGCATGGTCAACGCCTTTTCGATCATCGCCAATCAGGGCCGCGGTCATCCGTCAACGCTGATCGATTTCGTGCAGGATCGGCACGGCAAGGTGATCTGGCCGGATAATTGGCGCCCCTGCAATCGCTGCAACACGCCTGACTGGAACGGCAAGGCAATGCCGCGTCCGGTGATCCGCGCGCGCCAGGTGATTGATCCGATCACGGCCTATCAAATGGTGCATATCACCGAAGGCGTTATCCAGCGCGGCACGGCCACGGTATTGCGCGATCTCAACCGGCCGATGATGGGCAAGACGGGGACCTCGACCGGCCCCACCAATGTGTGGTTCATCGGCGGCACCCCGCAGATCATGGCGGGTCTTTATATCGGTTATGATAAGCCCGTGAGCTTGGGGGGCTATGCCCAGGGCGGCACGATTGCCGCGCCAATTTTCAAGCAATTTGCCGAAAAGGCCTATGCAGGCCTGCCGCCCATTCCGTTCCGGGCCCCGCCGGGCGTGAGGCTGGTGCGGGTTGATCGCGCGTCGGGCAAGCAGGTCTATGGTGCCTGGCCCAGCGATGATCCCAAGGCGTCGGTGATTTGGGAAGCGTTCAAGCCGGAAAGCGAACCGCGCCGCAATGTGGCGCGGGCGGATGATGCCGGGTTGCAGCGCGAAGCCAAGCCTGCGCGCCGCGCGGCAACGCAAAGCGACAGCGATTTCTTGCAAAGACAGGGCGGAATCTACTAGCGCCAAGCGTCACGCGTCATCAGATTAGTGTCATGCCGGTGAAAATCGGGGTCTTCCACAAACACAGATGACACCTGCAGTCATTGGCAGGATGCATCAGGAAAAGGTTCATTCAATGCGCGCTGAGGCGCAAGCCCATGTCGACAGCATCAACGAGGCGCTGGCGTTGCTCCGCCGGTTCCTCGATTGGGACCGTGCGCTGCGTCGGCTCGATGAGCTGAATGCGCGCGTGGAAGACCAGGCGCTGTGGAATGATCCCAAGGCCGCGCAGGAGGTGATGCGCGAACGCCGTCGTCTCGACGAGGCGATCACCGCGACGCGCGCAATCGAAACCGAACTCGCCGATACCGTCGAGCTGATGGACATGGCCGAGGCAGAGGGCGACACCGGCATGGTCGATGACGGCGTGGCCGGGCTAGCCGCGCTGTCGCTCCGTGCCAATGACGACAAGATCAAGGCGCTGCTGGCGGGTGAAGCCGACGCAAACGACACCTATATTGAGGTTAACGCGGGCGCGGGCGGCACCGAAAGCCAGGATTGGGCGGGAATGCTCAGCCGCATGTATACCCGCTGGGCGGAACGGCGCGGCATGAAGGTCGAACTGATCGACCAGCATTCGGGCGAGCAGGCGGGGATCAAATCCGCCACGCTGCTGCTGAAAGGCGAAAACGCTTATGGTTATGCCAAAACCGAAAGCGGCGTGCACCGGCTGGTGCGGATCAGCCCCTATGATTCGGCGGCGCGGCGGCACACCAGCTTCGCCAGCGTCTGGGTCTATCCGGTGATCGACGACAATATCGAGGTTGAGTATAACGAGAGCGATCTGCGGATCGACACCTACCGTGCATCGGGCGCGGGTGGCCAGCACATCAACACCACTGATTCGGCGGTGCGCATCACGCATATCCCGACCGGCATCGTCGTCCAGTGCCAGAACCAGCGCAGCCAGCACAAGAACAAGGCGGAGGCGTATAACCAGCTGCGTGCGCGGTTGTACGAGCGCGAACTTGCGATTCGGGAAGCGGCGGCAAATGCTGAAAATGACAGCAAGACCGACATTGGCTGGGGCCACCAGATCCGGTCTTATGTCTTGCAACCCTATCAGATGGTGAAGGATCTGCGCACCGGCGTGGTTTCGACAGCACCCGGCGACGTGCTCGACGGCGCGCTCGATCCGTTCATGGCGGCGGCGCTGTCGCAGCGGGTAACGGGCGAGACGGTCGAGGTTGACGATGTCGACTAGGCGGCGCGCCCGTGCGTTGCTGGTTGGGCTGGCCGGACTCGGCTTGCTTGCGGCTTGCGATGCCGGGCTTGGCTCGCGATCGGGCAGCGCGCGCAATGCAGACGGATTCCCGGCGGCGGATCGCCCGGTTGCGCATATCGTCTCGTCACGCTGGTCGACCGAGGAAGCGCGCGACCGCAAGAATGAAGCGGGCGAGGTGATGGATAAGGCCGGGATCAAACCCGGCATGACCGTGGCCGATATTGGCGCTGGCGAAGGCTATTACACCATCCGGCTGGCCGAACGCGTCGGCAAGGAAGGACGCGTGCTGGCAGAGGATATCCTGCCTGCTGTGCGGGACATGCTGGCTGACCGGGTCGTCCGCGAACGGCTGCAGAGTGTGAGCGTTCGGCTGGGCAAGCCGGCCGATCCCAAGCTGCCTGAAAACAGCTTTGATCGCGTGCTGATGGTGCATATGTATCATGAGATTGAGCAGCCTTATGAATTTCTGTGGCGGATGCGCCCGGCGTTGATGCCCGATGGGCTGGTGATCGTTGTCGACGCCAATCGGCCGACGCAAAATCACGGCACGCCGCCTGAACTGCTGAAATGCGAATTTGCCGCGGTCGGCTATACCCAGGTCTATACGGAGGACATGCCGTCGGCTGGCGGCTATCTGGCGGCGTTCCGGGCGCAAGGTGCGCGCCCTGATCCTTATGCCATTAAACCCTGCAAGGTGAGCTGAACCGATGCGGGCCTATCTCGATTTGATGCAACGCATCCTGGACGATGGCGTGGAGACGGCAGACCGCACCGGCGTTGGCACCTTATCGGTCTTTGGCCACCAGATGCGGTTCGATCTCGCGCAAGGTTTTCCCGCACTCACCACCAAGAAGCTGCATCTTCGCTCGATCATCGTCGAACTGCTCTGGTTTCTGCGTGGCGATACCAATGTCCGCTGGTTGCAGGACCGCAAAGTCGCCATCTGGGATGAATGGGCGCGCGAAGACGGCGATCTCGGCCCGATTTACGGCAAGCAATGGCGCGATTGGGCAGCGAGCGATGGCCGCCATATCGACCAGATCGCTGAGCTGATCGCGCAGATCAAGACCAACCCAACATCGCGTCGCCAGATCGTCAGCGCCTGGAATCCGGGCGATCTCCACGCGATGGCGCTGGCCCCGTGCCATTGCCTGTTCCAGACGCATGTCGCCAATGGCAAGCTGAGTTTGCAGCTCTATCAGCGCTCCGCCGATGTGTTTTTGGGCGTGCCGTTCAACATTGCCAGCTATGCGCTGCTGACCCATATGCTGGCGCAGCAATGCGGACTTGAGGTCGGCGAGTTCATCTGGACCGGCGGCGATTGCCACCTCTATTCGAATCACCTTGATCAGGCCCGCCTCCAGCTGGCGCGCACCCCCGGTCCGCCGCCTCGGCTTGAAATCCTGCGCAAGCCGGATGTCATTGACGGTTATGAGTATGAAGATTTCAAGCTGCACGATTATGTCGCGCAGCCGCATATCGCTGCGCCGGTGGCGGTTTGACAATGCGACCAAAAATAACATTGGTTGTTGCCGCTGCTCAAGACGGTGTAATCGGTTTAAACGGCCAACTGCCATGGCACATTCCCGAAGACCTGAAGCATTTTCGTCAAATAACTACCAACAAACCCATATTAATGGGCCGAAAGACATTTGAGTCTATTGGCAGGCCGCTGCCCAATCGACGGAATATAGTCTTAACTAGAAATATGAAATGGCGAGCAGATGGCGTGGAAGTGGTCACCTCTCTTGACCAGGCTCTACTGTTAATTGATGAGTCCGATGACTTGATGGTGATTGGTGGGGAGCAACTGTACAGACTTGCTCTACCGTTTGCTGACAAAATCGAGCTGACCGAGGTCCTCCAGCCGTTCGACGGGGACACTTATTTTCCTGTCTTATCCAACCGTGATTGGATCAGAATACGGGAACAGCAAGTATATTCGCCTAAAGAAGGAATTTACATCAACTTCGTCACGATGAAAACGCGCGAAGACCTCACGGATTCGTTTCTGACGTTGAAACTAGACGATCTACTTCAGAAATATGGTGAAGGTAAACATATTCCCGGATCAGGAAGCGCCGCAGCACTTCAGGGCCTTTTGGCAGCTCGATTAGTCGCTACGGTGGTAAAAATTTCATTGAATAAGGGACATAATCCGAAAAGCGAGCAACAATTTAGGTATATTGATCACCAAATCGCGACTGTCCATTTGCCAGAACTTTCAAAACTATTCGACCAAGATATAAATGAGTTTAACGAAGTATTTAAGTTAAGAAGAGCTCGAGATGCCACTACAGACGTGCGAAAGAGAAAGAATTTTATCTCTATGGAAAGGCGGAGGATGCAGAATGCTACCGTCATTCCGGTAGCAATTGCAGATCATTGTTTAAAAGTTGGACAGTATGCCCTTTCTGTTTATAGAGAAGGATATAGAGCCGTCCGGGGCGATAGCGGGGCTGCGATTAGCTCAGCCTGTGCGGGTGCCTTGACCGCTGCCTTTGTTATAGGTGTCAACCTCGAGCGATTTAAAAGGGGGGTCTGGCATCAGAAATGGTCTGATAAGGCGCTACGACTAGAGCTGGAATCGGTTGAACTCGTAAATCAGGCAGTATCTGCAGTCGAAAACATCCGTCTAGCTGCTGAGCTTGCACAGCAGCCTGAGTTCGATCTTCGCTAGTTACGCGTTGTTCGGCGTTGCCCGGGCTTGTTGCGAGGCCTGCGCGCGTGCCCGCCTTCACCTTCTTCTCGCTCGCGCGCCCCTAGCGCCCCGCGCACCTGCCCCCTATAGCCCGGCACATGGAGCGTCTCGACGGGGGTGCGCCAGTGCCCCAGCGCTATCGCGGTGGCATTGTCGCGCTGGGCAACTTCGATGGATTTCATCTGGGGCACCAGGCGGTGATCGGCCGCGCGGTCGCGCTGGCCCGCGCGCGCGGAGTGCCGGCGCTGGTTGCGACCTTTGATCCGCACCCGGTACGCTATTTCAAACCCGATCTGCCACCCTTTCGCCTGACGACACTCGATCAGCGCGCGCGCCTGTTTGCCGCCGCCGGGGCCGATGCGATGGTGGTGTTCGGCTTTGATGCAGCGCTCGCCGGGCTCACCGCGCAGGCATTTGTCGATGAACGGCTGATCGGCAATCTGGGTGTTGGCGGCGTGGTGACGGGCGCGGATTTCACCTTTGGCAAGGCGCGGGGCGGCAATGTCGCGGTGCTGGCGGCGCTGGGGCAGGCGAACGGCTTTGCGTGCGAGACCGTCAGCGCCGTGACGGCGGGCGATGATGCTGTTTCCTCCAGCCGCATCCGCGATTTGCTGAAGGATGGCGATCCGGCGGGTGCGGCGCGGCTGCTCACCCGGCCCTTCGCCATTCAAGGCAAGGTGCAGCATGGCGACAAGGTTGGCCGTACCATCGGCTATCCGACCGCCAATATCGACATGGGCAGCTATCTGCGCCCCGCTTACGGCATCTATGCGGTGCGGGCGCGGCTGGCGGATGGACGGGTGGTCGATGGGGCCGCCAATATCGGCATTCGCCCCACCTTTGATCCGCCCAAGGAATTGCTCGAAGTGTTCCTCTTCGATTTCGCTGAGGATTTATACGGCCAGATGATCGAGGTTCAATTGATCGCCTATCTGCGCCCCGAAGCGAAATTTGATGGGCTGGAGGCGCTGGTAGCGCAGATGGACGCCGATTGCGCGGCAGCGCGAGTGGTGCTGGCTCCGTCGCATATGTCCGAATGACATCAACTTGTATTACATTCCAATCCGTTTGCCCTGAGTAGCGGCTGAGCGAAGTCGAAGACGCGTATCGAAGGGTGGGTGCCCCAATCACTGTCCTTCGATACGCCACTTCGACAAGAGCTCAGCGGCTACTCAGGACGAACGGATCACAAAAGTGCATCCAATTTTTAGTTGAACCGGAAACGATAGCTGATCGATGTGCCGAGCGTGATCTGGTTCCGGCTGCCGAACGAGCTGCGTGAAATGGGCGACCCAGCGGCGTCACCCACCAGCCGCGCATAGCTGCCAAAAGCATTGATGCTCCAGTTGCCGCCAATCCGGCGCGAGGCGAAGGCGGAAACCGCAACGTCGTTGACGCTCGCATCAGGCCGATAGACCGCAAGACCGCTCGTCACCGATTGGGCCGGCGTCACCCCGTGATAAGCCCGCAGATAGGTGGCATTGGCAAAGCGCACCCTGCCGCCATAGCCCAGCGTCCATTTACCGATCAGCTTGATGCGCCGCAGGGTGAGATCGGCGAGCAAGCCATTATGTCCGCCCGCAGCCCGGCGAACCTCCAGTTGCACCGAGGTGAAGAGCGACGGCTGATAGGTAAGGAACCCGCCGATTTCGGGCGCGAAGTTGATGCGATTAAGCCCCGGAAAAACGGCAATGTCGCGTTGCGTCCGGCCGAATTCAGGCCGCAGGATCGGCCCGGCACGCCATTTCCGGGTATTCAGCAGATTATAGCCGATACCGCTTTGCACTGAGGCGAAGAACTGGTTCTTGTACCGGATGTCGAGCTGCGGGATCGGCAGAATGCGCAGGCCGTCGCTGCCCGGAAAGCGCGGTACGGCGAGCACGCCCGGCCCCACATCGATTTGCCACCCGGCGGGATAAGGCCCGAAAGCGATCGGGCGCATCGGCGCAGCCGGGGGCGATGCAGCCGGTGC